>MPMA02233419.1_pt1 | contig 58520 bp, 47 predicted proteins | sample 1617361 | NCBI WGS metagenome assembly MPMA02 (sample SAMN05944807, study PRJNA350692) | marine metagenome | biome: marine; feature: ODZ; material: water; isolation source: 180 m water sample filtered on 0.2 um supor filter | place: Pacific Ocean | collected 2012-04-08 | depth 180m m | reverse complement strand
GGCTCCTCGGCAGGTGGCGGCGGTGCTGCGGCCGTCATCGGCGCTGGAGCAGGTGGTGGCGGCACGACCGTTTCTTCCTGGGGTCTGAACTCGACAACCGGCGTGGGCGGCGACGTCAGCACAGGATCGCTCACCTCGGCGACAGGCGGCTCCTCCGCGTCTGTGTGGGCTGGCTCCGGCCAGAGCCCCCACGTCACTGCAGCGGCGGCAATGAGCAGGATGAACACGACGAAGGGGCCATTCCCCCGCTTCCGCCGGCGGCTGGACATCATGGAGCGACCCCTCGCGGAGCCGGACATGGATTGGCTGGGGAGGGCCATGGGGGGAGTGTATCGCGGGTACTGGCTGCGGGGAGTCGCGGTCACAGCAACCACGCAGCGTGAGGATCAACTGGCACGCAGGAGTCGGTGAAAGCGCAAGGGCCGCGGCCTCTTGGCAGGTTCGCTACCCAAAGAACAGCCCCCCCGGTCCAAGGACCGAGGGGGCTGCAAGAATCAAGAACAGTATGCGCGAAGCGTCAGATCAGAAGCTGACCTGCAGCTGCGTGCGGAGGAGCCACTGGCTGCCATCGGTCGTGTTCATCACGCCCCCGACAGCGGCGGTGTTATCCCACCAACCAGCATAGCCGCCGCCACCGGCGCCTATTGCGTTGACCATCGACGGGTCGCTGAAGCACCAGTTCCAGTCAATACTGAACTTGGCGTTGGGACCAGCGATGTAGTGGTTCCAACCAATGGTTGCGATGTTGAGCGTCGAGCTGATGTTATTACCAGCCGCTCCAGAACCCTGACCAGGATTGATCCACTGCCAACGAGAATAGAGTTCGTTGGTATCGTCAAGGTACATGCCACAACCAGCCTCGAAACCGACCGAGTCGCGGTCTACGGAACCCACTGCGCCACCGTTGGTTCGCTGGTAAGAGACCGAACCGTAGCAGTTCCAACCATCAGCCTGATAGGACAGGTCTGCAGAGACAAGCCAGTTCTTGGGAACCGAGTTGCCCGCGGCCCAAGGAATCGGCTCGTTGGAACCACGAAGGTAGCCACCACCAACTCCAAGCAACATGCCGGCCGTTCCGCCATTGGTCGAACCGATCTGGTCAAACTGGGCCCAATCACCCTGCAGCAGCCACTCGCCGCGGCCGGTGATGGCCCAACCATGGACATTTGCCTGCCATGGGTTGCTGCCTACGGTCCCGCCCACTTGCGAGGTGGCACCATTGCTGAACATAGCGTTCATGCGGAACTGGTCCCAATTACCGTTGAACTTGACGCCGTTGGAGATCTGCGAAGAAGCCCAGTAGTAGTTGTAGGAACTCCGCTCGATGGCCTGCTGATCCTCAGCGTTGACCATGAACCCACGCATGACGTCCATCTTCTGACGACCGATCGAGGCGGACCAGTTGTCGTTGATGTGCCATCCACCGTAGGCCCACTCGAGGGGCGAGTTGGTCAGGCCGCCGTTACCGTTGTAGGGTGACCAGTCGAGGCGGGCGTTGTAGAACGCGACGCCAGCGAGTTCACCAGAGAAGTTCAATGCGGCTCGCGTGGTCTCAAAGCCCCACGCCGAGTTTTTGTCCCACGCACCGCCCACGCCACCGTTGCCCCAACGGTCATCCGGCTGGTGACCGACGTTGAATCGTTCTTGGAACAGACCGTTGAGCTTCATTGACCATTTGCCATCGGCACTCTGGATAAAGAAACCTTTGTTGTAGCCGGACGTCGCACCGTTGCCTTGAAGGCTGGCACGCGTATCGGCGTCGGCGAGAACATCCTGGACGATGCCACTGATCTGCTCGCTGCGTTGTTCGGTGAGCCAGTCACCGTTCTGTTGGGCCGACATCTCGGCGATCTTTGCTTCTGCGGCCTCAAGGCGAGACTGCAGGTCGTTTGAGGCAGTGCCAGTAGTACTGGCAACAGCCATCCCGCTAAATGCGGCAGCACCGAGCACGATGCCTGCCTTGGTCGCGAAACTCATGTGTCGACTCTCCTGTGTTCCGAATGCCTCCGGTAGTTCCCAACAAGGGACACCAGCATCCGGGAAGTGACATTTCTCCCGTAACACACCTACGCAGATGCGTCACGGATCTGATTCATCGCCTATCGACCAACTCCGGTCGATCCATTGAAGGCGAGGATGATATCGAGATCGACCCCATGTACCACCCCTCGGCCAACTTTCTCTTCACATTCCCGAACAGGCAGGCGGGGGCGATGCCCCTAAGGCACCATAACCCTCTTTCGGCCAATGTCTTAGGGAAGAAAAAGGCCGCGGCGGCGCTGAAAAAAACTTGCTGACGAGTACGGCCCTGCGATTTTGTGCCATTGAGGGCGGCACGGGGCCGCTTCTGGCTCAGCGAGGCCCCTTGGGCCACGTCTGATAACCACCAGAGCCCCTCCAACGCACAACTCGACCACGATCTGCTCCCAATTACGGCATCCGCCAGATCCACGCCAAAAAATGCTGCATCGCCCGCCACTGCGTCGCTTGAGACGGCCGCTGCGACGGAGGCCCGAACACCGTCTCCCGCCGCCAACGCCACCACGCCCCCCCAAGGCGACCTCTGGTCACCCACAGGAGCCGGCACAGCCCCAGAACGGTATGCAGCAGCAGTCGCATGAATGGAAGAATAGCGATACAGCCCGTTTCTTGGCCTGCCTGCTCGGCCGTCAGGCTTCAGCGACCTCTCGGCGGGCTGAACCGGCTGCCAATGAGGCCGATCTTCTGATTCGACGAGGCCTGCCCCAGCATGAATGGGACGAAAAACCAGATCAGGGCAAGGCAAACGAGGGAGCCAGCCCAGAGATAGGGCGTCCATCCGAGGTACACGAACAGGCTGGTCATCAGCAGCAGGAGCAAAGAAAGGGGGATGAGCCCCTCCCAGGCCAGTTTCATGAGTTGATCAAAGCGGAACCTCGGCAGCGTCCAGCGGACCATCATCGTCAAAAAGACCAACAGGAAGACCTTGCCCAGCACGATGCCGAACTGCAGCAGGATGAGCCAGATGCCACCGGACTGGGGCAGATCCCAGCCTGTCACCGGATTCAGTGACCAACCGCCGAGGAAGAGCGTCACGAAGAAGGCACTGCCAATCACCACGTGGATGTACTCACCCATGAAGAAAAGGGCCCACTTCATGGAGGAGTACTCCGTATGCCAGCCGCCGATGAGTTCCTGCTCGGCCTCTGCCAGATCGAAGGGGGCCCGGCCCGCTTCGGCAAGCAGACAGATATAGAAGATGATTGCCACAATCGGCTGCTGGAGCAGATACCACTGAGCGTCGAGTTGCTGGGCCACGATCTGCTGAGGAAGCAACGTGCCGGCGGTCAACACGACGCAGAGCAGGGCCAGCCCCATGGGAATCTCGTACGAGATCATCTGGGCGCTTGCTCGGAGTCCGCCAAGGAAGGAATACTTGTTGTTGGAGGCCCACCCGCCAAGGGCAATGCCGTACACACCCAGCGACGCGGCCGCCACGAGGTAAATGACTCCGATGTTGATGTCGGCCCCCATGATCGCTACCTGCTGCCCATCCCCGAGATCCAGGAAGCCGCCGAATGGAATCACCACGAAGCCGATCATCGCGGGAATCACGGTCAGCGCCGGCGCAAGCATGAACAACGCCCGGTCCACGCCGCGAGGCATGAACTCCTCCTTGAAGAAGAGTTTCAAACCATCGGCCAGCGGCTGCAGAAGCCCCATTGGCCCTACACGGCTCGGGCCGATGCGATCCTGCGCCCACGCGCACACCTTCCGCTCCAGCAGAATCAAATAGGCCGCGGCGCCGAGGCAGGTGTGCAGCACGACCACAATCACGATTATCGAGGCGATGAATTGTGGAAGCCAAGGAGGCATGGGAGGGGGAGGATAGCCGCTGCGCCGCGGAAGCAGGAGAGATCGCGTCCCATCAGCGGGGCTGCCTGCGAAATCCTCCACACACGAGAAGTAGAAGCGGCAGGGGAACGATTCTCTAGTGTTCGACTGTTCGCCTCTTCGCCTGCCCGCCGACACCACAACCGTGATCGCCGTGGGCATCCTGCAGCGCATGAACCTTCCACGTTCCGGCGCGAAGCGCCGAGATTGCCCGAACAGCAGCCATCGCGCCAGTCAGCGTGGTGATCATCGGTACCCGGCTCCGCACGGCCATGGCGCGGATGCGTCCCTCGTCGGTATCAGAGCCGGTGCGAGTCGGCGTGTTGATGATGAGGTCGATTTCGCCATTGGCCAACCGATCGAGAATATTGGGGCGGGCTCCCTCGGAAATCTTTCGGATCGGCGTGGCCTGCACGCTGTGGGCGGCGAGCAGATCGCATGTGCCCTGTGTGCAGTGAACCGTAAAGTCCATCGAGCCGAGCGCCCGCGCGACATCCACAACACTCTGCTTGTCGGCATCACGCACACTGAGGAAAACCTCGCCCTCGGTCGGTAGCGGAAGCCAAGCGCTCATCTTGGCCTTGGCAAGCGCCACCGGCAGCGAACGATCAAAGCCCATCGCCTCACCGGTCGATCGCATCTCCGGGCCAAGCACCACATCGACTCCCGGAAATTTCTCGAATGGGAAGACCGGTTCCTTGACGGCGTAGAAGCCGGACTCCTCACGCTGCGTTTCTTCCTCAAGGCTCGCCAGTGAGGCGCCCATCATCACCTTGGCGGCAATCCGCGACCATGGAACGCCGGTGCCCTTGGCGACAAATGGAACCGTCCGACTTGCGCGGGGGTTCACTTCGATCACGTAGATCTCGTCGTCCCGCACGGCCAGTTGTAGATTCATGAGTCCACGCACTTGCAAGGCCTCGGCGAGCGCCTTGGCGTGCTGCGTGATGCGGCGGAGGATCGAGGGGCCGAGTGTGTCCGGCGGAAGAATGCACGATGAATCACCCGAGTGGACACCTGCCTGCTCGATGTGCTCCATGATGCCGGCAATGATCGCGCGGGGAGGATCGTGGGCGTGATCGATCTGCTCGCTCCGCGTGGATGCATGTGGCTCGAAGTCCGCAACAACATCCACATCGACCTCGGTCGCGTGGCTGAGAAACCGATCGATCAGCACCGGAGCGTCCGCAAGTTCAGACACGTCCACCGCCGTTCGCATGTAGCGATCGAGGGCATCCTCGTCGAAGCAGATCTCCATGCCGCGTCCGCCGAGCACATAACTCGGCCGGACCAGCACCGGGTAGCCGATCTTGGTAGCGATGTCTCTCGCCTGCTCGAGGCTGTAGGCAATGCCATTGGGCGGCTGCTGCAAACCGAGCCGGTCCAAGATGGCCTTGAAACTCTCGCGGTCCTCCGCCTCATCGATTGATTGCAGGCTCGTGCCAATGAGCGGCACACCGGCTGCCGCGAGTCCGTGCGCCAGATTCAACGGCGTTTGCCCACCGAACTGCACAATGCAACCAGCCACGCCACCACTGCGGCTCGGGTCGTCGATGCCACCACCGTTGAGCCGCTCAACGATGTTCAGGACATCCTCAAGCGTCAGTGGCTCGAAGAAGAGCAGGTCGCTCGTGTCGTAGTCGGTGCTGACCGTCTCCGGATTGGAGTTGATCATGACCGATTCAAAGCCCATTTCGCGACAGGCAAAGGCGGCTTGGCAGCAGCAGTAGTCGAACTCGATGCCCTGCCCGATGCGGTTTGGACCGCCACCGAGGATGACGATCTTCTCTTGATCACTCACGCGGATTTCATCGTCGGTGATCGCCTCGCCATCGATTTCATAAGGCTGCTCGTACGTGGAGTAGTAGTACGGCGTGATCGCCTCGAACTCGGCCGCGCACGTATCGACGAGTTTGAAAACCGGCTCGACACCGAGTCGGCGTCGGTAGGCACGAACCTTCAAAATGGATTCGGTGCTGATCCCTCCGAGAAAGACCTTGGCAAGTTGTGGGTCGCTGTATCCGTGCTGCTTGGCCTCGAGCATAAGGTTCGCGTCGATGTCTTCGAGCGTCTCGCAGGCGAGCAGCCGCTCTTCGAACCGAACGAGTTGCCGGAATTGATCGAGGAACCAGGGATCGATGCCGGTCAAGCCGAAGATCCGCTCCAGACTCCAGCCCAGTTTCATCGCGTAGCGAATGTAGTACAGCCTGCCCTGGCACGGCACCGAGAGTTTGCGGGTGAGCGTCTCCTCGTCGACGGGCCACTCCACATCCGCCTCGCCGAGGCGAGCTGCGAGCCAGCGGTCCTGTCCGTCCAGGCCGAAGCCGAAACGCTTGACCTCCATCGAGCGGATCGCCTTCTGAAACGCTTCGCGGAAGTTGCGGCCGATGCTCATCGCCTCACCGACCGATTTCATTTGGGTCGTCAACGTTTCATCGGCTTCAGGGAACTTCTCGAAGGTCCACCGCGGCATCTTCACGACGACGTAGTCGATTGATGGCTCGAAGCAGGCAGAAGTCGTTTCGGTGATGTCGTTGCGGAGTTCGTCAAGCGTGTAGCCGACGGCGAGTTTCGCAGCGATGTGCGCGATCGGGAAGCCCGTGGCCTTCGAGGCCAGTGCGCTGCTGCGAGAAACGCGAGGATTCATCTCGACCACGACCATCTCGGCGGTCTCTGGATTGATGGCAAACTGCACGTTGGATCCGCCCGTGTCCACGCCAACGGCGCGAAGGATGTCGAAGGAGGCATCGCGAAGCCGTTGGTATTCGCGATCACTGAGCGTCTGGATGGGCGCGACGGTCACCGAGTCACCGGTATGAACGCCCATCGGGTCGATGTTCTCGATGCCGCAGATGATGATGCAATTGTCGTTGCGATCGCGAACCACTTCGAGTTCGTATTCCTTCCAGCCGAGAACCGACTGGTCAATCTGCACCTGTCCGATGCGAGACGCCGCAAGTCCGCGGCGAACCAGATCTTCGAACTCCCCGCGGTTGTAGGCGATGCCGCCACCGCTGCCGCCGAGTGTGAAGGCGGGGCGGATGATGGCGGGCAGACCGATCTGCTCGAGGAAAGCAAACCCCTCGTCGAGGCTGGTGACAACCTCACTCGTGGGCAACCGGTAGCCGCAGGATTCAACGACTTCGCGGAACTTCAGGCGATCTTCGGCGCGGTCGATCACCTCGCGGGTGGCGCCAATCATCTCGACGCCGAACTGTTCGAGAATGCCCGCCTCATCAAGTTCACATGCGCAGTTCAGGGCCGTCTGGCCGCCAAGCGTCGGCAGGAGCGCATCGACCGGTGTGCCCCGCTCGGCCTCGAGGGCGAGAATCCGCTCGACGGCATCTTTGGTGATCGGCTCGATGTAGGTGCGATCCGAAAAGGCCGGATCGGTCATGATCGTGGCAGGATTCGAGTTGACCAGCACGATGCGGTAGCCGTCATCGCGGAGGGCCTTGCACGCTTGCGTGCCCGAATAGTCAAATTCACAGCCTTGACCGATCACGATCGGCCCAGATCCGAGGATCAGAATCGTGTGAATATCGTCGCGGCGTGGCATGAGCGGGCGGTGGGTCCCATTTCGGCGAACGATATCAGAATGCCACAGCGAACCGGACGTTACGGTGATGCCAATGCCGCTGGAAACCGCTTTGATTGCCGCTTCGTTCGACCTCTGGTGGTGGTGGGGTATCCCACTGGCCGCCTATGCGGCCCTCGCGATTGCATGGTGGGTGTTCGCCGTGCCCGCCCTGAAGCGGGGGCCGGGAGGGACAGCGGCACTCGGGCTGCTGTGGCGGAGCAGCAAGGTGTTACTTCGGTGGCGGCAAGATCTGCGATTTGAAGGCATCGAGCACTACGAGCAGGCAATGGCGTCCGGAGCTGTACTGGTCGTTGCCAACCACACCGGGGCCGTCGATCCGGTACTGGTGCAGGCCGCAGGCCCGCGGCTGATCCGCTGGATGATGGCCCGGGACATGATGGGCCGCGGGTGGGAAGACCTGTGGGCCTTCCTGCGCATCATCCCGGTGAACCGCAGCGGAACCGATACCGCCTCGCTGCTCGCGGCGATGCGAATGCTCAAACGTGGTGGCGTGGTGGGCGTATTCCCCGAGGGTCGCATCACCCGCCCGCCGGGCACGATTCGGCCCTTTCAGGAGGGAGTGGGCATCCTCGCGGCGCGGAGCGGGGCGACCGTGCTGCCGTGCTGGATCTCGGGGACGCCGGATGCCGATGGCATGGTCGACTCGGTGTTCGGCCGCAGCAAGAGCCGCGTGGTGTTTCTGGAACCGGTTCGGTACCAACGCAGCATGTCGGCTGCCGATGTGACGATCGATCTGCGATCTCGGCTCATCGCGGCAAGCCGGTGGCCCGCCTGTGATGAGGAGATGCCGCTCACCGTGTCGCCATGATGTGCGCGAGCAGATCCTCGGGAGAGTCCAATTCCGGATTCCGTGACAGAGATCGCTCGGCAAGTTGACGTGCCGTGTCGGGACGTTCGCCGAGCGCGACGAGCATGACGATCGTGTCGGAGAGCACCGACGAAACGGCCGGATCGCCCGGGTACGGAATGGATGTCTCTCCATCGAGATACGCATCGACCTTCCCGGAGAGTTCGGCGATGATCGTCTCGGCGGTTCGCTTGCCGATCTCGGGAAGCGAAACGAGCGTCGCCGTATCACGGCGAGCGATGGCGGCCGCGATCTCGGCTGCGGGCATCTGCAGGGCTCGAAGCGCCTTGCGGTGGCCGATGTTCTTGACCGTCGTGAACAACTCGAAGAATTCGCGGTCACGCGCGGAAGCGAAACCGAGCAGACGAGGCACCATCGAGGTGCCCTGCCCGATGCCTTCGAGTACGAGCATGGTGTGGAACTCGACCTGCTGACCTTGGCGGCGGTTGAGGGCATCGACGTCGCTTCCGGGTACGAGAACATCGATGACCATGGGGCCGACCCCGATCTGGGCGCGGCCGTTCGTGATGCTCACGAGTTGTCCGGCGATGCGTGCAAGCACCCTTGCAGCCTATCAGCCCCGCTCACCGGTCGGCGGAGAGCCCCGCTACCCTGCACATCATGCGACACGCGATGATCATGGCGGGCGGCAGCGGCACGCGGCTGTGGCCGATGAGCCGGGGCGGCCGTCCCAAACAGATGATCCCGCTGGTACAGGGACGGAGCCTGCTCTGGCACGCTGCTGCTCGACTGGATGGACTGCTGCCCCCGTCGCAGCAGTGGATCTGCACCGGCGAGCAACATCGGGCACTCATTCTGGATGAACTCTCCGGCTTCGACGGCTCGCATCTGATCGGTGAGCCCTGCCCGCGGGACACGCTCAACGCAGTAGCCCTGACCGCGGCGGTGCTGCAGCAGACCGATCCGGACGCCGTCTTCGCGGTGCTGACGGCCGATCATCTCATCACGCCGCAAGACACATTTGCCGAGTGTCTTCAAACCGGGTTTTCGCTCGTCGAGAACGATGCAAATCGCATGGTGACCTTCGGCATCGAACCGACCTATCCGGCCACCGGCTTTGGATACGTTGAGTTGGGCGATTTGATCGCCGGGCACGAGCCAGCGCATAAGACGGTCCGCTTTGTCGAGAAACCGAACGAAGAAACGGCTGCGTCCTATCTGGAGTCGGGACGATTCAAGTGGAACTCGGGAATGTTCGTATTTTCCGCAAGTGGGTTCATGGAGGCGGCGGATCGCTTTGCGCCGGAATCCGCCGCCGGCATGCGCAAGATCGCCGAGGCGTGGAATCAGCCCACAAGAATGGATGTCCTGCAAACCGTCTATCCGACGCTGCCAAAGATCAGCGTGGACTACGCCATCATGGAGCCCGCTTCCCGTGACGAGCACATCGAGGTCTGCACGGTGCCCATGGATGTGCAGTGGCTCGATGTGGGCAGTTGGTCGGCCGCGGGCGAAACGATGGAGGCGGACGATCGCGGCAACCGATCCTTCGGCGCAGCGGCGCACCTCGATTCCACCAACGTGATCAGTGTCAGCGAAGATCCGGAGCATCTCATCGCAACGGTCGGATGCCATGACCTGGTCGTGGTGCACACGCCTCACGCCACGCTGGTATGTCCTGCTGATCAGGTGCAGCGAGTGAAGGACCTGCACGGCATCATCGACGAGGCGTGGCAGTAAGCCATGCGACTGCTCGCCGTTGATCTCGGTGACAAGCGAACCGGATTGGCCAGCGGAGATACTGAAACCGGAACAGTCTTTCCGATTGAGACGCTGCATGTGCCGCGGGGCGATGCGCTCTTGCAGGCCGTATGCAACGCCGCCACAGATCACGCCGCCGATGCCATCGTGATCGGTCTTCCGCTCAACATGGATGACACAGAAGGGCCACGCGCCGCCATCAGCCGATCGTTTGGTGAGTCCGTGTCATCGGTTACGGGCCTGCCTGTCCACTTTCAGGATGAGCGGCTCACGTCCTTCGAAGCCGACATGAGGCTTCGTGGTCAGAAGAACACGCCCGACAATGATGCCGTTGCGGCGGTAGTACTGCTCGAAGAGTTCCTCACGCGGCAATGAGACCGCTCAGCCGATATACCACCGAAGCCCGTCTTGACAACGGCCGAGGCAATCCGATGTTTGATCGGAGTTCTGCTCGAGTGCCTTGAGCCCCTCGGCGCCCCCTTGGCCAATCACCAGAATGCCCAGAAGGGTGAGCCGCTCGATCACGACAACCGGCAAGCACTCGATCACGCCGCCGTCAGCGGCAATCGCGAGCATGGCGGCATCAAATGGCTGCTCTCCAAGGTCCGCTCGAATCGAGGCGATGGACTCGGTGGGGGCATTCGAAATCGGATGAACGTGGTCTGCCTCCAAGCCGGAGGGCAGAATGAGCGACTCCTGCAGCCGGGCATGCACCGATTCAACTGCATCTTCGGCCGCCCCGCTCGCATCTGAAAACCACAAGTGGGTCGCGTGCCACGGGAAGGTTCGCAGATCCGGATCGAGCATCATCCGAAGCCATACGGATTCGAGTTGTCGATCGCCTGATACGACCAGATCGAACCGCCCCCGCTCCTCGACAACTCGATCCGCCGCCTCCAACATATCCGCCAAAAGCAGATCGATGGCCTCGTCAGCCGACCCCAGCACATTTACGATCCCCGGCACGTCCGGTGGGTCCGGAAGATCGGTCGGCTCAAGATTGAATGGCTGCTCGCTCATGCCTCGCTCGGTACACGTTGATACCACACCACCATCAACAGACTAACCACGAGCAGCAATGCGCCGTTGGCTTGGTGGCCGCTGGTAAGCAACACCTCCCAAGCAGGAACATCGGCGGTGGTCCCCGCTTCAGGCCGCATCAGCACGGCCGCGACCGCGCCGATTCCGAGCAGGATCTGCACACCGATGCTTACCAGCAGCGTGCGGCCGAGCCAGACAAACACGCGGTCCCGCCCTTCCATGCCAGTCCCCCGCAACCCGACGAAGACACCCACCACCGCAACGAGCACCGCCATCACGATGTGTCCAAGCAGGGCGTGCGTGGCCGCCGGAGCCCGCGTACCGAGATCGGTTCCGAGATGCCGGTAGGCCGCGCCCAGAATGAGTTGTATTAGCAGGAACACCAGCAATACGACGGCGAGTTGCCGGTCGGTCGCAAGGCGGCCGCTGCCGATCGAGAGTCCGCCACGCAACCAGCGGGTACTGGTCACCGCAGCCACCATTGCCATGACTGCCAGCAGCACCTGCGCCAACACGCCATGCACGATGGCGAGCATGGTGCTCGGCGAAAGATCTGATGCGTCCTGACTCAAAGTCAGCACGCCGGTGACCCGCAAGCCTCCCAGCACACCCTGAACAATAACCAGCGCCAACACAAGAACACCAAGAAGGCCCACCCACAATCGCATGTCGCTGATCCACAGCGTGATGCACAGAGCGATTGCGGTCAGCCCCACAAACATCCCGGTCAGCCGGTGCGCATGCTCGAAGAACACACCGCTCTCAGGATCGGCCACCATTTCGGAAAGCGGATAGAGCAGCATGTTGTGCCCATAGGAATTAGGCCAGTCCGGCACGGCCAGCCCGGCCTCGAAGCCGGTCACGACACCGCCGGTCACGATCATGAAGAAGGTGAGTCCGGCGGCGACCCAGCAGAAAACCGTGAGCCAATTGCCATCCGTTCGCCATGGCTTGGTGGCCGAACCAATCAGTCCGCCGATTCCACCTGCAACGAAACACCCGATCAGGATGCCGAGGATCCATCCGATGCCGCCCGCCATCTCGCTGCGAAGCAGGCTCACGACCACGAGCAGGTTCAGAATGGCCGAAACAAATCCCACGAGCAACCCACGCGCAAGAGGAGAAAGTGTGGTACTCAACCCTTGGTCATCGCGGCTGGCGGCCCACCCGCCCCCGACAAGCGACAGAACCGCCAGAGCGAACAGAAACTCACCAACAACTGCACCTGGAATCAGGATGGCGAGGTAACTAAACAACCACATCAAGGTCGTGGACCCGAATCCAGCTGCAAGGATGCGATTGGCATCACCGAACCGGGGGCGATCGCCTACTGACAGCAGGTCTTCCTTCACCTTGGTTGGCATTGCCACGTCCCTCACTCCTGATGCGCTGCGATTCACTGCGGCGGAGGCGTATACTAGACGGCTTGTCCGGCGGCGCCCCGCCGCGCAGGTGCCCCAATGGCCGACACAGCGACCACTCACACCAACTCCCATGGGACTGCGTCCGCAGGTTTGCTGAGTCTGTACGCGGATCTTGTCAAACTCCGCCTGAGCCTGCTTGTCGTGCTCACCGCGGGCGTCGGATGCATCATGGCCAGCGGCCCGATGATCGACTGGTTGCTGGTGCTGTGGACCGTCACGGGAACACTCGCCTGCGCCGCCGCGGCCAACGCCATCAATCAAGTTGTTGAGACACGTCGCGATGCAATGATGGATCGAACACGCACGCGACCGCTGCCTGCTGGACATCTCAGTCCGGCGCACGGGTGGGTTGTCGCGATGCTGCTCGCCTACGCAGGCATCACCATGCTGGCACTGCTGGTCAACCTGTTCGCGGCGGGACTCGCGCTGCTTACGCTGCTCATCTACGTACTGGCCTACACGCCGCTGAAACCACGCTCGACACTCAACACGCTGGTCGGCGCCGTCGTGGGCAGCATTCCGCCGCTCATCGGCTGGGTGGCCGTCCGCGACCAACTGGACATCGGCGGCTGGACACTGGCGGCCATCCTCTTTCTCTGGCAACTCCCCCACTTCCTCTCGCTGGCTTGGATGTACCGAGATCAGTATGAACTCGCCGGATTCCGCATGCTCCCTTCGGTCAAGGGCGGCGAACATGCCGTGTGCCAGGGAACGCTCGTCTCGGCCATACTGCTGCTTCCACTTTCGCTGCTTGTTGTCTCCTTTCGCGTGGCGGGTGTCGCCTATGCGGTGTTCGCCATCCTGATCGGGCTTTGGTTTATCTGGAAGTCGGCGATGTTCTACCGGCATCGATCACGCGATGCCGCCAAGAGAGCATTTTTCGCAAGTCTGCTGTATCTGCCGCTCCTGCTGCTGGCGATGGTGTTTGATCGGATCCCGCAGGCAAGCGAACTGGTCATCATTCTGGAGCCGGTGGCGCCATGAGTGGTATCAGGCAGGCAATCCGGAACGGCGGCTGGGTGCTCATCGTGGCGGCCATCATGCTCGGAGGCTTGCTCGCGTGGGCGCTCGCGCCGGCGGTGCTCAAGATGGTCAACCGGCCACCGGGCGATGGGCAGACGCTGTCCTCCTACGAATTCGATTTGTCAAATCTGCGTCTGCCCGAGACCGCCGTGTTGGAAGTCGCCATGCTGCACCGCGACATGGTTCCGGTGCTCGATGCGCCCCCGAAAATCGTAAACGCCAGCGATGTGCTCGATATCGCGGCAACCAGAAACCGGTACCTCGTTTCGGACGATGCCATCATCGGTGTCGCGATTGGCGGCGAAGCCCGCGCCTACCCGCTGTCCATCCTGCATGTGCATGAGATCATCCACGATACACTCGGCGGTGTTCCCATCGCGATCACGTGGCACTGGCCCTCGGCATCACCTCGCGTCTTCGATCGCCGCGTAAATGGCGAGCCTCGCCTGTTCGGCATCACCGGGCTCGTCGCAGGTGGAAACCAGACCCTGTACGTTCGCCGCGAAGATGGCGAGATGGGTGGCGAAGCAATCATCTCGCAACTGCTGGGAAGATCCATCACTGGTCCAGAGATGGAACTCGAAACGATGCCATTTCGATTCACCGATTGGGGCACTTGGATAGGCGAGCACCCCGACACGACCGTGGCCGCTGCCGTCCCCGCCCTCAAGAAGCGGTACAAGCACGGCGATCCGGCCACCTATTACCTCAACTCGGATCTGCTGTTTGAGACCACCGTTCCAGACGGCGGACCGGCTGCAAAGGAACCCGTGCTGCTGCTGGAGCACGGACAAGGCGGCACGCTTCTACTTAGAGCACAACAGATCGGTGCAGATCCCGATCTCACTCACTTGGCCCTCTCTGCGGCGGCCACGCCCCCGCGGATCGAATTGGCCAGCCCTCCCGCTCACGCAGACATGCGGCACGCCCTCTTTCATGCGATCCACGCATTGGGGCTGGATACCGAGAATCACTGAGATTCTGGGGAAGACTGCGACCTCCCTGTAGTAGGGTATTGAAGTCCACAAGCGGTTTTATGCCCCTTACATGGCCATCGAGAGAGGAAGCCCACATGTTGATCGTCATGGCTGCCGTTGTTGCTGCCGTTGCCAGCACGCCAGAATTCGCCCTGAGTGACCTGAAAGCAGTTGCGCCGGGTGTACGCATCCATCACAGCCAAGACGGCCGCGTTGACCGTCTCTTTGGAGACGTGCTGGCAACCGGACGAACTCAAGCGGAGAGCACCTCGCGATTCGTCAATGCACATGCGGATGTCTGGGGCGTGGAGCCTTCCTCTCTGGACTCCGAACCCGTCCACACGCCGATGATGCACGACCCGCAGACCGGACAGCCACGGTTCACGCGATATCTCTATACCCAACACATTGACGGAATTCCCGTCTTCGACTCATCGCTGCGGCTGCTGGTGCGGAACACCCCGAGCCACGAAGTCGTGCTGGCCGCTGCCGATCTTCGTCCGCTGCAAGGCTGGACTCCCCCGACATCACCATCACGAGCTACCACCGATGCGATTGCTCGCGCCGCAGCGAGCATGCTGCTCGGATCCCGCGCCAGAGTGACCGCCGCCCCGCGGCTGGTCGTGTTTGCTGGAAGCGGAACGAGCACCATGAGTCCCCACTTGGCAGTCGAAGTCACTGTTGCACGCGGCATCAACGGCGATGCCGACTACGCACAGCATCTTCTGATTCTCGACGCCACTTCCGGGGGTGTTCTGCACGATGAAGATCGAATCGTCCACTGTGGCTCGAGCCTCTCATCGATCGCGGCAGTTGCACAGGGTGACATCAGCGGAATCGTCGAAGCTCGCGTAAACGACGGCTGGAGCGCCTGGGAATGTGACGACACCGTGACTGAGCCGCTCGCTCATGCCTATGTGACTGTGGGCAGCGATGTCGTCGTCACAGATGCCGAGGGGATGTTCACCTCGACGGCAACCGGACCAACAACGGTGATCTCGCCGCTCCGCGGACCGTGGTTCTCGGTCAACAATGATGCCGGCACCGATGCCAACATCGAAGCAGATGCCGAGAACGGAGACTTCGTACAAATTCTGCACAACAAAGATCAGACCGAATTGATCATGGCGCAGGCGGTCGCCTTCCGCGATTCAAACGACGTGCGTGATTACACACTTATGGTCAACCCCTCGTTTCCAACGATCGGCAGTCAGGCAGAGTTTCCGGTGAATGTCAATCTCGACAGCACCTGCAACGCCTACTACGACTACTCGTCGATCAACTTCTACCAATCGGGCGGCAGTTGCAACAACACCGCCTTCGGCCATGTGGTCTACCACGAGTACGGCCATCATCTCGTCGCAGTCGCAGGATCCGGACAAGGCGCATACGGCGAGGGCATGGCCGACTGCATCGGCCTGATCATGACCGGCGACCCCGTGATGGCACCGGGCTTCTACGCGGGGAACTGCGTCAGCGGAATCCGCAACGCCGACAACAGTTGTCAGTACTCGGAAACGGCATGCTCAAGTTGTGGAAGTGAAATTCACGCATGTGGACAACTCATCTCCGGATGTGTCTGGGATACATGGGAAGCGCTTCGCGTGTCATCGCCACTTGAGGCCGACCAGGTCATTCGAACTCTGACGATCAACAGCATCCTGCTGCATACCGGCACATCCATCGACGAAGCCATCGCGATTGACTTTGTCACCCTCGATGACGACGATGGCGACATCGCCAATGGCTCTCCCCATTACAACGCAATCAAGGCCGGATTCACCGCCCATGGCATCGGTGTCCCGCCAATTGCGTGGCTTGACGTGTCCTTCCCGGACGGAATTCCAAGCCGCGTGGCCCCGGATGGCTCAACAGATATGGCCGTCCACATCGACAACTTGCTCGGCGAGTATCAGCCCGGAACCGCCAAACTGATGGTGCGGATCGACGGTCTCATCACCACGTATCCACTTGAGGATCTCGGCGAAGGCGACTTCGTGGCGCACTTCCCTCCCACCGAATGCGGCGGGGATGTGGAGTTCTTCCTCTGGATCAAGACGATGGACAACGAGAGTGTCTTTGTGCCGCCCGCTGCGCCAGATGAGTTCTATGTTGCGCTGTCTGCCTGGTCGGATCCGGAAGTCACTTGGTACGACGATTCATCGACCGACACGGGCTGGAGCGTAAGTGGTGATGCTACAGATGGTCAGTGGGAACGGGACATCCCATATGGTGGAAACAACCGCCCACAGACCGATTGTGGTGACACCGAGAGTTGGTGCTGGCTCACAGACAACGCATCCGGACAGAGCGATGTCGATGGCGGACAGACCATTTTGACCTCGGCACGGATCGATGCCACGGGCGCCAGCCACGTCGGTTTTTGTTTCTGGTATCGCAACCAACGGAACAACGGTTCCGGACAGGACGACACGCTGGACATTCAGGTCTCCGACGATGATGGCGCGACATGGATGACCGCGCGTGAGGTCGGACCGACCGGACCTGATACCGACGGCGTGTGGATTACTGAGCAGCATTCACTGCTGGATATTGGTGGCTTCACGCCGAACGATGCATTCCGCATCCGCTTCATCGCGCAAGATCTTGGCCAGGAGAGCCGTGTCGAAGCGGCAGTGGACAACATCGAGATTCTCTCGGTGGATTGCTCCGAGCAGCCGTGCCCGGGAGATCTCGACGGCGATGGTCAGATCGGTGCCAACGAGATTCTCGCAGTCCTTGATGCGTGGGGTCTGTGTGACGGATGTCCGGCGGACATCACCGGAGACGGCGTCGTCAATGTCAATGACCTGCTCTACATGGTCGGCGCCTTCGGTCCCTGCCCCTGATCGAGCCTGCGTGTGTCTGCTACCGTAGTCGTTTCCCAAGGAGGAAGCGATGCGACCAATCATTCTGCTGACACTGACGTTGACGACCGTAGTTTCAGCGCACCCGGATGACCATCCTTGGCGGCCTGAGCGGCTGCTTCCACGCGAAGACCCGTTCGCTCGACTCGACGACGCTGAACTTCCCTCGCCCAATCGCTTTCGCGCCGCCAGCGGCGCACCTGGGCCGGATTACTGGCAACAGCAGGTGGACTATGACATCGGTGTCCGCCTCGATCCGATCGCCCACCAGTTGGAGGGGCATGAGGCAATTACGTATCACAACAACAGCCCCGATACGCTGCACTGGTTATGGGTGCAACTTGAGCAGAATCGCTTCCGGCCCGATGCACGCGGAGAACTGGCCACGACAGCACCCAATCTCGAACATGGCATGTCATTCGACGGGCTTCGCCGGCATCTCGGCCGCGCCGAGTTTCAGGGCGGCATGCACATCGAGCGAGTCGTAAATGACCGTGGCGAATCGCTACCGTTCGTCATAGACGGCACGATGATGCGTATCGATCTGCCGAAACCGCTGAAGCCCGGTGGAGTCTTTCAATTCACGATCGACTGGACCGGCGTTGTCGTACCGGACGATATCGCCGGACGCAGCGGCTACGAGACATTTGACGATGGCCGCACGCTGTATCAGATCGCCCAGTGGTTCCCGCGACTTGCCGCCTACACGGACTACGACGGATGGCAGACTCGGCCATTCCTCGGCCGCGGCGAATTTACGCTTGAGTTCGGCAATTACGACGTCAGTATCACGGTTCCTGATACCTACCTCGTTGGCGCAACCGGTGCATTGACGAACCCCCGGAAGGTGTTGACATCTGCGCAGCGCAACCGCCTCGCAGAAGCCCGCGACTCGGACACGCCGATCATGATCGTGACCCGAGAGGAGTCGGACGGCTTCGTCGACGCGACACCTCAGGGAGAGAAGACCTGGCACTTCGAGGCCGACAACGTCCGCGATTTCGCCTTCAGTACCTCTCCCGCCTTCGCCTGGGACGCAATGGGTGTGCAGATCCCCGGCCAGGATGAACCGGTCATGGCCATGTCGATGTGGCCCAAGGAGGGCGATGGTCTGTGGGACCAGTACTCAACCCACGCAGTTGCCCATGCCCTTGAGTCCTACTCGCAGACGGCGATGCCCTACCCGTGGCCGGTCGCGTGGTCGGTCAACGGCGTCGTCGGCGGCGGCATGGAGTATCCAATGATGACCTTCAACGGTCCCCGCCCCGAGGAGGATGGCACGTGGACCGAGCGGGCCAAGTATGGCCTGATCTCGGTCGTCATTCACGAAGTTGGACACTTCTGGTTCCCCATGATCGTCAACAGCGACGAGCGGCAGTGGACATGGATGGACGAGGGAGTCAACTCCTACCACCAGTTTCTCGCCGAACGGAGCTGGGAAGAAGACTACGCGCGAAGCCGCGCGCTGCCCCGCTCGATTACGGGGTACATGCAGGATGTCGAGCATGCCCGCCCGATCATGACCGCCAGCGAGAGCATCCTGCAGTTCGGCAACAACGCTTATGCCAAACCTGCAACAGCGCTGAATGTTCTGCGGGAGACCGTCGTCGGACGTGATCTCTTCGATCACGCCATGCATGCCTACACACGACGCTGGGCCTTCAAACGCCCGGAGCCCGCCGACTTCTTCCGAACAATCGAAGACGCGAGCGGCCGCGACCTCGACTGGTTCTGGCGGGGTTGGTTCTACGACACGCGGCCGGTCGACATCGGTATCGAGGAGGTTCAGACATGGCGGGTCAGCAGCGGCGAACCCGCTGTCAAGAAGGCTGCGGATAAGGCCGAACAGGACCGTGATGAACCGACAACGATTACCGAGCAACGAAATGTCGAAACCGCCCGAAGGGCAGATCGGTTCCCGGAACTCATCGATTTCTACAGCACGTTCGAGGCGCATGATGTCACGCCTGCAGATACGCGGGCGTGGGAGAAACTGCTTGGCGAACTTGAAGCGAAGGACCGCGATCTACTTGAAACCGACTCGCTTTTTCATGTCATCCGCTTCAACACCAACGGCGGACTGGTCATGCCACTTCCTCTCCAAATCGTGTATGAGGACGGCACGGTGGAGGACATCACGCTTCCAGCGGACCTGTGGCGAAGCGACCACCGTCGCGCTGCCAAGATGCTCATTCGAGACAAGGCCATCGCCCACGTGCTGCTCGATCCCAATGACGAACTGGCAGATGTGGACCGATCCGACAACCGCTACCCGCCCGAGATCGAAGGGAGCCGGTTTGGCCTGAACCCTGAGCGGAAGACAACCAATCCGATGCGAGAGGCCGACAAAGAAACCAAACGCAGCGAGACCGCCAGTTCGATGGCCAAGTGGGGAGCCGCAGCAGCAACCCGCATCGCCGGCGATGACGATCGAATCGCCGCGCTGTTTGCCGAGTCGCCGCCACGCGACGGATGGGGAAACCCGATTGGTGTGACGGTCCTCGACCTCGACGACACCACCGGCGTGGCCAGACTGGTCAGTCCGGGCCCCGACACGCTGCACGGCACCCCGGACGACCTCTCCGCGACACTCGCCTCCGACGGCACCCTCACCCCCCTTCTCACAGCGAGCGAACGACCGGAGAAGGATGGGCCGGATACCGGAACCTGACGCTGACTCCCTTTCAGAGGATGACGAGCATCGTCAGAAGCAGGACGACCCAGACGGCGTCGAGGAAGTGCCAGTAGATGGCAGTGTGCCGCAGAAGGCCGTGACGGGAGGCGGTCCAAGTGCGAAAGAGGGCGTACCAAGCCACCATGCCAAGCGGAATCAGCCCGCCGAGCACGTGCATACCGTGCAGGCCGGTGAAGACCCAGAAGCCCATGACGCCGACGCGGTGCTGCTGCGTGGCAGCCTCGACTGCAGGCATCTGCTCGTACCAGTCCAGCCATGCCCACCCCTGCATGCCGGTGAAGAGGATCACCATGATGCCTGCGGTACCGAGGGCCAAGCGGATGCCCGCGTCCGAACCCCGCCGCATCGCCGCGACCGCTTCGGCGAAAGCGATGCTTGTTGCCAGAAGCGATGCAGTGCTTACCCATACCTGCCAAGGCAGGTGGGGCAGGTTCGCCGGCCAAGCCTCATCGCCCACCCGAACAGCCAGCACCACCAGCACCAGCCCGCCGAAGAGCATGCCGAGCGTTATCAGCAGCAGAAGCAGACCGAGTGAGCCGGCCTTGACGCGATCCGAATCGTGCTTATAGACACCGCGGGCGCCCTCGCCCACTGAGCCGGTGTTGTCAGTGGTCGGCTGGCTCATGTTCGCCGGCTGCGGCCGCAGCGTTGAGCGCATCGAGTTTCAACTGCACCGCAGGTGTGTCGCCTGGAATCATGGACGGCTGATACTCGGTCGTGTCAAGTAACGCCAGGCCGATGAACAAACCGACGAAGAGAATGGCGCCGATGAATACGAAGCCGAGGAACGAGCGATCCCATCGCAGGTGCATGAAGATGAGCGCCACCACGATGCACTTGATCACGGCTACGCCCATCGCCACAATAATGGTCATCTCGCCCATCTGGAGCGTGTCGAAGTCGAGTTTGGCAACCCAGACCGTGACCGCTGTCAGCGCCAGCAAAATGGCACAGGTGATGACCAGCAATTTGATCGGAATGATGTGCCCAATAGCGGTTTGATCGTGATCGTGTGATGACATCATGCCTGCTCCGCATCATGGCCGGGATGCTCGACATCCTCTCGCCAAACATAACCATGGGTCGCTTCATCCCACCGAAGAACTGAAAAGTCGTAGCAGTCGCCGACTGCTGGCTGCTCGGAGAAATTGTCATGTGGAGGCGGCGAGGAGCACTGCCACTCAAGACTGCGACCGCCCCATGGGTTTGCCGCTGCCCGACGCCCTTTGAAGATCGACGCAATGAAGTATCCCGCCATCATGAAGAAGGAGATTGCCATCACGTACGAGCCAATGGTCGAAATGATGTTGTACATCTGGAACCCCGCATCGGCGGGATAGGTCGCGTAGCGGCGGGGCATGCCGTGGCTGCCGAGCATGAACTGGGTGAAGAAGGTCATGTTGTAGCCGATCATGAAGAGCACGAAAGCGAACCGCCCCGCATTCTCGTTGAACATCTTCCCGGTGATCTTCGGCCACCAATGGTGCAGCCCGGCGATGAACCCGACCAGTGCTGAGCCCATCATGGTGTAGTGGAAGTGGGCCACCACGAAGTACGTGTCGTGCAAATGGATATCTGTGGCGATCGTTCCGAGGTACATGCCCGTAAGTCCGCCGATCATGAACAGGAAAATAAACCCCATTCCCCACAGCATGGTCGTATTCCAACTGATCGCCCCCTTGTACATGGTGGCGAGCCAGTTGAAGACCTTGACCGCCGATGGGATCCCGACGCTGAACGTGATGAAAGAGAAGATCACGCTCATCAAGGGCGACTGGCCGGAGGTGAACATGTGGTGTCCCCAGACCAAGAAGGAGAAGATCGCGATGGCGATCGAACTCCAGGCGATGAAGTTATATCCGAAGATGTGCCGATGACTGTGCACGGCGATGATCTCGCTGATCACACCCATCGCCGGCAGAATCATGATGTACACCGCCGGATGGCTGTAGAACCAGAAGAAGTGCTGATACAGCACCGGATCACCGCCGAGCGCCGGATTGAAGATACCGATGCCGAAGGCTCGCTCGACCGCCAGCAGGGCCAGCGTAATGCCGAGTACTGGCGTTGCAAGCACCTGAATGACCGCCGTCGCATAGATCGACCACAGGAAGAGCGGCATGCGGAACCAGTTCATTCCGTCAGGGCGAAGCCTGTGGATCGTGACAATAAAGTTCATGCCCGTGAAAATGCCCGCGAAGCCCAGGATGAAGGCGCCGCTGACCGCCGGAATCACACCGCCCATCGCCGAGTCGTGATCGATGCTGTAGGGGGTATAGAAGGTCCAGCCGGTATCGAGGCCGGCGAAGATGGAAATCACCAGCAGCACCGCGCCCGTCACCCAGAGCCAGTACGAGAAGAGATTCAGCCTCGGGAAGGCCACATCCTTGGCGCCGAGCATGATGGGAAGCACGAAGTTGCCCAGTGCAGCCGGAATGCCCGGCAGAATGACGAGGAACACCATCACACCACCGTGAATGGTGAACACCTGGTTGTACTCGTCTTGATTCAGAATGAGACCGTCTGGAACAACCAACTGCGTCCGCACGAGCATGGCGAACACACCGCCGAGCAGGAAGCAGGTGAGCACCGAGACGAGGTACATCACGCCGATCCGCTTGTGATCGAGCGTCAAAACCCACGAGAGAAAACCACGGGTATGCGTCAGGTAATTGTCACCGCTGAGCGCAGGTGCCTGGAGTGACGTGTTATCGATCGTCGTCATCGCTTCGTCCCTTCCACGGTCACTTGCCCGCGCCCATGGAGATATCGGCGTCGTCGAGGTTCGGGGCTTCGATCGGGTTGCCCTGCGCATCGACGAGCTTGTCGTGGTTCTTGAGCATCAGCACCAGCGCATCGATCTGGCGCTGTTTGAGTTGTCCCTTGAAGGTGGGCATGGTCCCGGCGTAGTTCTGCACGATGTAGTGCTGCGGATTGAGAATCGAGTCACGAAGATAGTTCTCAGGCACCTCGAACTCACCGCCGGGCCCCATCTTGTCTTTCAGCGTGCTTCCGTCGGTGAAGACCGTCGTTCCGTTCTTGGTGCGATCCCACAGGCCCTTGAAAGATGGACCAGTGCCGGACTTGCCGTCGAGTGAGTGGCAGGAAGCGCACCGGTTGTACAGGCGAGTCAAGGCGTAGACCGGAAGATCCTTGTCGGCAATGTCTTCGTACTCGCGGGCGAGTTTTCCAAGGTGCTTCTGGAACTCGTCCTCAGGCAACACGTTGACGACCGCGAGCATCTTGGAGTGATCCTTGCCGCAGTATTCGGTGCAGTACAGCCGGTACTGCCCGGGCTTGGTGGCCTCGAACCAGAGGCTGGTATATCGACCCGGCACGACATCCTGTTTCACTCGGAAGGCTGGGACATACAAACTGTGCAGCACATCCGGCGACGTCATCAACAGCCGCACGGGTCGACCGAGCGGAACAGTCAGTTCCGCCGACTCAGTCACGCCGTACTCGGGGTGCTCGAAAGTCCACGACCACTTCTGCGCAGTCACCGACACCGGGTACGAGTCGTCCGGCGGGTCGGCCAAGTGGAGGTATCCGTCCATGCCCAACCAGAACAGGACACCGACAATGAGCAGCGGGATGGCCGTCCAAGTCAACTCCAGCGGCGTATTGTGCGTCGGCGCGTCGCTCGCGAAGTTCACATGCGCCGAGGGTTTTACGTGATACTTGATCGCAAACACGATCAGGATCACGATGACCAAGGCGAAGAAAAAGTAGTTGATGTTGTTGATGAAGTAGAACACATCATCCACCGCCGAAGCGGTCGCCGATGCGTTCTCGGGCATCCAGAATCCACCGCCGGATGTCGCCTCACCGAGTTTGGTCGTTGCCAGCAATCCAAACATGTTCATGCCTGCAGTCCACCAGTCTGAAGCGCCGGTCCGGTGGGGCCGGCTGTATTCGTCCGCGTTGTTCCAGCGGCATGGGTCTGGTCTGTTCCAGTCCCCCCATGTGAGTCTCGTCGTCCCATTCGAAGCAGAATCAGCACGCCCGCGACGATGAGCACCACTGTGATGAGCCCGCCGAGCCGCATGATCTTCCAGGCGCTTGGCACATAACTGCCGGCCTCCGGATCCCACTGGAAGCAATTGAAGAGCAGCAGTGTGTCGATCAGGCCGCCGACTCGCCCCTGGGATGCGTCGACCATCGCCAGCCGCAAATCACGAGGTGGGAACACCACATCATTCATGTACTTGGAAATCCGGCCGTCTGGGGTCACGAAGGTGATACTCGCCGTGTGGGCGTAGTCGCCGCTGCGCTCATCGAAGCGATAGCCGAAGCCAATGCCCCTCGCGAGCGTTTCGATGTTGTCCTGTGTGCCGGTCAGGAAAGGCCAAGCGGTATCCGGCGCATCCTGCCCAAGGGCTGCGAGGTATCCCTTGCGGTTCTGCGCGGCCAGTTCGGGGCCTTCCTTGGGATTGATGCTGACCGTCACGATGTCATAGTCGACACCAAGATTCAAATCCACTTCCCGCAGCCCATCCACCATGCCATTGAGGGTGAGCGAGCACAGCATTGGGCAGTTGTAGTAGTTCAGCGTCAGGACGATCGGTCGCTCACCCACGATCAGATCCCGCAGCACGACGTCCTTGCCGGTGTGATCAACGAACATCAGATCGAGTGGAACCGGCGCGTCGAGTCGCTGCACGATGCCCACTCCGTCGAGTTCCTCAGGCAACTCATCGGCGAGAATCTGCGCAGCCGCCGAGCCGGAAGCCCAGCAGATTGCCAGTCCGGCGGCGAGGATACGAATTGGACGGTTCATCAGGCTCATCCGTACCGGTCAGTGACCATCCCCCGATCCGCCCCACCGCTTCTTGACGATATCACGGGCCGTGTCCATGGGAACGACCAGCGTCCGCTCGCCGGCGAGTACGCCGTCGGCATCGGTCCACTGCTCCCAGTAAGCCTCATTCATGAGCGCCGCGCGGTCGGCCTCTCGCCGAAGTTCGGCCTCTTGTGAGCGAACTGACATCACTTTGTGCTCCGTCTCCGCCCGCTCAGCCGCGTAGTAGATCGCGGTGACCCCCAGTACGACTACGACAGTCAGAATGGCGCCAGCCAATCCAACCACCCATGTCGGCCCGCTGGTGGGATCCTCGGCTTCACCCGATACGTGTGTGTGTGGTTCGTTACTCATCAGAACAACTCGAATGCCGCGGCCTCGGGGAGGCGCGGGTCGTTGGTCGGTGCGAGACTGGCTCGGCCGAGGGAGAAGAAGGTGCCACAAACGATCAACCCAAGCGAGCCGACGACTGCAGTGAGATTCAGGATCGACGGGTTCCAGCCGATATCGATGGATCCGTCAGCGACCCCACTCTGCAACTGGTCCCAACTGGTCGCGGTCGCCAATGCCACCTCGGGTATGACCGGCATGACCAGCCAGTACACATCCACGATAAACATCGCGAGCATCCAGAGTGCGATGATCGACAGGATGCCGCCCCACCGCTTTGGCCACCGGGAGAGCAGCAGCAAGAATGGCAGGGCGAAATGTCCGACAATGAGCAGCCACGACACCCAGGTCCAAGCGCCGAGTTGCCGCGGGGCGAACCACTCGGTCTCGATCGGGATGTTGGCGTACCAGATGAGCATGTACTGGCTGTAGCCGATGTAGGCCCAGAAGATGACTCCGAAGGCGAAGAGCAGTTTGCCCAGATCATGGACATGCTCTCGCGTAAACGCCTGTGTTCCGTGTCCGGTGGCTCGCAGCACGACAACCAGAATGATGATGGCTGCAAAGAAACCAGTGCAACTCACAGTGAACCAGTACACACCGAACATGGTCGAGAACCACTTGGGCTGAATCGCCATGATCCAGTCAATCGATGCGAACGTCTGCGTCAATGCGTACAGGATGAGGCCGATTGGTGCCCACCACTGCATCCGCAGGGTATGCCGCACGTCACCGTCATGATCCTGCGCCACGCTCTGGCTGCGATAGAAGCGAGTCAGGAGCGCCCACACTGCGAGATACACGATGGCGCGAATCGACCAGAAGGTCGTATTGAGATAACTCATCTTGCCCTCGAGCAGATGGTCCGAGTGCATGTACGACACATCACACCACTCAAAGAGCACCGCTCCCTTGCCGGTCCAGACCAGCACGAGAATCGGAATGAACAGAATCCACAGCCACTGCAGGTTCGACGCGATCGCTTCGGCGGGACGCCGAACCGTTACCGACCAGCCGGCCTTGGTGGCGTGCTGCAACATGACGAAGAAGAGCGCCCCGAGGCAGACCGCAACCGCGACCATGAAGGCAAGCAAATATGACTTCCAGAACATCGCCGAGCCGGCGATGCCGTCGAGCCCGATGGTCGCGGCAATGCCGCCAAGACCGACGATGCCAGCCACGCCCGCCACGGTGGAGCCGAAGCCTCCCAAACGCAGTCCATCCTTGCTGGTGTCGAGCGCCATCACGATGCACCCCCATCGAGGCTTCGCGTTTTCACCGGAAGCGATTCAGAACCGGCAACTGCATCAGCGGGCGCGTTGCGCCCGACCTGCAGAGCGTAGACCCACGCCGTGATCGCCCAGCGATCCGCAACGGGAATCTGCGCCGCATAGCCAGCCATGCTGCCGAAGCCCTTGCTGATCGTGTGGAAGAGCCTGCCGGGTGGTTGGTCCTGCATGTCCGGCTGATGCAGATTCCTCGGCTGCACCCAGACGGTGCCGTTGACTCCGCTGTTCAGCAGGACCATGGCCCGCGTATGCACGCGGCCGTCACCAGCACCGGTGACGCCGTGACAGGGCAGGCAGTAGATGTCGTATCGCTCGCGACCACGGTCGAGCAGGGCGTCATCAACAGCGACTTGGTTCGGGAAAGCCGTGGCATACGCGCCATCCACCAATCCGAGCCAGTAGTGCGTATCCGACACCATCTCGCCCTGCGCGACCGTGCCGGCGACCCGTGGTCGCATGGCCCGGCCATCCTCGAACATCAGGCTCTGATGCTGCGCGAGGAACTTGGGCTGGTTGTCCATGTTCTGGATGATGTGGATGCGGGGCTTGTCGCTCGGCACCAAACGGGCCCGAAGAATGAGTACCGGTGGAACCAGCAGCAAGCACAGCAGCAGAATGCCGCTGTAGATGAAGCCGCGTGGAAGATCCCAGAACATGCCCTTGACGTGCTTGTCGCTCTTTGGAGTACTCATCGGATCAGTCCTCCAACTCGACAATGCGTTCGGGATCGAGCGATTGCAGGAACTGCTCGGTAGTCGATCGCGTGAATTTCGGATCCTTCGCCTCGATCACGAGCACGAAACGGTCATCGGTGATTCGTTTCATCTTGGGCGACTTGAGCACGGGGTGGTAGAGGCATGGCAACTTGTTCAGCAGCAACATCAAGAACACCGCCGCCAGAGACGAGAACAACACGGTCAACTCAAACGCAACGGGAACGAAGGCTGGCGTGCTGATCAGAGGCTTGCCAGAGACCTCGAACTCGTACCCGACAACCGGCACCAGAGCCCAGATGTTGATCTCGACCGAGTTGGTGAAGACCTGCAGGAAGATCGCCAAGCACAATCCAGTCAGCCCGGCAAAGAAAACGAGCACAGGAAGGATCGTGTGTTTCACGCCCATCGCCTTGTCGAGTCCGTGTACCGGGAAGGGCACCAGGCAATCGAACCACTCGTATCCAGCGGCGCGAACCTTCTTGGCAGCCTCGAAGATGGCTGCGGGCGAGTCGAACTGCGCGGCGAGCCCCCAGAGGCCGGTGCCAGTCGTGGTTTCGGTGCTCACATCGGGGTCCGTGATGGCTTCGGGTGCGATGACGCTCATTCGTGAGCCTCCCCGTCCGTATGCCCATGCGCGTGTGGGTCCGCCTCGGGCATGACGCCCTTGATCTCGGAGATCGCCAGAATCGGCAGGAAGCGGATGAACAACAGGAAGAGGGTCATGAACAGGCCGAAGCTGCCCAACAAGGTCCCGACATCCACCCACGTCGGCTCGAACCAGCCCCAACTGCTCGGGAGGAAGTCATTGGTCAAGCTCGTCACCGCAATCACGAACCGCTCGAACCACATGCCCAGATTCACAAAGAGCACGATGATGAAGATCACCCAGATGTTCCGCCTGATGGCCTTGAACCAGAAAAGTTGCGGACAGATCACGTTGCAGGACACCATGATCCAGTAGGCCCACGCGTACTGACCGAGGGCTCGGTTGATAAAGGCGAACGACTCGTAGACTTCACCGCTGTACCAGGCGATGAAGAACTCCATGCCATAGGCGTACCCGACCATCGAGCCGGTCAGGAGCACGATCTTGCACATGTTCTCGATGTGCCGCAACGTGATGAAGTTCTTGAGTCCCCACAGTTCGCGGGCGGGGATCGCCAGCGTGAGCACCATCGCAAAGCCGCTGAAGATCGCGCCTGCGACGAAGTACGGTGGGAAGATCGTCGTATGCCAGCCGGGAAGTTGCGCGACGGCAAAGTCGAACGACACCACGGAGTGCACCGAGAGCACCAGCGGTGTCGCCAGAGCCGCCAGCAGCAGATAAGCCCGCTCGTACCGATGCCAGTGCCGCATGCTGCCTCGCCAGCCCACCGCAAAGATGCCGTAGGCGATGGCCTGCACCTTGTTCGTGGCGCGGTCCCGAAGCGTCGCCAGGTCGGGAATCATGCCGACGTACCAGAACAGCAGTGACACGGTGAAGTAGGTGCCGACTGCGAACACATCCCAGAGCAATGGGCTGCGGAACTGGGGCCACATGTCCATCTGGTTTGGAATCGGGAACAGCCAGTAGGCCAGCCAGATTCGACCGACATGAATGCCCGGGAACATGCCCGCGCAAATGACGGCGAAGATGGTCATGGCCTCGGCAAAGCGGTTGATCGACGTCCGCCATTTTTGCCTGAAGAGGAAAAGGATGGCTGAGATCAGCGTTCCTGCGTGGCCGATGCCCACCCAGAACACGAAGTTGACAATCGGGAAGCCCCACATCGCGGGGCTGTTGTTGCCCCACACGCCAACGCCGGTCAGGACGAGATATCCGATGAGTACGCCGAGCAGCGACATCAACAGGAAGGAGATGACAAAGGCGATGTACCAAGCCGTTGGTGGCCGCTTCGCCTCGTTGGCCCGCAGAATCTCGGCGGTGACCGAACTGAAGTCGTGATGATTCAGAACCAGCGGCGCCCGCTCACGCGGATCGTCGCTCAACTCATCGATCGGATGGTCGATCGGCAGCGTGGTCATCCGTCGTGCACCTCTTGATGGGCCTCGCCTGTGTTGTGCTCGTGGTCATGGCCGTGATCGCCGCCGTGGGCCTTGAAGTCATCGGGGAACCGCTCGCCGCCGACCGGGTTGGTGATCCTGGCGAGGAAACGGTTGCGGGGTTTGATGTTGAGTTCGCCGAGCAAGTCGTAGGACCGGTGCTCGGCCTGCAACTTGGCGACGCGTGAGGTTTCGTCCATCAGGTCACCGAAGACCAACGCGCCGGTCGGACAGGTCTGAGCGCAGGCGGGCGTGATCGTCCCATCCGGAATGACCACGCGTTTGGCCTTGGCTTTGGCCGCTTCCGGCATCTTCACCCAAGCATTACGAGCGGAGATCTTGGCGGACTCGATACGCTGCGTACAGAAGGTGCACTTCTCCATCACGCCGCGCATCCGCACGGTGACGTCCGGGTTGAACTGCATCTGCCGAAGCGGATCACCACCACTCTGCTTCTTGGTGTAGTAGTCCGGTTGCACCTGCAGCATGCCGGTCTCTCGCAGCGGGTCGCGTCGGAAGTAATCGAAGAAGTTGAATCGCCGCACCTTGTAGGGGCAGTTGTTCGCGCAGTACCGCGTGCCGACGCAGCGGTTGTACACCATCGAATTAAGGCCATCGGTCGTATGCACCGTCGCGGCGACCGGGCAGACCTGCTCACATGGCGCATTCTCGCAGTGCTGGCAGGTCATCGGCTGCATCGCGATACTGGCTGGTTGGCTGGTGTCGTACCCGTCGCGGTCCTTGCGGAACCGGTAGTAACGATCGATTCGCAGCCAGTGCATCTCGCGGCCCATCCGAACTTGGTCCTTGCCCACGATCGGAATGTTGTTTTCGGCTTGACAGGCCGTAACACACGCGCTGCATCCGGTGCACTTGGACAGATCCGTCGTCATCCCCCAGCGGTAGTTTGCGCCTTCAAACTGCGTTTCATCCCAGAGTGAAAGGCTGCTGATGGTGTGGTCGCGGTCCCTCGCGAAATTCGGATGGGATTTGAACGAATCGGCGGATGCCTCGCGGAAGAGCACAGGAAGGCGTTGCTGCGTTCCGATACCACCGACGGTGTCGATGGCGTAGTGGTCTTGGGTGGTGATGAGTTGTTCGGTGCCGCCAGATTTCTTGACTCGACCGGTTGGATTGGTCCAGAGCCGGTCCAAGGTGCGAATGGGATAGGCATTGAAGCCAGCGCCGCTGGCGACGCGGCCAGGCCAGTCGCGACCGTAGCCAAGGGCGATCGAAACCGCTCCATCGCTCTGGCCGGGCTGTACCAGTACGGCGCCCTTCACACTGGCCTTTCCAACCTCGACAGTGACGATATTGCCCGATGCAACACCCAACTCACCGGCGGTCTTCTCGCTGATCATGACGGCGTTGTCCCACGCGAGTTTGGTGATCGGATCGGGCAGTTCCTGCATCCATCCGTTGTTCCCCATCCGTCCACCGAGCAGTACGCCTGGCATGAAGTTCACTTCGATACCACCGCTGGCCAGATCGTCGCTCGATTGCTTCGCGGCTGCGGCCAGTACGGTGTTGACCGCTGCGATATCTACGCGAGGCGACTCCAGGACCGGCGGAGGTTCGACCACACCATCATGCAGCGCCTTCCGCCAATTGGAATCAAATGGCGGCTCCTCGCCAGCAGGCGTCGCGGCAGCGCCGGTCGTTTCCTCCCAGGTCCGCCGCACAATCTCGAATCCGTCGATCGTCTCTTCGCCAGCCAGCAACGCGAGCAACTCGATGGTGCTTCGGCCATTCCAGAGTGGACGAATCATCGGCTGCTGGATCGAGATCGTTCCATTCCACGCCCGACCGTCACCCCACGCCTCCAGCGGGTGCGCCGCGATGAGGTGCCACTGACAGGCGGCGGATGTCTCATCGTCCTGCGTGCCGAAGTGAATTGTGTTGGCGACCTTGGCGGTGGCCTGCAAGAAGTCGAGATCGGCCGGGGTATTCCACGCCGGGTTACCGCCCAGAGTGATGAGTGTGTCGACCGAGCCGGCCTTCATGTCGGAGACGAGCGTCGCGATCGAAGCGGTCTTCATCTCCGGCTCCGCCACACGGGCGTATCGCACGGTGTTGCCGGTATTCCCAAGCGCCTCGTTGATCGCAGCGCACGCGGCGTGTACGGCGGCAGGCTGCGAGCGTCCGGCCATTACCAGAGAGTGGCCGCGGTGGGCTTTGAGATCGGCAGCGATGGTGCGGCCCATCTCGGTACTGGGTGTGCCATTGCCGGTGATGGCAGCGGCGATCTCGATCGCCAAGGCCGTGACATGACTCGCGGGCATGGCGTACCGGTCATCGGCGCTGGCGCCGGTCACGCTTACGCCCGGTTCGGCGATATACACACGGTTCATCGGACCGTCATCGGGGTTCCGTCGAGCGGCCCAGCCCCGAGCCATCGAGAGCATGTCCGGATGGTCACCGAGGAAGTCGCAGTCGAGCGACAGCACTACATCGGCCTTGGAAAGATCATGGACAGGTCGCAACGGGCCGCCGAGTGCCGTTTCAAGACCAGCACGCTCCGCCGAGTTGCCGGTGGCATCCCACGTGATCCACTGCGCCTTCGGGAATCGCTTCCGGATTGCCCGCTGCATCCGCTGCACGCTCGGAGAACCGGAAGATTCGCTCAGGAATCGCAGCCCTGCGCCCTGCTTCTTCTCAAGGGCCTCACTTTGGCTTTTCCACCATGCATCGAATTCGCCCCAGGTCTTTCTCGCCGCCTTGGCCGCGGTGCCGGGACGCAAATGCACCTGCCGGGTGCGATCGGGGTCGTAGAGATCGAGCACGGTCGCCTGCTGCCAGCCAGTCATCGCGCCGAGACTTCCGGGGTGACTGGGGTTCCCTTCGAGTTTCGTCGGACGACCGTCATAACACGTCGCCAGAATGCCGGTTGCGACACCTTCGTGCTCGACGATGGTCGCAAACTGCTCAGAGACGCCGGGAATCATCCCCTCGGGACGGCTCGCGTACGGCGCGATCACCTCGCGGGGCCAGCGGCGACAGCCGGTCAGCCCGGCACCAGCGAGGGCCATCGAGGCACCCATGACCTTGAGGAAGCCGCGGCGGTCCGGGCCATCCAGAAGCGCATCGGCACCGGAGGGAAACTCCTTGAACATGAAGTCGCGGAACTCGGGCGTGTCAGCAACCTCGTCGAGGCTGCGCCAGTATCGACGCCCGTCGGGACCGTTTCCATTCACCGATGGCATGTGGTGCAGTCCTGTGAAGGATGAAGATCGTTGATGTCCCGCCACCGCTCACCTTCGGCGAGCCGCTCCGCGGCATCCCAGTCCCAGCCCCATTCCAATTGGGTAACGAGATCAGGGTCACGAAGGTGCGGGTCGGGGTAGCGATGACACGTGAGGCACCAACTCATGCTGAGTGGTTCCACTTGCCAGACGCGGTCCATCGTGTCGATACGGCCGTGGCAGTCGACACATCCCACGCCGCGGCGCACATGCGCGGAGTGATTGAAGTACGTGTAGTCCGGAAGATCATGAACTCGCACCCACTGCACCGGGAGGCCGGTGCTGTAACTCTCCCACAACGGTTTGAGCAACTTGCTCTCTGGATGAATCTGCGTGTGACAATTCATGCATGTCTGGGTTGGTGGAATGGCTGCTTTCGCTGCGACTTCAACCGTGTTATGGCAGTAGCGACAGTCGATGCCGAGTTGCCCTGCGTGTACCGCGTGGCTGAACGGGATGGGTTGCACTGGTTGGTAGCCGACATCGGTCGTCTTTGGACTGAAACCGAAGGCAACGAGAAACGCGACGTACAGCGGCGCAGTCACACCGAAGACAATCGTTGCAGGCAACAACAGATTGGCCCACCGCGGAAAAATGAAGTGATATCGACCCATGCCTCCACCGACTTTGTAGACTTTGTAGACTTCGTGAAAAGAATAACGAAGTCAAGCGACCAAGTGTCGTGATTCCGAATGCATCTGTCAAGATCTGACGGTGCCTCACTTTGACATTTGCCGCGTGTCCGGATTACGAGCTGAGACCAAAAACGCGGCGAGCGGTGGCGTCGGTCGCCGATTCGAAGTCCGCAAGCGAGAGCCCCCGTCTCGCGGCGAGGAACTTGGCGACATGGATGACGTTGGCCGGCTGGTTCGGTCGCTGCCCGCGGAGTGGCTCGGGTGTGAGATACGGGCTGTCGGTTTCCACCATCAACTGCTCGAGCGGCACGCGATCCGAGGCGGCGGCCACATCCGCTGCGTTGCGATAGGTCACGACGCCCGTAAACGACACTGCTGCACCGAGTTGCAGCACCTTCTCCACATCGGAGGGGCCATCTGTGAAACAGTGAAACACGAATCGATCACCGGCAAGCGAGGTGCCTGCGAGTATCGCGAGCAGCGTGTCCAAAGCCTTTCGGCTGTGCAGGATGATCGGCAGCCGCGGTCCGCCAGCCGCATCGGTTGCCTCGATCAAATCCAACTGCCGCTCCAACAACAACTCCTGCCGCTTCAGCGGGGGGTCTGGCCAGTGCCCGTCAAGCCCCATCTCCCCCCACGCCACGCACCGCGGTACCCGGATCAGTGAACCGAGTGCCTCCACCTCATGCTCGCCGCCCGCCTCCGATGGATGAACCCCCGCCGTACACCAGACATCGGCGTGCCGCGAGGCCAACTTGCTCGCCGCCGCCGCATCATCAATGTCAACCGATACCGACACCATCCCCGTCACCCCCGCCGCTCGCGCTCGATCGAGGACCGCATCGATGCCATCCGCATACCGATCGCCGGTCAAGTGACAGTGGGTATCAAACACATCGGGCCTCGCCGCTCAGGAACCACCAGCCGGCTGAACAGGCAGTGGGTCATCTGTCGTCGGCGGCGGAAAATAGGTTCTGGGATTCATCGTTACCTCGACCCGTTCACCATTGGGCATGACAAAGGAAAGCACGCTGCCCTGCGGGGGTCCCTCGCCGCTGGCCTGCAGAATCACCTCGCCCGTCCAAGATGCGGGCGTCGCGGTTTCCTCATTCTTTTTCCCTGTCTGCTTCCACCCCACAAACGTCACTTCAAGCCGTTCGGGTGATTCAATCTCGGGCGTCGATGGCTTGACATCCGACTCCATCCACAACTTGGTCTGTCCCCGCCCCCGCGGTGGAAGCAGCCTGACTTTGCTCGGGACCGCGCGCAGTGTCCGCTTCATGTCGCCCGTTGCACGAATGCCGAGATCAAGCGACTGGCCGTCGTAGAAGTAGACCGTGACAACAGCCTCTTTGAGACCGGAATGGGTCAACTTGAGCCTGACCGGCAGGTGCAACGTCTCGCCCGATCCGACCACTTCGCCGGACACAATGGCTTCTGTACACCCGCAACTGCTCGATGCCCGCATGATCTGGTAGGGCTCGGATGACGTATTGGTGAGCGAGAATGTGTGCTCGAGATAGTGCGGCGGGGTTTCGAAGGACACAACCCCGAAGTCGTGCTCGGTCTGCCCGCGGAGCGGAACCCGCGGCCACAGCAGCCAGACGGCGATTACCACTGCCACAACCACGAGGCCGGCGATGATCTGCTGGCGAACTCCCCGTCGGTCCTGAATCTCCGTTCCCATCCGCTTATCGTATCCCCTGCCGATGTGGCAGGGTCACAAGCCCGCGCCCCTATTCTCACCTCGCTCTGTGAGGGCGGCTCGGCACGGGAATTGCGAACATGAAGGGATCCGGCCCCTCCCCAGGAGACTCCCATGAACATTGACCGCTTTACCACCATCGCCAGAGGGGCGGTCGCGACCGCACAGTCGCTGGCCGTTGAATTCTCGCACACCGAGTTCGGCACCCTGCACCTGCTGCAAGCGCTGCTGCAAGATGATCGAGGCATTGCCGCTGCGATCATTGAACGTAGCGGACATCATCCCGCCGCACTGGCCGAAATCGTCACGGCTGAACTCAACCGCATGCCGACGGTCACCGCCTCGAGCCCGAAGCCGCCATCGACCACGGGGCCGCTCATGCAGGCCATCAGCGGCGCTGAGCAACTCGCCAGCAGCATGGGTGATCAGTACGTCTCGGTCGAGCACCTGCTGCTGGCACTGGCCGAGACACCCTCGCCGGCGAAGACAGCCATGTCTGCCGTGGGCCTAGAACCGGGACTCATTCGCTCGGCCATCGAGGAGTTGCGAGCTGCTTCTGGTGTCGAGTGCATTGATGATCCCGAAGCCGAAGCCAACTATGAAGCCCTTAAAAAGTACGCCGTGGACCTGACATCCATGGCCCAGGCGGGCAAACTCGATCCGGTGATCGGCCGCGACGAGGAAATCCGACGCTGCATGCAGGTGCTCAGCCGCCGTACCAAGAACAACCCCGTCCTCATCGGTGAGCCAGGTGTGGGCAAGACCGCCATCGCAGAGGGTCTCGCCCAGCGGATCATCGACCGCGACTGCCCGACGACGCTGCGATCCGCGCGGATCATGGCACTCGATGTGGGTGCCCTGCTCGCGGGCGCCAAATTCCGCGGGGAATTCGAAGACCGACTGAAAGCGGTACTCCGTGAAGTCACCGCCGCCGAGGGCCGCATTGTGCTGTTCATCGACGAACTGCACACGATCGTGGGCGCCGGTCAAGCCGAAGGGGCCGTCAGCGCTGGCAATCTGCTCAAGCCGGCACTTGCCCGCGGCGAGTTGCGATGCATCGGGGCCACGACCCTCGACGAATACCGTCAGCACATCGAAAAAGATGCCGCCTTTGAGCGGCGATTCCAGCCGGTGTTCGTGGACGAACCGAGCGTAGAAGACACCGTGGCCATTCTTCGCGGGCTCAAGGGACGGTACGAAGCGCACCACGGCATCCGTATTCAGGATTCGGCCCTTGTCGCCGCGGCCATGCTCTCGAACCGCTATATCTCCGATCGCTTCCTGCCGGACAAAGCAATCGACCTGCTCGATGAAGCGGCCTCGCAACTTCGGATCGAGAATGACTCGATGCCGGTTGAACTCGATGAACTCCGACGCCGCATCATGCAACTGGAGATCGAGCGAGAAGCACTCAAGAAGGAGAAAGACGCCGCCTCCCGCAAACGGCTCAAGTCGATCGAGGCGGAACTGGCCGATCTTGAGGAGCAGAACCAGACACTCACCGCCCGGTGGGATATCGAGAAGTCCGAACTCGATGAAGTCAGTGCTGTCAAGGAACGTATTGATGCTGCACGCATCGAACTGGAGCAGGCCCAGCGACGGGGCGATCTCGAAGCAGCCGCCCGCATCCAATACGGTGAAATCCCCGAACTCAACGAGCGGCTCGGCGAAGCAGAAGCGCAGTTGGATACCCGGCAGCAGGAAGGCCGCAACCTCGTCCGAGAGGAAGTGGACGCCGACATGATTGCTGAAGTCGTCGGCCGCTGGACCGGCATTCCAACATCAAGGCTGGTTGAAGGAGAACGCGATCGCCTCCTGCACATGGAATCAGATCTCGAGCGGCGTGTCATCGGCCAAGACGAGGCCGTCCACGCGGTCAGCGATGCCGTCCGCCGCAGCCGCGCAGGCCTGGGTGAACTCTCGCGACCGATCGGCTCTTTCCTCTTCCTCGGCCCCACCGGTGTCGGCAAGACGGAATTGTGCAAGGCCCTCGCTGAGTTTCTCTTCAACACCGAAGATGCCATGGTCCGAATCGACATGAGCGAGTTCATGGAGCAACACGCCGTGGCGCGGCTGATTGGCGCCCCTCCCGGGTACATCGGCTACGAAGAGGGTGGCCGGCTGACCGAAGCGGTACGGCGACGCCCCTACAGCGTGGTGCTCTTCGATGAAATAGAGAAGGCCCACCCCGATGTCAGCAATATCCTCCTGCAGGTACTCGATGACGGTCGCCTGACCGATGGACACGGCCGCACCGTGGACTTCACCAACACCATCATCGTGATGACGAGCAACATTGGCTCACAGCAACTGCTTGAGATGAGTGATCGGGGCGACTCGGAGGACACGATTGATGCTCGGATGAAGGAGATGCTCAAGCAGGCCCTTCGTCCGGAACTACTCAACCGCATCGACGAGACGATCGTGTTCCACAGCCTCGGTAAGGGGCAACTTCGTTCGATCGTCGAAGTGCAACTTGGTCACCTCCGAGCACGCATGGCCGAGCGAGCCCTGCGCCTGCATGTCTCCGAGCGGGCCATGGATGCGCTTGCCGAGGCGGGGTGGGATCCGCAGTTCGGCGCGCGGCCGCTCAAGCGGGTCATTCAGCAGCAGATTGAGAACACGATTGCGATGAAGATGCTTGCAGGAGAACTGCTCGAGGGGCAGACCGCCGAGATCGACTTCAAGAACGATGCCTTCACGTTCTCGTGCGTGGACTCGGAGGCGGAAACAAAAAAAGAATCCAAACCCGAACCTTCTCCTAAGTAAGCACTTACATCGCATCCCGGCATTCCGTGGCCGGTACCCCTCACACGCGATCCCGCCGAGCGCACAGGTGGTGCATCACGGCGGGCTTCTCGTTGAGGCGGGAGTCGGAATCCGGAAGACGCATGTCGGCTTCTGCTCCGCCTCCCGCCTTCTGTGAGAAGGGGTCAGGTACCGTCCGGGGTGGATCGCCGAGGCGTCGAGCCGCAGCAGCATCCCCCGGGCGGTACCTGACCCCGTAGCATTCGGGTGTGACACGACTGACGCTTCATACTGCTGGTGAATCGCACGGGCCGGGGGGCGTTGCCATTGTGGCTGGACTTCCGGCCGGACTTGCGGTGGACACCGACCTCATCAACGCCGAACTGCGGCGTCGGCAAGGCGGGTATGGCCGTGGTGGCCGGCAACGTATTGAAGAAGACCACGTGGAGTGGCTGGGCGGTGTGCGACTCGGGCAAACGACCGGCGCGCCGGTGGCGATGTTGGTGCCCAACCGCGACAGCCGACTCGATGATCTCGAAGCCACGCCACCGGTCCATCGCCCGCGGCCGGGCCATGCCGATCTCGCTGGCGCAGCGAAGTACGGCACGGATGACTGCCGCAACGTGCTGGAGCGAGCAAGCGCACGCCAGACTGCGGCGCGGACCGCTGCGGGGGCGCTCGCCAGTTGCATGCTCTCAGAACTGGGCATTCGCGTCGTCGGCTATGTCACGGCGATGCGAGATGCCATCGTTGATCTCGATATCACCTCCGAGAACCTCGACGAGATCACGGCGAGCCGCGATGCATCGAGCATGTATTGCCCAGACGCAGCAGCAACCGCCGCGATGGAGGCATTTGTCCGCGAGGCAAAGGAGTCCAAGGACACCGTCGGTGGTCTCTGCCGCGTGCATGTACTCGGCGCTCCGATGGGGATCGGTACGTGCATGATCCGCAGCGGCGGCCTCGATGCCAGACTCGCCGCAGCCGTCATGAGCATTCAGGCCTTCAAGAGTGTTGAGATCGGACTCGGCCGAGCCGTTGCCGAACGCTGGGGCTCCGACGTACATGACGCCATTTCGTTTGATCCCTCCGCGGAAGGCACACCAAGCCGGGGATTCGTACGGGAGACCAACCACGCGGGCGGCATCGAGGGCGGCATGTCCAACGGCCAGCCCATCGTCGTAACCGGCGCCATGAAGCCGATCAGCACGCTGCTTCGCGGGATGTCGAGCGTCAACCTGCAGACGAAGCAGCCCGAGCAGAGCGATTACGAACGCAGCGATGTCTGCGCCGTGTCCGCAGCAAGCGTCGTGATGCAGCACGCCGTCGCCTTTGAGATCGCTGCGGCAGTGCTTGAGAAATTCGGCGGCGACTCGATGGACGAACTGCGAAGCCGACTCTAGCCGGTCCATGCTCGCTGCTGCGCAGCGGCTTGGGCGAGCCACATGTCGTGGCCGGTGGCGACTTCGCATCCAGCCCCGCGTGCATATCGCACAAACGGCGTTTCGATCGGATCGTAGATCGTCTCGATCGCGACGGTTCCCTCAGTGAACAACGTCGAAGCGTCGAGCCCGAGCGATTCAAAGACACTCTCATTCGGTGAAGACCCGTGGGCCATGCCGACCGAAGTCGCCTGTACAACGATGTCATAGGCCGTTGTTGCAGTCTCCCCGACAACGACCGGACCCAAGCCACCAAGATCCTCGGCCAACTGCTTGGCACGCTCGGCGGAACGGTTGAACACCTCGATGCTCGATCCCCGCTGCAGCAGGATGGCGGCGGCTGCTCTGGCAACACCGCCAGCGCCAAGAATGGCCGCTCGACCGCCATCGACTCGAGCCCCCCGCTCCAGCAGTGGTTCGAGAATACCGACGGCATCGGTGTTGTCCGCGCAAATACCGTTCTCATCGACGATCAGCGTGTTGGCTGCTCCGCATGCCGCGGCGATGGCACTTACGTCGCCGCCCCGCTCACGCACAAACCGAACGAGATCCGACTTGTGCGGCAGCGTGATTGATGCCCCCCTGAAGTGCACGCTTGGGTGATCGATCAGCGTGGACAGCGTGGCTTTGAGTGATTCCCATCCGGCTGCCGTCGGAAGCGGCAGGTAGACACCGTTGAACTTCGCAGTTTCGAAATCACGATTGTGCAGTTCATAGCCAGGTGAAGCCCCGAGCGGATCACCAATCAGCCCATAGATCGAAGTATTCGCATCAAGACAACGGAACCTGTACCACGATTGCAACTGCTCAAGGGTGGGCTGCCCTGGCGCCGTGGCTGAACTGTCATCGGCGGCGGCAAATGTCATCAGCCCACCCCAAGCGCCCGCCATGATCCGGGACATCACGCCGTGGGGCCCCATGCACAGGGCGATCATCGGTTTGCTGCGGTCGGCCAGCAGGTCGCGGCATTCCACTGCGTCTCGAACCGAACGGGCTCGCCAGACGAGTTTCACCGCGTCGCACTCCGCTTCCTGCATGTCACGCGCGATCCGGAGGAGATCGGCCGGCCTGCCGGTGAAGTCGTGGAAGGACAGCAGCAGTTTGGCCTGACCAAGACTCGCCGCGGCCGAGCGAACGGCCTCGCTGCGAGACCAGCGTGCGTATTCCACATCGACCCAAATCGGAGGGGTATCAAGGTCGGCAATCTGGCCGATCCACTCGGCGAGATCCTCGTCGGTTCCCCCGAACCCGCCGCCTTCCTCCACACTTCGCAGCGTCAAGAGGCTGCCGACATCGGTGTCCCGAACGACCGTCGTGAGAAGCGACGGCCCCGCATCCACGACCAAATCAAGCCGCCATTCGATGAGATCACCGCCAGTCCCGGCCGCGTGATTGGCGGCATCGATCGCCTTGCCAAGGTCGGCTGGATCACACACTGCAATCGGTACCGTAATGATCGACACGGAGTCAAGGTAGCAGGCCCCGGACATGGCGCATCGATCATCCGGGTAGGCTGCCGCCGTGGCGTGCCCCGAAGACATCGACCCGGACCCGACGATCATTCTTCGCGATGCCGCGGCCACCCTGCGAATGTGGACCCGCGGCGACCTGCGGCACGACGAATTGACCACGCCGATTCGGTTTGTCCCCGCCTCGGACGGCCGGCTCGTCGCGTCGGTCACGGCTGGAATTCTCGCTGCCGAAGACTGCACGCTGGCGTTGCCGGACGAGCAGTCACCGGCGATGGAATTGACCGTCACGCTCTCGGCATTCGAAGCAACAGGTGCCGCCGAAGCCGATTCGGATCGCTGGCGAATCTACCACGGCGACCCGCCGCACAGTCGATGGGCGGCGGTCGAACTGGAAGCAGCCCGGTTTCGCGGTTCGATCATCGACGGGGCCGCGTTGCAGCACCCCAATCCGCTGGCATCGGTCGAGCCGCAACTGTGTGGACTGCTCAATCGCGAGCATCAGGATGATGTGCGGAGCCTGATGAAGCGTGAACTCGATCTTGACTCGGAAGACCCCCGCATCGTCGGCATCGACCCGCTCGGGCTTGATATCCGAAACCGGTTTGATGTGGTGCGGATTGGGTTCGCAGCAGAGATCACCGATCCGGCGACAGCGGAGGCGGTTGTGCGGGCGGCCGTGAAGGGGTCAGGCTCGGGTACCTGACCCTGCTTCTCGCACCCGCTCCACGATGTCGGTGCTGCCGAGCCCCGGATGGTGAGCGAGCACCCGGCACTCGATTCCCAATTCCATCAGAAACGGATATTCACTGATGTCCTCAACGGCATAATCGCCGCCCTTGACGTACAGGTCGGGGCGGGTTGATTCGATCAGTTCTGTCGCCGTTGGCTCGCCAAATGGCACGACGTAGTCCACACAGGCCAGTTCGGACAGGATCGCCATGCGGTCATCCAATCCGTACACCGGTCGCCCCTGGCCTTTCATCCTTCCCACCTGCTCGTCGCAGTTGATGCCCACGATGAGTACATCGCCCTGCTCACGAGCGTCTCGCAGATAGGCCACGTGCCCGGCATGGATCACATCGAAACACCCATTGGTCAGCACGACGCGGTGGCCAGCCTCGCGGTGGGCACCGAGTTCAAGTTGCAGGTCTCGAAGATTGCGGACTTTGCCGGTCTGAGGCGACTGGAGACGCAGTACTTCCTGGGCAACCTTGGCAAGCGGAATTGCGTGGGCGCCGAAGGTCTCGACCTCCAGGCCTGCGGCAGCATTTGAGAGCGTCACGGCCTCTGGCCAAGACAGATCGTGGCACCGCGCCGCCGTGATGGCCGCAAGCACCATGTCACCGGCCCCGGTCACGTCGTAGACCTCCCGCTCGCTGGTGGCGATCACTTCCGCTTCACCGCCACGCTCCAGCAGCAACGCGCCACGCTTATCCAGGGTGATGACGATGGCATCGAGGCGGCACCGCTCAAGCAGGTCGGCCGCCATCGCCGCAGGATCAACCAGACCACCGCAGGCTCGCTCGGCCTCGGTGCGGTTGGGCGTCATGACATCCGCGCCAGCATATCGCTCGTAGTCGTCGATGTTCGCCGGATCGACAAGCACCGGAATGCCAGCAGCCTTCGCCGCATCAATCACGACGCGGCACAGTTCCGGCGTACAGACACCTTTGCCGTAATCCTCGATGCACACCGCGTCCATACCAGCCAGCATCGCCAGCGCCCGCTCGCGGACCGCTGACGAAGTCGCTTCGGACAGCGGCGACGACGATTCGATGTCGATGCGGAACATTTTCTGGGGATGACGATGCTGAGCGAGACCAACCAGACTCCGCTTGATGGTCGTGGGCCGGTCGGCATCGATGACGAGTCCGTCAACGGCGCACCCGGAAGCTTCCACGGCAGTGCGAAGATGCCCGCCGCCACCGTCGGCCCCGATGACGCCGCAGCACTGCACCAGACCCCCGAGCCCGGCCAGGCAAGCGGCTACATTCGAAGCCCCGCCACCCGTTCGTTCAATGCGATCGACGGTCAGCACCGGAACCGGCGCATCGGGACTCAGGCGGGATGCATCGCCGTGCACCAACTCGTCGAGCATGAAGTCTCCGATGACCAACACCTTGAAGGCACCGAATCCAGCCAGTGATGTCAAGAGATCGCTCATGCAGACTCCGACGAAGCGAACACGCCGAGTAGACGACGCTCGAGTTCTTCCCGGCCGGAAACGAAGTTCAGCGTCAGTCGCGGAACCAGAACCGGCACCTGAAGTGCCGACCAGTCTACCAGTGGTTGCAACTTGACCCAGTCTTTGGCCGTGACCAGCAGCGCATCGGCTCTCGTGCACGCTTCCGCCAATCGCTGCACTTCACGGGCCGTGACGGGGGCGTGGTCTCGAGCTGCGACATCGGCGACGATCACGCCTCCCGCTTCTACGATCTGATTACGGACTCCCTCCGCAGCCGCGATGCCAAGCCGTGTGATGACCCGTATGCCATCGAGCGAGTCCAGTGTGGTTTCGCCATCGACATCGAATCTGCTCAAACCCGTCCAGACATGATCACACCACGCCGTCGGATCGCGGCCGTGCAGCATGCTGATTCGCTTACGCAGTACAGGGTCAACACTCGCCGCGTGTGTCACCAACACATCGGTGGCGCGGCTGAGCGATGAAAGCGGCTCTCGCAATCGACCCGCAGGGAATACTCGCTCGGCATCGAGCGATCGCCTCGCATCGATGAGTACCAGGTCGAGTTGCCTCGCCACAAACCGATGTTGAAACCCATCATCCAGCACGACAACATCACGCGACGGATCCTTCTTCAGGAATGCTTCGATGGCGCCCACCCGATCCGGATCCACCAGCACTGGTACGCCCGGAAGCATCTGCTCATGTTCCATGGCTTCATCGGACAGTTGTGGTTTTCCAGCGGCATACCCACGCAGCGCCACGAGGGGCAAGTGGCCACGCGCCTGCAACAGACGAACGATCCACTGTACGGTCGGCGTCTTGCCCGTTCCGCCCATCGTGACGTTCCCCACCGAAATCACAGGACGCCCAACATCGACTACCCGATCGCCACGGTCGAAGCGACGATTCCGGTACGCCATCGTGGCGGAATAGAACTTGGATGCCAGGGTCGTGAGTGGTTTCATACGGGCTCGCTCTTCAGCAGCCGCTCCAAGAGTGGCAGCGACAGACCCATGATCGTCGATGGGTGGCCCTCGTACCGAATCGGCCAGTCCGCGTCGAGGCGATCACTCAAGTTGTAGCCACCAGCTTTGCCCCGCCAAGCTTCAGAGGCGACATAGGCCTCGATGTCGGCATCCGAAACATCTCCGAGCCATACCTCAGCAACCTCAGCGCCAATCCGGCGGTCCTCACCCGGCAGCAGCAGGCACAAACCAGTCCAGACGCGGTGCGATCCGCTGCGAGATCCGCGAATCATGGCCGTCGCCTCCGCCGCATCGCCCGGCTGACCAATCAGCACGCCATCTTGCTCGCACACGGTGTCGCCGGCGATGATCGGAAGTTGCTCCAAGCCAGACCCCTCCTGATCGGCGATATCGCGGGCCGCGCGGGCCTTGAGCCACGCCATCGCGGTTGTCCATTCGGCTGGCCCTGTCTGCTCGGCCGACAACACGCCATCATCCACCTGCCCGAGCAGTATCTCAACCTCCCACCCGGCCTCCTCCAACAACATACGCCGCCGCGGAGATCGGCTGGCAAGGATGATGCGAGACGAAATCATCGGACCCATCGCTCGGCCAGTGCTTCGACGCGTTCCATCACCGGATCTACGCCAAGCCGCCGCATGATGGAGTCACCGATACGCCGATCGCGATAGGCCGGGCACTCGCCCTCGTTGAGCGGCGCCCGAATCGCAAGTTCCGCGTGATTCCATGGGCCGACGATGGCCGGGTCGGTGGGTCCATACAGACCGAGGCAACGAGCTCCGAGGCCGAGTGCCATATGTAGGGCCGCCGAGTCGTTGGACACCGTGAATGCGGCGGCTTCGATGAGTGCCATCAACTGTCCTACGTCGGTCTGACCGGAAAAATCGACTACTTCGATGCCGCGAGATCGAATGGCATCAGCAGCGGCGGCCACGGCTGCGGATTCACCGCGGCTCCCCGGCAAGGCGACCCACTTGGCGAGGCCGCCCTTGACAATCCGCGCTGCAAGATCGCTCCAGTGGGAAACCGGCCAGGCCTTGCTCGGCCATCGACTGGTGACCGCCAATACCGCGAAGGGACCCTCGGGCAGCGCCTTGCGACATTCTGCCCACCACGCGGCTCCGTCAGCAGGCACATACAAAGCAGTGTCCGCGACCGGCTCACTCCCAGCAGCCTGAGCAAGAAGCAGCATTCGGTCCACCTCGTGCGTTCCAACTGGCACGCGAACACGGCGATTGCACGCCATCCAAGCGCCTTCACGAGCCGCCCGGTCGCCAACGCGAATCTGAGCCTTGCTCGCCCTCAACATGAGCCCGGTGCGTGCCAGCCCCTGGCAGTCGATCGCCAGATCCCACTGGCCGCGGCCAAGGCTCGAGAGCCACCGACGCATGTCCATCCACTTTCGGGGTCGCCGCCAGCCTCCACGGAAGGCTTCCCGGGGAAATGGAATGACACCGGACAAGGCGGGGTGGGCCTCGACGGCGGGACAGAAGGTTGTCTGGACCACCCAATGAATCGCCGCTTCGGGCCAGTGAGCCCGTAGACTCGCGAGTACCGGCACGGTACGGCACACGTCACCGAGGGCACTTGGCCTCAGTAGGAGGATTCGCTGGATTGGTATCGTGTCCGCCATATATGATCATTGTGGAATCAGTGAGCGTTTGAACTGGTCACCGAAGGCCGCGACGATCATACTGCCCGCCTTCGACTCCCCGAGGACAAGATGCCTCGCACTACCATGACTTGCCCACCAACACCAATCAATCCACCGGATGATGACGACATCCCCGCCTTGGCGGACTCTCAGGCTCCGGCCCCGAAGCCGAAGAAAAAGTTGCCTGGCAGCACCGACGGGCCGAAGGAGATCGGCGGCGGAGCGGCATCGCAGGCCGGATCCACCACCGGCGGCTTCGACACGGTACTGGGCAAGATCGTCGTCGCCTCCGGCCTCGTCACCGAAGACGAATTGGAGCAGTGCCGCGTCCAAGTCGGCGATGAGGAAGGTGACCGCACGCTTTCGGATCTGCTGATCGAGCACAATCTGCTGACGGACCGGCAGATGAGTCGCCTCCGCAAGGAGTTCGACGCCCGCAAGTCGGGGCAGAAGATTCACGGTTACAAGATCAAGAAGAAACTCGGCGCTGGTGCCATGGCGACGGTCTTCCTCGCCGAGCAACTCAGCCTGCATCGCCTCGTTGCCATCAAGGTGCTGCCTACCAAATTTTCGCGAGACCAGAACTTCATCGATCGGTTCTACAAGGAAGGCCGCGCCGCGGCAAAGCTCAACCACCCCAACATCGTGCAGGCCTACGACGTCGGCCACTCGGGAGAGCATCACTACTTCGTCATGGAGTACGTCGAGGGTGACACCGTATACGAGCGGATCCAGCAACAGAATCGGATTCCCGAGAAGGATGCCATCGAGATGCTTCTCCAAGCGGCGGGGGCGCTTCACCATGCCCACCAGATGGGCTTCGTTCACCGGGACATCAAACCCAAGAATCTCATGCTCACACCTTCGGGGCAGGTGAAGGTGGCCGATCTGGGCCTCGCGCGGAATCTCGCGGATGTGGAGGCAGCAGAACAGGAAAAGGGTCGCGCCTACGGCACACCGTTCTACATCAGCCCCGAGCAGATCCGCGGCGAACTGGACATCGGCCCGCCCGCCGACATCTATGGGCTCGGCGCCACCGCCTATCACATGGTCACCGGGCATGTCCCGTTTTCGGGCAAAAACCCCAGCGATGTCATGCGGCAGCACCTCAAAACGGAACTCAAGCCGCCGGACCAACTCAACCCGTCGCTCTCGGCGGGCTTCTGTCAAGTCATCGAGATGATGCTCGCCAAGAACCGAGCGGACCGTTATCGATCGGCATCTGACCTGCTGGAAGACTTGCAGCGACTCGCCGATGGTCGATCGCCGGTCATCGCGAAGCCAAAGTTGGATCTGGCTGGCCTTGCCGTCCCAATCGACAGCGAAGAACCGGCCGAACTACGAGTCAAGCCCCGAAATGGCAATTCGAACATGTCGCCGCTGCTTCTCGCAAGCATCGTGCTGAATGTGCTGCTGCTCGTGATGTTGACAGTCTTCGCCTTGAAGTAACCCGTCAACCACCCAATTCAAGCACCATTTCCACTTCCACCGTGGCGCCAAGCGGCAAGGACACCGATCCGACTGCAGCCCTTGCATGCCGCCCAGCCTCGCCAAATACCTCAACGAGCAGGGTGCTGACGGCATCGGCGATGGCGGGTTGACCGTGGAAGTCGACGTCTGAGGCGACAAAGACACCCACCCGCAGCACACCCGTGATGCGATCAAGATCACCGCCGAGAGCCTCCCGCAATGCCGCCAACGCATTGATCGCGCAGCAGCGGGCGGCAGTCGCAGCATCGTCGGGGCTGACCGATGAAGGCACTGGACCGCTTGCGAGCAGTACGCCATCCCGCATCGGTATCTGCCCGCTGACAAAGGCCAACCCACCAGCAATCCGAACCGGAAGATAGGCGGCAACCGGCTTTGGAGCCTCTGGAAGCGTGATTCCCATGTCCAAGAGCGTCGATTCAGCCTTGCTCATTGTCAGATTCCTTGTACTGGCACGGCCTTTGGGGCTTGACTGGCTCCAAAGACCCGGTACGCTTCACAGGTCGGGTGTCCCCGACGGACCGGGCGTCCAGCGTCCATATATACAGGTTCTTCCCGTTCTCATACGCCGATCGGCCTTCGGGCCTTCATTCATTCGGCTCCCCGGTCGACAACCCAGTGTCCTCCATGTGCATGGAACTTCGTCGAATTCCCCTATTTGTCGAGCCGTTTGCTGCGTATGGAGTGTCGCAGCGTGTCCGGCCCGTATGACGCCTCGCATTGATGCACTCAAGAGTGTGCCTTGGCGAAACCGCAGTTGGGGTCCACGCGAATCTCCTTTCATGGACTACGCCGCGGCATGAGTCAACGCCCCCTGCGTTTCTCATGGAAAACCCCCCTGTGGGTAGACCATGTCATCGTTCTTTTTATTCCTTATCCCGTTCTATATCCCACTCAGGAGACTCAAGGTCATGCAGACACGACCCCAACCCCGCCGAGGCTTCACGATTGTCGAACTGATGATCGTCGTGGCCATCATCGGCCTTCTGATGGCGCTGCTCTTGCCAGCGCTCTCGTCGGCCCTTCGCAACTCCCACGCCGCCCACGACAAAGTCGTCATCAAAGGCGTCGGCATGGCCACCACCAACTCGGCCGAAGACTATGACGATCGATTCCTCCGACCGAGCTTGATTGCTCGGGGCCCCTACAAGTTCCGCAACAGGAACTACGGCTATGTCGCGGGCAAGGGCCTTGAGGGCAAGGGCTGGGACTCCACCGAGAGCCTGTACTCCGTCCTGATCATGATGAAGTTCCTCAGTCCCGAACACGTCGTCAGCCCGGTTGACCGCAACCCGATGGTAGGCGCCAAGGGCTCTGTCGAGGAACTCGCCGCCGGGGGCATTGACGACTACGACTACTCCGCATTCAACCCTGGCGATGCAGTCGGTAACGTCTTCACATCTCCAGAGGGCTTCTGGGACACGCGTTTCTATTGTCAACTCGACGACGACGAAGCTGACCACGCCTCCTACGCCCATCAGACGCTCGCCGGTCGGCGCTACAAGAAGTGGATGGGTGCCTCCACGACGATCGTCCCGCTCTTCGCCACACGTGGCACGACCAACGGGCAGGATGATGACGGGACTGTCATAGATGCAGACGATCTGCTTGACGGCACACCCAATCTGGACGGGGATGGCTTCAGGTTTTCTCCCGTACTCGAACATCTCGGCCCCCGCAAGACGTGGAATGGCCACATGTACACCTCCGACGGCTCAGTGTCCACCGTGGACAACTTCATTGAGTTCAAGCACTACACGACTGGACTCGAAGACGGCGGCGGATACAGCAAGCCGTTGCCGGACAACATGTTCGAGTGTGAATTCACACAAGAGTGGAGTCCCGAGGAGAATTCGGGTGGAGACACCTATGGCCATGGCGCCAGCGACAACTTCCTCAGTTACACCAACAACGCCAACGCCGAGGGCAGTTGGGGCATGGGTGCCATGATGTGCCTGCCCGGTGGGGGCAACACCTACTGGCGGTATGGTTCCGATGCGTACTTCCTCACGAACCGACTGACCTTCGATCCGCTGATTAAATAGGATCGATGCCGACATCAGCACCGCCTCGATTTCCGGGGCGGTGCTGTTTTTCCGGTCCCTTTCCATACGCTCCCTACATGGGCAATCCGATCATGCCACACCGCCTACGCGCCTTTACACTCGTTGAACTGCTGGTGGTCATCACGATCATCGCCATCCTCATGGCGATCATTCTGCCATCCCTCTCCGGCGCGCAGGGAGCCGCCCGTGAAGCGAAGGAACGCAAACAACTCGGCGACGTGAATACGGCTTGGAAAACGTGGGCCACCTCGCATCACAACGCCTACCCAATCCCCGGCTTGGTCAGACGTCAACGATTCGACGTCAACGGCAACGGCGTCGATTCAAGTGACCCATTTGTCATGGGCAGCGGACGCGAGAAGGCTCTGTGGAATGACCATGCTTCTGTACTCTCCCTTTGCATCATGGAGAATCTGCTCTCGCCGGAGCAACTCGTTTCGCCAAACGAGTACAGCGACCTTGTCTATGCGTACGACAGTTATGACTACAAGGTGCTCGGCGCTTCGGATGGAGATGACACCGAGAAGTGGGACCGAGGCTTCTCCAACGACCTGCTCGGGCAGCACGCTGGTTACTGCCACAACTCCTACGCCATCATGCCGCTCGCTGGCGAACGGCGCCGCGATCAGTGGGATCGGCCAGGCGATTCGTCTTTCGTTGTTGTTGCAACCCGTGGGCCGCTTGAAGGCGATGCCACACTGCTCAACGAAGAAGTCGATGACAATGGCACGGTCACGACGCCCGCATCGAACACCGCGTTTCTGATGGCCAAGGCGGGGGCATGGCGTGGCATCCTCGTCTACGCCGATGGCCACACCGACATCGCCGACGGGTTCTATCCGCAGGGTTCCACCTACGAGAAGGTCGAAAGTGATGGGTCCCGCTTGACACTGCCCGACAACATCTTCAAGGGCGATGTCGAGCCCGATGTTCCCTATCAAAGCCAAACGCTGGGGCTTCTTGGAAGGGATATTCTGCTGACCCATACGGACTACGATGAGAATGACACCAGTTCGTGGTTCTCGGAATCAGAGATCAATCCATCCGACATCACCTTCACGCCACTTCACGACTGAACAGGTTCGTGTGCGGTAGCCTGCGCCGGTGATGTTCGGTCTTGTTTTCTCCATCCTGCTTGTCGTCGCGCCAACACAAATGACCGCGGCAATTCCGGCCGCCCGCAAGGCGAGCGTCGTAGCGGTCATTCCGATCCGTGGACCCATTGACGCCATCACCAAAGCATCGCTCGAGCAGCGACTGACAATGGCATCCGAGGCTGGCGCCGACGCGGTTGTTATCGAACTCGATACCCCTGGCGGCGAGTTGCTGGCTACGCTTGAAATGACCAATCTGCTGCGAACCAAAGCACCCACCAACACAGTCGCGTGGGTGAACCCGTTCGCCTTCTCGGCTGGCACGATCATCGCGCTCTCGGCGAGGGAGATTGTCACGGCCCCCGATGCCATGCTCGGCGATGCGGCGCCCATTACATCACTTGGGCCGATTCCGGCAACCGAACGTGCCAAGATCGAGTCGCCTCTGCTCGCCGAGGTCATCGACGAAGCAAGACGACACCATTACGACGAACGACTCGTGCAGGCATTCGTCAGCGTCGGCATCGAACTGTGGTTGCTTCGCGACCGCGGCACCGGCGAAGTGGTCTTCGTCGATCGCAATGAGTACGAAGCCGTCTACGGTATGCCACCAAGCGAGTCACTGACCTCTATCACGCCACCGCCGAGCGATCAACCCTTTGTTGTCAGCCCGCTGCTCACGATGCTCGCCGGCATGCAGCCCCCTACCGAAGATGTGCCCTATGACATCGCGGGGGAGCCCCTGCTCCCGGAAGTCCGCGAAACCCTCACCGCAGACGATGCCGGACGATTCGATGTACTTGGCCAGGTTGTATCGAACGATCGACTGCTCACACTCAAGCCGTGGCAGGCTGAAGCCTACGGTTTGTCCGTCGGCACCATTGCCAACGATGATGAACTGCGAGCCTTCTTCGGCGCCGACAGGATCGTCCGTATCGAACCGAAGTGGTCCGAGTCATTGGTGCAGGTGCTCATGTCGTGGCCGATCCGAACGGCCTTTATTGCCGTCTTCGTTCTCTGCATCCTGATCGAAATGGCGCTTCCGGGCACCGGATGGTTCGGACTCGGAGCCGTGATTGCCCTCGTTGTGCTGCTCGGTACACCCATGCTCATCGGGCTGGCATCCTGGTGGGATCTCGCAGCAGTGCTCGCGGGCATCATCTTGATCGGCGTAGAGATTCTGGTCGTCCCCGGCACACTGATCGCCGGCATGCTTGGCGCGTTGCTGCTGCTGCTCGGACTCGTGGGGAGCGCTGTTTCGGGTGATCTGAGTTCGACCGCGACGCAAGAGCAACTCGTCCGCGGCGGGCTCATCGTGCTGGTCGGGGTTGCCGTCGGGTGGATCCTCGCCTGGATGCTCATCAAACGTCTCGGCGGGATTCAGGCTGGCCGCGGCATTGTGCTGGTCGAGGCGGTCGGTCAGTCGGAGGGTCGCCCACAAAGCCCCGATTCCAGAATCGGCGATGTGGGCATCACGCTGACCGATCTGCGACCCTCGGGACGCATCGATCTCGATGGGCATGCGATCGATGCGGTATGCTCAGGACGGTGGATCGAGACTGGCACCAAGGTGCGCATCACCCGTGATGGTCTCGTCGTAGAAGTGGAGCCTTGTGAGTGAATATGCTGCTGGCCCAAGCGGTCGATGATGGCGGCACCACCCTGCTGTGGGGATTCCTATTGCTGGGCGCGATGATTTTTCTCATCGCCATGGAGTTGGTCGTCCCGAGTGGCGGCTTTCTCGCCATCGCAGCGGCGGCGGCACTGATCGGCGCGATCGCCGCCTTCTTCATGCACGGCACCAACACCGGGCTTGCCGCGCTGGCCGCCGTCATCGTGCTCGGACCGATCGCTGCGTGGCTCGGCTGGAAATGGTGGTCTGAGACCGACATGGCCAACCGAATGGTGCTCAATACACAGGACGCCAAAGCCTCGCGATCACACAGCGCATTGATGGGAAAAACCGGAACCGCCGAAACAGATCTCCGACCGATCGGAACCGTTCGAATCGATGACCGGCGGCACGATGCACTCTCAGATCACGGATTCATCACGGCGGGCGCTCAGATCGCCGTTGTGGAAGTGCTTGACAACCAATTGAAAGTTCGTCTGCTCCCCAAGGAGAAGTCATGACATTGTTTCTTTCCATGAGCGAGATTTGGCTCGGTGCCATCATCGTCGGCGGGGTCATCCTGCTGATCGTCTTCCTGTTCGCCTTCCAGTACATCGGCCTGTGGTTGCAGGCGTGGGTCTCTGGCGCCTCGGTGCGCTTCATCGATCTCGTGATGATGCGATTCCGAAAGGTCAAGCCGAGGCTCATCGTCGAGAACCGCATCACGGCCAAGAAGGCCGGCATCGAACTGACGACCGCGCAACTTGAGTCGCATTATCTTGCCGGCGGACACGTCACTTCCGTAACTCGCGCGGTCATCGCAGCTGGCAAGGCCAAAATTGAACTGGATTGGGATGTCGCCACCGCAATTGACCTCGCTGGCCGTGACATCCTTGAGGCTGTCCGCACCAGCGTCAATCCGAAAGTCATCGACTGCCCCAGCGCAGAAAGCAGCAGGTCCACCATTGATGCGGTCGCAAGCGACGGTATCAAACTGTGCGCACGCGCACGTGTCACAGTGCGAACCAACATTGCTCGGCTTGTCGGCGGCGCAACCGAGGAGACTATCGTCGCGCGAGTCGGCGAAGGCATCGTCTCGACGATCGGCTCGGCCAAGAACCATCTTGCTGTTCTGGAGAATCCGGACGATATCTCCCGCACTGTTCTCGAGAAGGGGCTTGATGCTGGAACGGCCTATGAGATTCTCTCGATCGACATCGCCGACATCGATGTGGGCGAGAACATCGGCGCTCGCCTGCAAGCCGATCAGGCCTCTGCCGACACCAAGCGGTACCAAGCAACCGCCGAGCAGCGCCGCGCGATGGCCGTCGCGCTTGAAGCCGAACACAAGGCCGAGGTTGAGAAGAACAAGGCACTTGTTGTTCTGGCGGAAGCGGAAGTCCCAAAGGCCATGGCCGACGCCTTCCGAAGCGGGAACATGGGCATCATGGACTACTACCGCATGAAGAACCTCGTGGCCGACACCGACATGCGACAGTCGATCGCGGGCGATCCCGACATGCCGGGGACCAAGGGCGGGGGCTGATCCCTCGCATCCCCCGTGAGTACATCGACCGATCCCGTGACGTGGACCGCGCTGGACACCGCTCTGGCGATTGCGATGCCGTGCCTTCTCGCAGGCAGCGCCTTCTTTAGCGGCTCCGAAACCGCGCTCTTCGGACTGTCCGCCAAACAGCGGATGGATCTCGCCGCAAATCACGGCGACCGCACCAGTGCTTTGGTGTTGCTGCGGTCTCCACGGATGCTGCTGATCACCTTGCTGCTCGGAAACATGGTCGTCAACGTGCTGTACTTCGTGATCGCCTCGGTTCTCATGCAGCACCAGTCTTGGGGGGGCGGCGGCGCAGCCGTAATCTGGCTCGGGTCGTTGTTGGCACTCGTGCTGTTTGGCGAAATCGCGCCGAAAATCCTCGCCTCATCGCGACCTCTCTCGATCAGTCGCATCGTCGGCGGCCCGGTACTGGCGTTCCACACGCTCATCCTGCCGCTGCGATCCCTTCTCGACCGATTCGTCATCCGCCCCCTGTCTCGACTCGCCGTTCCCCACCAACTGGTAACGCCACTCTCGCTTGCCGAACTCGATGCCCTTATTGACGCCTCGGCCACCGACGGCTTGGTTGATCCGCAGGAGCAGCGGTTGCTCGCTGATGTTCTTTCACTCGGTCGCACCAGCGTCCATCGTGTCATGACACCCCGCACTCGCATGACCTCCATTCCAATCGATGCGTCACGCGATGCCGTGCAAACGATCATCCATGAAACCGGCCTCATGCGACTGCCTGTCCATGGAAGCGATGTCGATGACATCCTCGGCATGCTGCACGTGAAGGACTGGCTCAGAAGTCCGGGCGATCTGCGGTCGATGCTCCGTACGCCAATCTACATACCCGAAGTCACGACGGTAGATCTGGCACTCCACTCGCTTCGCGCGACGGGACAGCAGACCGCCATCGCCGTCGATGAGTTCGGTGGTACTGCGGGCATTGTTTCGCTGCACGATCTCATTGAGCCAATTGTCGGCGACATCGCCGATGATGCCGCTGACCAGCCGCCCGAGGCCCGCCCGCTTGGGCCGGGAAGATGGATCGTTCCCGGAGATTTCCCCGCAGATCGCCTGATGCGGGCGCTGCTCGGACAGGCCAAACCAATAACAACTGCTGGAACCGTCGGTGGGTTAATCACCAGACGACTTGGACGCGCCGCGGCAACCGGCGATGTCGTCAATATCGCCAACGTCACGCTCGAAGTTCACCACACCGACGACGCAGGCACCATCGAAACAGCCATCGTCTCACTTGAGGAGTCCGCCACATGAGCGGCTTCGAGTGGACACTGCTGATTCTTGCAGCCGTCGGTGGGACGGGCATCATGGCGATCTTCGCCGGCATGGAGATCGGCCTGTACACGATCAACCGTGTGCGGCTCGAACTGAAGGTCGGCCAAGGCGATCGGTCGGCTCGCATTCTCGGCCGGCTGCTCGAACGGCCATCGCACATGCTCGCGATCATCCTGATCGGCACCAACGCGGCCAATCAACTGAGTGCCTGGAGCATCGCCGAGTTGCTGCATGGCGCAGGCTACGGATCCATCGCGGCGATTGTCATCGACACCGTCATCCTCGTCCCCGTACTGCTGATCCTTGCCGAAGTGCTTCCCAAGGATCTCTTTCGCGCCCACGGTGACCATTGGTGCTACACGCTCGCGAAACCACTGCGTTTCGTCGAATTCGTGCTGCAGTGGACCGGAATCGGACCAATCGTCGAATGGTTCGGTCGCGGCGTCGCCTCCATGGTCGGAGGCAGCGCCGCGGGCGAAGTCACCGCCCGGCAACGGATGAGCGACCTTCTGAAGGAGGGCGTGGGCGCGGGGGTACTCACCGCAGGTCAGACCGATCTGCTCGACCGCGCCATGCATCTGCGAGAGCGTGTGGTGAGCGATGAAATGGTCCCCTGGGCCACAGTACAAACCCTCAATGTCGATGCCGACGCCGACGCCCGCCGCGCCGCAATCGATTCTCGCTGGTCCCGCTTGCCCGTACTTGATGCAGATGGCGCGATCTCGGGCATTGCCTCGGTACTCGATCTGGATGCCAAGCCCGAAACCACCATCGCTGAGTTCATGCATCCGCCGATGTTCCTCAGTGAAACCACAACAGCCGACGCAGCACTTCGTGCGCTCAGAAGTCACCAGGCAGCCATCGCCATCGTCCAAAACTCGGACGGCCAAACGCTCGGCATCGTCACGATCAAGGATCTTGTCAGGCCGCTGCTGGGCTAAAATCAGTGTCGCCGCACATCCTTGATGTGCAGTTGCACACGCTCGACACCCCTCCACGAATCGACTTTCGGTTCAAACACGATGTCAACCACCGCGCCCTTCGGCAGCGTGTCCACGAAATGCCCATGTTGAAACCACGGAGCGCGTATTGACCCGATCGTCAAATCAAGATGTGCACTGTCCCGACCCATGACCTTGGACTTGGTGATCACGCCACTCCGGATCATCAAACAGGCCGCTTCGTTGTCGCGACCGGTCGGCTGCATGGCCTGAAGAGACTTCACCGATTGCGTCGTCAAGTCGTCCAACTGAACTTCGCAGTCAATCCGAAGTCGCCGCACAAGATCCTCTGGCTTCAATCGCTCGTGCGCATGGGCCAACAATGCCTCCTGCACGTCATCGAACGATTCTGTCTGCAAGGTCATCCCAGCGGCCATGGCATGACCACCAAATGAGACGAATCGATCGCCGCACGACTTGATCGCTTCGTGGATTGAGTACCCCTCGATGCTCCGCGCCGACCCTTTGAGCGGCCCCTTGACACCGCCACACAGCAAAACGACCGGACGTTGGTGGCGCTCTACCAGCCTGCTGCACACGATGCCGATGACGCCCGGATGCCACGACTCGTCCCGGAGAACGACCATGCGTTTGTTGTCGGATGTCATTCCCTCGATGTGGGCCATCTCATCGGCCTGCTTGGTCAACTCCGCAGCAAGCGACTGCCGCTGCTGGTTGACGTTTGAGAGCCGCTTGGCAATTGCGGCCGCCTCTCCCGGGTCATCGCACAGAAGCAGATCCAATGCTTCCTGCGCATGTCCCATGCGGCCGGCCGCATTGAGTCGGGGGCCGATTCGGAATCCCACAGTTTCCGACTCGATCGATTCCCCCTGCTTCACGCAGACCGAAAGCATGGCCTTGATTCCGGCCAGCGAACATTGCCGCATCATCCGAATCGCCTTGGCCGCGAACTTACGGTTTTCTCCAACCAGTGGCACTACATCTGCAATGACGCCCATGCCAGCAAGACATACTGCGTCCTTCAGAACCACGGCGAGCGGCCCAGTCGGATCGTCCTTGCCCTGATGGACGCTGACAAGATGCCGCGCCAGTTTGTACGCAACGGCTGAGCCGCTGAGTTGCGGCCACGGGTAGGTACTTCCCGGTAAGGCGGGATGAACGATCACGGCAGCGTCCGGGAGTTCGGCGTCACCGGGCAGATGATGATCGGTAATGATGAGATCGATGCCCAACTCGCGACAGGCGACGGCCTCGGCCCTGGCCGTTACCCCGCAGTCCACGGTGATGACCAGCGAGACGCCACGTGACTTCAACTCCTCCACTGCCGAAACGTTGAGCCCATATCCCTCGTCGATTCGATGCGGGATATAGGGCTCTATCTCGGCCTTCGAAGAGATCCCTCGCAGCACCCGCGTAAGAATGGCGGTGGAGGTGATCCCATCCACGTCATAGTCGCCATAGATCGCGATTCGCTCGTTCTCCGCCAGCGCCCGAAGAATCCGTTCGGCAGCCTCGGATACGCCGGGCAGATGGTCGGGCGGATCAAAGTTGGCCATCACTGCGCCCAGATAGCCTTCACGATCCGCTGCATCGACCAGCCCCCGCGCCTTGAGTACCTCGGTGAGCAGATCCTCCTGTCTCTGCCCGCCCTCCGGCAGCACCCAAACGCTCGTCATTCCCTGCATCGGTGGGGAACTATACACCAGTGGGTCCATTTTCCTATCCTGCTCCTCCCATGGCTACTCCGCTCAAGACCATTCTGCTCTTCGGGCAACCCGGCGTCGGCAAGGGCACCCAAGGCGAAATTCTCGGCACGATCCCGGGCTTCGTGCACCTCGCGACCGGGGACATGTTCCGCGGCCTCGATCGCGACTCTGAACTCGGCCAGGAGTTTCTGCGCTACTCAACGCAAGGCCTGCTCGTCCCCGACGACCTGACGATCCGCCTGTGGCGGCAGTACGTTCAGGGCCTCATCGATACGAACAGTTACCGACCCGACACCGACCTGCTCGTTCTCGACGGCATCCCCCGAAGCGCCGGGCAGGCGAGCATGATCGACGAGTACATCGACGTACTGCGGGTCGTACACCTCACCTGCCCGGATACCGATGCTTTGGTCGCCCGGATTCAGCAGCGGGCGGTTCACTCGGGCCGCCCCGACGATGCCGACGAAGCGGTCATTCGCCGCCGCATCGATGTGTACCACGAAGAAACCAGTCCCGTACTTGATTTCTATGACAACTCGCTCATCGCCAACATCGACGCCGTCGGCTTGCCCGGCGAGATCCTGATGCACATCCTCGACGAGATCGTCCCGGCCGCCCGAGGGCAGGTCGGAAATCCATTCGGATGACCCCCGGAAGCCATTCGTGACCCCCGAAATCCATTCGTGACCCCCGGAATATCATGGAAAGAGCGGGGGCCTCTGTCCAACTGCGGCTTGGCGTTCGTTCGCGATCATTCTCAAACCATTTCCGGGCTTCTCTGCCACCTTTCCGGAGAACCACGCCGCGGAGACGCCGACTTTGAGTGGCCACGAGTTGTCGGCGGGGTACAATGCCCTTCCGGCCCACCGAGGTCGCTGCTCTTTCTCATTCAGGTGGATCTCGAATTGGGCATCGCCTCGACGAGAGTCGTGGTGAACAGCCCAAACGAACACGATCCCACCACCCATCGGGGCCGACTGGCATCGACCGGGCGGGGAACGTATGACGTTGCGTGTCGCGGATGCATTTCTCCCGCGTTACCAAGAATGCAACACTTTTAACTGGCAACACCCAGTACGCACTCGCGGCTTGACCGCGACGTTCAGTGACTGACGTCCGATAGGACACTGAACGACGCATCGGACTGGCTTCAATGGGCTGGCAGGCCCCTGCGAAGTGAGACAATTGTCTGCCATGGCTTGCAGGAAGGTCGTCGCTTACCGTCCTGCAGGGCGAGAGTAAATAGCGACTGCACACGGAGACGCGGCATGCCGACCGTCACGGCACGGGGGTTCGAATCCCCCCGGCTCCATTATTCGGCGCATCTGCGCCAACGCGCATTGCGTTGCAAGTG
>MPMA02108395.1_pt1 | contig 58737 bp, 60 predicted proteins | sample 1617361 | NCBI WGS metagenome assembly MPMA02 (sample SAMN05944807, study PRJNA350692) | marine metagenome | biome: marine; feature: ODZ; material: water; isolation source: 180 m water sample filtered on 0.2 um supor filter | place: Pacific Ocean | collected 2012-04-08 | depth 180m m | reverse complement strand
CCATCTGCATCAGGGTGCGGGGCATCTGGCCCGTTGGCGCACTGCTCATAACTATCTCCTCCAAAAAATGGCGCCCGAGGCGCTACTCGACGGTTACCGATTTAGCCAGGTTGCGGGGCTGGTCGACGTCGGTGCCCTTGATCACGGCCACGTGGTAGGCCAGCAGTTGCACCGGAATGGCGTAGAGGATGGGGGCCACGAAGGCATCGACGGCGGGCAGCTCGACGGTGTGCTTGGCACGTTCGCCCAGCGCCGCGATGCCGGCGGCGTCGCTGAGGAAAACGACGTGGGCGCCTCGCGCGATAACCTCTTCCATGTTCGAGGCGGTCTTCTCAAACAACGGGTCCGAGGGCGCCATGACGACCACCGGTACGGATTCGTCGATCAGTGCGATGGGGCCGTGCTTGAGCTCGCCGGCGGCGAAGCCTTCGGCGTGGATATAGGAGATTTCCTTGAGCTTGAGGGCGCCCTCCAGGGCTATCGGATAGGAGGGGCCGCGGCCGATATAGAGGATATCGCGGGCCTCGGCCAGCTCATGAGCCAGCGCCTGCAGCGCTTCGTCGTGGTAGAGCACCTCGGCGGCCCGGGCCGGCACCTCGGCGATGGCCTTTGAAAGCTCCTCCTCGCGGGCGTGATCGATGCTGCCACGGGCAGAGGCCGCGGCGATGGCCAGGCAAGCGAGGGTGACAAGCTGGCAGGTAAAGGCCTTGGTCGAGGCGACGCCGATCTCGGGCCCGGCGTGGGTAGGCAGCACCAGGTCCGATTCGCGCGCCATGGTGCTCTCGCCGACGTTGACGATGCTGGCCACGTGCTGGCCCTGTTGGCGGGCATACCTGAGCGCCGCCAAAGTGTCGGCGGTTTCGCCCGACTGCGAGATGAAAAGTGCCAGGCCGCCCGCCGGCATGGCCGCCGCGCGGTAGCGGAATTCCGAGGCGATGTCGATCTCGACGCCGAGGCCGGCGACCTGCTCGAACCAGTACTTGGCCACCATGGCGGCATAGAACGAGGTGCCGCAGGCGACGATGGTGACTTTGGGCAGCTCGGCAAAATCGAAGGGCAGCACCGGCAACTGGATCGAGCGGCTGGCCGGATTGAAGTAGGCCTTGAGGGTGTCGCCGATCACCGTCGGCTGCTCGTAGATCTCCTTGAGCATGAAGTGGCGGTGGTTGCCCTTGCCCACGGTGGCGCCGCTTAGCGCCGTGGTCTTGACCTCGCGCTCGACCGGTCGGCCGTCGGTCCCGCGCACCTCGGCGCCACCACGGTCGATAACCACCCAGTCGCCTTCTTCCAGATAGGTGATGCGGTCGGAAAGCCCGGCCAGGGCGAGCGCATCGGAACCGAGGAACATTTCGCCCTCGCCCCAACCCACCACCAGCGGGCTGCCCAGCCGGGCGCCGATCATCAGATCGTGCTCGCCGGCGAAGATGATGGCCAGGGCGAAGGCGCCGTGCAGGCGTTTCAGGGCCTCGTGTGTCGCCGCCACCGGCTCGAGCCCGCGATCCAGATGCGCCGTGATGAGCTGCACCACGGCCTCGGTATCGGTGTCGGTGACGAAGTCGTAGCCATCGGCCGCCAGTTCCTGGCGCAGCTCGCGGTAGTTCTCGATGATGCCGTTGTGCACCATCGCCACCCGTGCCGTGGCGTGGGGATGGGCGTTCTTCTCGTTGGGCACGCCGTGGGTGGCCCAGCGCGTGTGGCCGATGCCGATGGTGCCGGCCAGAGGCCGGTCGTCCAGCAGCGCACCCAGGTTGCCAAGCTTGCCCTCGGCGCGGCGGCGCTCGATCGAGCCGTTGACGAGCGTAGCGACGCCGGCCGAATCGTAGCCCCGGTATTCCAGCCTTCTCAGGCCGGCCAGCAATATGGGCGCGGCTTCGGCCTTACCGATGACACCTAGGATGCCACACATGCGCTAGTCGCCCTTCTTTCTCGCCCGGAAACGGCTGGCCCAGCCGGCAAGCTCCTTTTGCGGTGCTCGCGTGACGGCCAGCGCCTCGGCGTCCACGTCCTTGGTGATGGTGCTGCCGGCCCCGACGATGGCGCCGTCGCCGATCTTGACGGGTGCCACCAGGGCCGAATTCGAGCCGATGAAGGCGCCGGCGCCGATGTCGGTGAAGGATTTGTCGAAGCCATCGTAATTGCAGGTGATGGTGCCAGCGCCGACGTTGGCGCCTGGGCCCACCCGGGCGTCGCCGACGTAGGTCAGATGGTTGACCTTGGCGCCGGCTTCGATGCTGGCCTTCTTGATTTCGACGAAGTTGCCGACCCGGGCGCCGGGACCGACGTCCGTTTCGGGCCTGAGCCGGGCGAAGGGGCCGATGGTCGCTCCGGCCGCCACGCGGGCGCCCTCGATATGACTGAAGGCTTTGATGGTGACGCCGTCGCCGATCTCGGTGCCGGGGCCGAAGAAGACCTGGGGCTCGACCACCACGTCGCGGCCGAGACGTGTATCGAAGCTGAAAAAGACGCTGTCGGGATCATAGAGCGTGGCGCCTTGGGCCATGGCGGCGGCTCTCAGGCGGCGCTGTATCACTGCTTCCGCGAGCGCCAGTTCGGCCCGCGAGTTGACGCCCAGCACTTCCTCGGGATCACCTTCCAAAAAAGTGCAATCCAAGCCCAGGCTGCGGGCCACGGCGACGATGTCGGTGAGGTAGTATTCCTGTTTGGCGTTCTGCTTGCCGACACCGTCCAGGAGTTCGAACAAGCGCCTCCCATCGACCGCCACGACGCCCGAATTGCACAGCTGCAACGCCCGCGTGGCTTGGTCGGCGTCGCGCCATTCGACGATTGCTTCGAGGCCGCCCTCAGCCATCGTGACCAGGCGGCCGTACTGGTTCTCGCCTTGGGGCCGGAAGCCCAACACGGCAACCGCTGCCTCGCCCCGGGCAGCCACCAGGGCGGCCAGTGTCTCACTTCGGAAAAGCGGTGAATCGCCAAAGATCACCAACACGTCGCCGGCAAAGTCCGTCAGTGCTTCATGCGCCTGCAGCACGGCGTGGCCGGTGCCGAGTTGGGGATCCTGGATCACCACCTGGGCCGGGGCCACGGCCTCGGCCACGTCCTCCATTCCGGGGCCCACCACGGCCACCATGCGCGCAGGACCCAGTTCCGCCAGCGTGGCCATGACGTGGCCGATCAGCGGCCGGCCGGCCAGCGGATGCAGGACCTTGGGCAGGTCCGATTCCATCCGCGTTCCCTTGCCCGCTGCGAGAACGATAACGGCGAGGTTGCTGTCCGTTGCCATGCTTTCGCGATCTCCGGGTGCGCCGGCCGGGTTTCCGCCGCCACGCGGCTCCGCCGCCGCGCGGCCTTTTCGGTTGGCTGCGGTCGGCGGGGCGTCTAAAACAACCCGGGACGGCAGCCGGGCGGACCATGCCACAAAGCCCGGGGAGGCGCCAAGTAACTAATTCTTACGAATTTTTTCACTGGATCCCGAATGTCGAACCCGGCCATCATCTTCGATCTCGACGGCACCCTGGCGGAAACCGCCGGCGACCTTTCCGACGCCGTCAACCACGCCCTGGAGATCATCGGCCGGCCGGCCCTGGCCATGCGCGAACTCAGGGACTTTATCGGCGGCGGCCTCAGGCAAATGATCGTGCGTGGCCTGGAGCGCACCGGCGGTGCATCTTCCGAGGCCCGCACCGACGAACTCCTGGAACAGGCCTTTGCTTTCTACGCCGCCAATCTCTGTCGCCGCAGCGAAGCCTTCCCCGGGGTGCCGGAAGTGCTCGGCGGTTTGCGCCAGGCCGGACATGCCCTGGCGGTCTGTACCAACAAATCGATGCGCTTCACCACGCCGCTCCTGGCCGATCTCGGGCTCGACGGTTTCTTCAGCGTCGTCATGGGCGGTGACAGCCTGGCCGTGCGCAAGCCCGATCCCGGCCACCTGCTGGCCGTCGTCGCGGCGCTCGGCGGGGTGCCGGAGAACGCCATCATGGTGGGCGACAGCCTGACCGACGTAAGAACGGCAAAAGCCGCCGGCATTCCCGTGGTGGCGGTGAGCTTCGGCTACAGCGAGGTGCCGCCGGCCGAGCTGGGTGCCGATGCCCTGATCGATCATTTTCACGAATTGCCGGCGGCCATCGCCGGGCTTGGGCGATGATCGTCGACCTGGCATTCGGCGAATCGACGCTGGCAGTCAGACTGCCGGAGGGCTGCCGGGCCACGGTGTTGCGCAAACGGCCGCTGGCGGTACTGCCCGATCCGGCCGCCGCTCTCGCGAGGGCCCTCGATCGGCCCCTCGGTGCGGCTCCCTTGGACGAACTGGCGCGGGGCTGCAAATCCGCCTGCATTCTCATTTGCGACATCACCCGGCCGGTGCCCAACGGCCTCTTCCTGGGCCCCATGATCCGGCGCCTGCTGGCCCAGGGTCTGGCCGCCGAGGCCATTACCGTGCTGGTGGCGACGGGCCTCCATCGCCCCAACGAGGGCGCCGAGCTCGAGGAACTGGTCGGCGACCCCTGGGTCCTGGAGACGGTCGAGGTGGCCAACCATTTTGCGCGCAACGACGCCGACCACGTCGACCTGGGTCGTACGGCCAAGCGGGGCACGCCGATTCGTCTTGACCGGCGTTTCGTCGAGGCCGATCTGCGTATCGCCACGGGACTGGTGGAGCCCCATTTCATGGCCGGCTATTCCGGCGGGCGCAAGGTGGTGGCGCCCGGCATCGCCCACGAGGAGACCATTCGCACCTTCCACTCGGCCCGTTTCATGGAAGACCCGGCCGCCATCCAGTGCAACCTCGAGGGCAACCCGCTGCACCAGGAACAGCTCGAAATCATCGACCTGCTGGCACCGGTTTATGCCCTCAACACGGTGCTCGACGAGGAACGAAATCTGGTCTACGTCAATTTCGGCGATATCGTCGAGAGCCACCTGGCGGCCGTCGACTTCGTGCGAAGCGCTACCGAAGTGGCGGTGGGGCGACGCTTTGCCACCATCCTCACCTCGGCCGCCGGCTATCCCCTGGACAAGACCTACTACCAGACCGTCAAGGGCATGGTGACGCCCTTGGACATCCTCGAGCCCGGCGGCACCATCATCATCGCCTCGGAATGTTCGGAGGGTTTCGGCTCGGTCGAATTCGCGGCGGCCCAGCGGCGCCTGGTCGAACAGGGCCCCGAGGCCTTTCTCGAGGGCCTGCTGGCCAAGCGCCTGGCCGACGTCGACGAATGGCAGACCGAGATGCAGCTCAAGGCCATGCGCCTGGGCGAGGTCAAGTTCTTCACGCCTGGTCTGACGGCGGACGAGCTGCTGCTGACGGGAGTGGAGACGGTGGATTCGCTCGAGGCCGCCGTGGCCCAAGCCATGGCACGCAGCGGCGACCCCGCTGTGGCCGTGATTCCCGAAGGCCCCTACGTGGTGCCGTTCTTCCGACCCGACGGCACTGCATGAACAGAGAGAAAAACACCCCCTCCCCACAGGGCGGAAGCTTGGGGGAGGGCAGGGTGGGGGTGTTTGGTTTCGCCTTCGGCGAGGGCCGGGCGACCTATTTTGCGGCCACCATGCGGGCCGCCGTCAGCGCCCTGATGGCGGCGCAGGCGGCGCCGTAGCCGTTGTCGATGTTGCAGACCATAACGCCCGGCGCGCAACTGGCCAGCGAGGCCGCGAAGGCGGTTTCGCCGTTCAGCGCCACGCCGTAGCCGGTCGAGGTGGGTACCGCGATTAACAGCCCCGGCACCAGGCCGCCCAGCACCGTCGGCATGGCGGCATCCATGCCGGCCAGCGCAATCACCACGGGGTGGCGCTTGATCTCGTCGACGCGGTCCATCAGGCGCCAGATACCGGCCACGCCGACGTCGAAGATGGCGGTCGAGCCCAGGCCGTGGAATTCCAGCGTGCGGATGGCCTCGCGGGCCGGGCCGGCGTCCGAGGTGCCGGCCGTGACCACGGCGACCTGGGCCGGCGCCAGAGGCCGCAAAGGCCGCATGAAGAAGGCGGTCTCGGAGACCGGGTCGTAGTCGAGCCGGCGCTGCTGTTCCGGGGCCAGTTCGGCGGCCTTCTCGGCGCCGAGACGGGTGAGCAGCAAGGTCTCGCCGCCGGCCCGGGCCTGGTCGAGAATTTCGCCGATCTGGGCCGGCGACTTCTGGGCACAGAGCACGGCCTCACTGATGCCCAGGCGCTGGTGGCGCTGGAAATCGAGTTTGACTTCGGCGCTTTCCATCATTCGGCCGCCTGGCGGTCGCCGACGAAGGCGCTGCCGCGCTGGTAGGTGGTGAGGCGAAGGGTACGCTCGGCCGGCAAGCGGAAGCGTTGGCGGAGCCTCTCTATCAGACCCTGCCGGTCGGCCAGAGCAGCGAAGGCCTGGCCATCGAGCTCTATGACCAGGCCCTCGGCACGCACCCGGCAGCGTACCGTTCGCGGCTCGATGGTCCGGCGCAGCCAGCTTTCCACGCCGTCGACCAGCTCGAGGTCCGGGGCCGTGATGGGGATGCCGGTCTCGATGCGGCTGGCCAGACAGGGCGAGGCCGGCAGGGCGGCAAGCTCGGGCAGGCCCAGGCGCCGCGCCAGGGCGCGCACCGCTTTCTTGTCGAAGCCGGCTTCGACGTAGGGGTGGCGCACGGCGTTCTCGACGGCCGCCCGCAGGCCGGGGCGAAAATCGCCGAGATCGTCGCAATTGGTGCCGCTCAGCACCACGCCGGGCGTCATGGTGGCCAGCGTGCGGTAGAGATTGGTCTTGCAGAAATAGCAGCGGTCGAGGGGATTGGCGCGGTAGCGTTCGTCGCCGAACTCGCCGGCATCGACCAATTCGAGGCGCCAGCCCTCGGCTTGGGCCTGGGTCTTCACGCGCTCCGTGGCGGCAACGGGAACGGCCGGCGATACTGCGTGAACCATGCTTGCCCGGGCCCCGATGGTGCGCCGGGCGAAGCTCGAAAGCGTCATCGAATCGACGCCGCCCGAGACGGCGACGGTGGCCTCGCCGCAACCCTCCAGGATCCCTGCCAGTCTCTGTTCAAGCCGCTCCGTCACTCTCGTTTCCTTCCCCTTCCCGCAAGGCCTTGGCCTCGGCCTCGCGCCGCGCCGCGCGCCGGGTCTGGGCGCCGTCGATGGCGGCCAGGTCGTCCATCTCGGCCTTGGCCGTGGTGCCCCTGCGCCGCCGGGCCAGCTTGACGCCGACGCCACCCACCCGGCTGCTTCGGCGGGCGAGTGTACACCGGGCCTGGGCCTCGCGGCGAACGCCCAATGTCGTGGTCTCGTCGAGGATCTCGGCGATCACCCGCTCGGCCGCCTCGGGCCGAGCCAGTATCTGGAGCGCCGTGGCCACGCGGCCCTTCTTGGCGAACACCGGCCACTGGCAGACGTCTATGACGCCTGCGTTCTTGCGCAGGTGGTCGAGCGCCACGGCCAGGTCCTCGGGGCTCTGGTCGTCGATTTCGCAGCGCAGCACCTCGACTTGGTCGGTGTTCAGGGTGCCGATTTCGGCTCCCGGAGCGTCGGCGTAGAGGCTGGCGCGCAGGATGTTGCTGCGGCTGGCAAAGGTGCGGCTGCCGAAACCCGTGCCGGCGCCCACAAGGCGCCTGACTTGGCTGTCGGTTTCCTGCGAGGCCTGCAGGAATCGCAGGACTGCGGCACCGGTGGGCGTCACCCGTTCGCCCTCCTCGCCATCGTCGACGAGCAAAAAACCCTTGAGCAGCTCGAGCGTCGCCGGGGCCGGCAGCGGCAGCACGCCGTGTGCCGTCTTGACTTGGCCGCGCCCCCTGGGTAGCGGTCCCAGCGACCAGCGGCAGGGGCCGATGGCGGCGATGAGGGCGGCGGCGCAAACCACGTCGACGATGGAATCGATGGCGCCGACCTCGTGGAACTCCACCTCGTCGACGGCGATGGCGTGGACCGCCGCCTCGGCCTCGGCCAGGGCCTGGAAGATGCCCAGCGCCACCCGGCGCACCTCGCCCCGCAGCGCCTTTTCGAGGCGGCCGCGGAGCTGCCGCCAGGACGTGTGGGCGTGGCCGCCGCCGGCGTCGCTGACCACGAATCGGCTGCCGCCCAGGGTGCCGTCTCTGTGGGGAATCAAGGAGGCCACGACAGTGGCCGGCAACTCCAGCGCCGCCAACGCCGCCTGGCACTGGGGCCAGAGCTCGGGGCGAACGTCGAGGAGCGCCGCCACGAACATGTCACCGGCAACGCCGCCGACGGCGTCGAGGTGGATAGCGGATATGTCTGCCTGCTTCATTTCGGCCCTATCGCCCGATGATGCTGCTTGATTGTACAATTACTGGTCTGGATTTCTCATACGCCAAGGGTGGTACCGGCATGCCCAAGCTCAGTCAACTCGCCGCCGACCTGGCGGCCGGCCAAAGTTCCAGCCGCCAGTTGGTGGAGCAGAGCCTGGCCCGCATCAGTGATTCCGACGGCCAGGGTGCCCGCACCTTCATCACCGTCAACGCCGAGGCGGCCCTGGCGGCGGCGGCGGCCATGGACCAGTTGCGCGCCAACGGCCAGGCGCCGTCGCCGCTGGCCGGCATTCCGGTTTCGGCCAAGGATCTCTTCGACGTTGCCGGCCAGGTCACTCGGGCCGGATCGAAGGTGCTGGCGCAGCAGCCGCCGGCCACGGCCGATGCCCCCGTCATCGCGCGCCTCAAGGCGGCCGGCCTGATCATCATCGGGCGCACCAACATGACCGAGTTCGCCTATTCCGCCATCGGCCTCAACCCCCACTTCGGCACCCCGGCCAACCCCTTCGATCGCGAGGTCGGGCGTATCCCCGGCGGCTCCTCGTCGGGCGCCGCGGTCTCGGTGACGGACGGCATGGCGGTGGCGGCGCTGGGCACCGACACCGGCGGCTCGTGTCGCATACCGGCGGCGCTGTCGGGCGTCGTGGGCTACAAGCCGACGGCCAACCGGGTGTCGTTGAACGGCGTGGCACCGCTTTCGCCCTCGCTCGATTCGGTGGGACCGCTGGCCGCCAGCGTCGAGTGCTGCGCCATTTTGGACACCATCCTTTCCGGCGACAGGCGGCCACCGCCGTCGGCCTTTGCGCTCAATGGCCTGCGCCTCGCAGTGCCCCAGACCCTGGTCCTCGACGATCTCGACGAGGCTGTGGCCAAGGCCTTCGAAGCGGCGCTGTTGCGGCTCTCGGCGGCCGGCGCCACGATCAACGGCATCGCCTTCGAGCAGCTTGCCGAGCTGCCCGAGATCAACGCCCGTGGCGGTCTGGTGGCGGTCGAGGCCTATGCCTGGCACCGGCGTCATCTGGAACGGGCGGCGGACGCCTACGATCCCTACGTGCGCTCCCGTATCCTGAAGGGGCGCGACCAGTTGGCCGCCGACTACATCGAACTCAAGGGCGTTCGCACGGACTTCATCCGCCGCGCCGGCCAGCTCTTCCAGTCCTGCGATGCCCTGGTCATGCCGACGGTGCCGATCATTGCGCCGACCTTGGCCGAGGTGGAATCGGAGGAGAGCTTCGGCCGGACCAACCTGCTCTTGCTGCGCAATCCCTCGGTGTTCAATTTCCTCGATGGCTGTGCCATTTCGCTGCCCTGCCACCAGCCCGGCGAGGCACCGGTCGGCCTCACCGTGGCCGGCTGGCACGGCACCGACCGGCGGCTGTTTTCCATCGCCCGCGCCGTCGAGGCGGCGCTGGGCTCGACTAGCGAGTAATCTTCACCACTCGTAGCCCTCGATATCCTCGGGCAGGGCCTCGAGGATGCGGCCTTGGCGAAGCTGGGCCGCCACGGCCTCGATGTAGTCCGTGGTGGGCGTATCGAAATCCAGATACGGCACCTCCTCGCGGACGATCTGGTGCAGCCGGCGGGTGGCGGAACTCAGGGTCTCGGTGCCGCGGATATCGGCCGCCTGGCAGGCCGAGATCAATTCAAAGGCGAGGATGCAGTAGGCGTTGTCGAGGATGTCGCGGGTGCGCCGTGCCGCCACCAGCCCGAACGACACGTGGTCCTGGAAATCCGCCGTCGAGGTCAGCGACTGGATCGACATGGGATGGCACATCTGGCGAATCTCGGCGGTCAGCGAGGTGGCCATGAACTGCCCGCCCATCAGGCCAAGGCGTAATCCGGGATCCTCGCGGCAGAGGAAGGGCGGCAGGTCGCCGTTGTGGTCGGGATCCAGCAGCCGGTCGTTGCGCCGATCCGAGAGGTTGCACATGGTGACCAGGACGATGGCCAGCTGGTCCATGGCGTTGGCGATGTACTGGCCGTGGAAGTTGGCGTTGTGCACCGCGTCGCCCTCCTCGACGACGATCAGGGGATTGTCGTTCGAGGAATTGAGCTCGGTCTCGACGGTGGCCTCGACAAACAGCGTTGTGTCGACCACCGGACCCAGCACCTGCGGCGTGGCGCGGATCGAATAGGCGTCCTCGATCTGCTCGTCCAGCCCCCGGGGCTCGTCCCGGGCCATCTTGTGCAGCCATTGCTCGACCTCATGGTCTTGCACGATCATGTCGCTGTCGGCCAGCGTGCGATAGATGGCATCGGCCACCAGCACCTGGCCGCGGTGCGGCTTCTGGCGATGGGCCGCGGGATGGAAAGGCATGATCTTGGCCTTTAGGACCTCCAGGCTGAGGCAGGACACCAGCGTGTAGGACTTGATCAGGCGCTTCGCGTCGGTGGTCAGGCAGGCCGCCATGCCGGCCATGCACGATGTGCCGTTGATCAGCGCCAGGCCTTCCTTGTAGTCGAGTTCCATGGGCTCGATGCCGGCGCGCTGCAGGGCCTCGGCCCCGGGCATGATCTCGCCCTCGTACTTGGCCCGCCACTGCCCCGTGCCGACCAGTGCGATGCAGGCCAGCGGGCCGAGGTCGCCGCTGGTGCCCAGCGAGCCCTTCTCGGGAATGCAGGGCAGGATGCCGGCGTTGTACATGGCGACGTATTTGTCGAAGTTGGCCGTGGATAACGCCGAGTTACCGCGCCCCAGCGAATTGATGCGCGCCAGCATGGCGGCGCGCACGTAGTCGTCGTCGAGGTCCGGCCCGACGTTGGATTGCACGGCCCGCAGGATGTTGTTTTGCACCGTGCTGGCCCGGGCCGCCGGGACCAGCCAATTGACGAAGCCGCCGACGGAGGTGGTGACGCCGTAGATGATGCGTCCCGAGGCCACGAACTCGTCGAGCAGTTTTCGCGAGGCGGCAACGCGGCCGCGGATTTCGTCGCTGATCTCCAGGGCCAGCCCGGGGTTGCGGGCAGCAAAGGCGGTGGCCTCGACGCTCAGGCTTTCGCCGTCGGGGATGATGCAGTTGGGTTGAAGCATGGTGGTGCCTTCCGTCCGTCTGGCAGGAGCCGAAACATTCCGAGGCGGGACCGGCTGTCGAATTCGTTCAGTATTATGCCGCAGTTGTCAGGGAGGAATTGCGCAAATAACAGGGCGGCACTCTCGATATTTGCGGAAAACTTGCGAATGGACATATGATCATGCGTGATGTCCGCAACAGGATTTGCACAATGATCAATCTCGATGAATTCGATCGCCAGATCCTCAGCGCCCTGCAGCAGGACGGTCGCTTGACCAGCCAGCAATTGGCCGAAGCGACGGCGCTGTCGGCCTCGCAGTGCGGCCGCCGCCGCCAGCGCCTCGAGGAACTGGGCGTCATCAAGGCCTACCGGGCCAACCTCTCGTACCGCAAGGTCGGCATCGGCATCATGGCTTTCGTCGATGTCACGCTGACCAGCCATAGTCAGGAGGACATTTCATCGTTCATTCGGCTGATCGAGGTGAACAGGAACATTCTCGAGGCCACCAAACTGACCGGCGGCGTGGATTTCCTGCTCAAGGTCGTGGCCCGGGATTTGGACCAGTTCAATGACCTGATCAGCAACGTGCTGCTGCCCCACCCCGCGGTGGCCCGCGTGCAATCGCATATCGTACTGGAATGGCTCAAGGAAGGCGGCGAGCTGCCGATCGTGGAAAGCGATGACGGCGGCTAAAGGCGTTTGCCTGGAGGGTGGTTTGTCTGGCTAAATGGGCGGTGGGGGAGGCATAGGGCGGAGGGCACAAGCATGGCGGAGATTTACGAACAAATCGGCGAAGCCGTTGAGAACGGCGATGCCGAGGCGGTGGCCAGCCTGGTGGGCGAGGCCATGCAGGGTGGCCGGCAGGCCCTGGAGATCCTGGAGAAAGGCCTGGTGCCGGGCATTCAGGTGATGGGCAAGTTCTTTCAGGAAGGCACCGTCTATTTGCCCGACATTCTGGTTGCCTGCCGCGCCATGAACAGTGGCGTGGCGCTGTTGCAGCCGGAACTGGGCAAGATCAACATGCCCCACAAGGGCACGGTGGTGATCGGCACCATCGAGGGCGACATGCACGACATCGGCAAGAACCTGGTGAAATTGATGCTGGAGAGCAACGGCTTCGAGGTCGAGGATCTGGGCACCGACGTGCTGCCCCAGGACTTCGTCACCGCCGTGCGCGAGTGCAACGCCGACATCCTGGCCATCTCGTCGCTGCTCACCACCACCATGGTGGGGGTCTCGGATGTCGTCGCGGCGCTGGACGCGGCCGGTCTTCGGGACAAGGTCAAGATCATCATCGGCGGCGCTCCGGTGACCTCGCAGTTCGCCGACAAGGCCGGGGCCGACGGCTTCGGCGAGGATTTCGTGGCGGCCGTCGACGTCTCGGAGAAGTGGATGCAGGAGGTGGCCCGATGAACGATGCAGCCCCAGCCATGCCCAACCGCGAGCGCTTCAAGGCCATCTGCCGGGGCGAGCGTGATGGCGACGTCTCGCTGATCGACTGGTTCCACCGCTCCTGGCTCGAGACCATCGACAACTGGATCGACGAAGGCGCGCCACCCGAGATCAGAAACCAGGACGCCTACAACGAATATTTCGGGCTCGACCACCTGCACGGCCTGCAGGAGATCATCTCCGAGCACAACCGGGCCGACTTGAAGGAGCTCGACACCCAAAGCCTGCTCTCGGTCCACGTCACGCCGCCCATCATGCCGGTCTTCCCAATCGAGATCATCAGCGAGGACGAGCGCCACCGCGTCGAGACCACCTATGGCGGCGTCACCGTCGAGGTCAACAAGCAGCACCCCTGGCGCATGCCCAAGTACGTCGACCGCCCGGTCAAGGACTGGGCCACCTGGAAGGAATACAAAAAGCGCCTCGATCCGGAGACGCCGGAACGCTACCCGGCCGACTGGCAGGCTTACGTCGAGCGCATGAACGCCACCGACGCGCCCACCATGCTGCTGCTGGAGGGCTATTTCGGGCCCTTGCGCGAATGGACCGGCCTGGAGGAGCTGATCTACCTCTTTTACGACGCGCCCGATCTGGTCGAGGACATGATGGACCAGGTGCTGCATCTCAGCCTGGTCATGGCCAAGCGCGTGCTCAAGGATCTGCGCATCGATTGCGTGCGTTTCTGGGAGGACATGGCGTATCGTTCCGGCCCGCTGATCTCGCCCGAGATGTTCAAGAAGTTCATGACACCGCGCTACCAGGTCATCACCGACTACCTGCGCGGCGAGGGCATCGAGATCCTGCATGTCGACAGCGACGGCGACGCTACGGAACTGATCCCGCTGTGGCTCGAGGTGGGCGTCAATTTCCCCTGGCCGCTGGAAGTGGCGGCCGGCATGGACGCCATCGCACTGCGCAAGGAATACGGCCGCGACTTGGTCCTCAGCGGCAACATCGACAAGCGCGTCTTCCTCGAGGGCAAGGACGCCATCCGCCACGAGGTCATGTCCAAGGTGCCGCACCTGCTGGAAACCGGCGCCTACTTCCCCTGCCTCGACCACGCCGTGCCGCCCGACGTCAAGCTCGACGATTTTCGCTACTACGTCAATTTGCTGCGCGACATCGGCGGCCAGGACCCGCTGCCGGAGTAGGGGGGCTACCCAAGTTCCGAAGTTCCGGACTTGCGTCAATTAAGTATGGTGTCCCGGACCCGTGTCCCCGGACCCTGCTGGCTTACCCCTAAAGATCCTCATCAAAGTTGATAATTTTTTATGCCGCTTCCCCAGAACAATCTTGCCGTCCTCTATTTGCTGGCGGCGACCGGGCTGATTGCCATCGTTGACACCACCTGCAAGTTTTATACGGATGAACTGCATGCGGTGATGCTCGTGTGGGGTTATTTCGTCGGCATCACGGTAATTGTCGCCGGTTACTTCGGCGGCCGTAGAGAGTTTGCTTTGTTGCAAAGCGGCCGGCCAATAATGCAGCTCGTGCGCCCTGGTTTCCTGGTCCTGTCGATCACCAGCTTGTTTGTCAGCCTGACCTATTTGCCGATTGCCGAAGCCACAGCTATCGGCTTCACCGGGCCGTTGTTCATTGTGGCGTTGTCCGTTCCGTTTCTGGGCGAACGCGTAGGCTGGCATCGTTGGCTCGCCGTTGTCGTCGGCTTGGCCGGTGTGCTGTTGATTGTCCACCCTGGCGGCGCAGTCTGGCACTGGTCAGCGGGCGTGGCGTTATTTGGCGCGGTTTGCTTTGCCGTCTTTCAACTCATCACACGTCACTTTGCGGGCAAGGAACGGCACGAGACCACACTGCTTTACACGAGCATCGGCGGAACTGCCTGGGCCAGCCTGATTGTGCCGTTTTTCTGGACCGCGCCAACAGTTAGCCAATGGCTGATGTTCTTGGTAATCGGCGCGATGGGGGCTGGCGCCCATTTTTGTATGATTCAGGCGTTTTCGAAGGCGCAGGCATCTTTTCTGGCACCCTTCAATTACAGCAAAATGATCTGGGTAATGATCTTGGGTTACTTGGTGTTTGGTGAATTCCCTGATCTGGATACCTTGATCGGCGCCGCCGTCATCGCGGCGGCTGGTCTTTACGTGGTCTATCGCGAAAGTCTCCAGGGTTCCGGGGACACCATATCCAATTGACGGAAGTAGAGGGGGCACCATTAGGCCCCATTCATGCTGGATATCGCCGGATCGGATCCCCTAATCCTCCTCCGCCCCACTATCCCCCCAGGTCAGGCTGCGGTAATCGAAGCCCGTCTCCAGCGTCGGTTTGACGACCTGGAAGTAGGGCGAGAGGTCGAAATCTCGCGGCACGAACAGGCTGTGGTGACGCAGGTGCAGGACCTCGTGCTCGCGGCGCGGCAGGATGGGGTAGTGCACCGACTGGAAGGCTTGGGCGATCAGGGTCGAGCAGATGGCGCGGCTGGGATCGCCGCTCCCTAGCGCCAAGAGGCCTCGCCGCCAGCGCACCGGCACCGGCGGTTTGGGTAGTAGGTAACGCGCCAGATCGATGACGTTGCGCAGGTCGTAGGCGGTGCCGAGCCCGGCCACCAACGCCTCCACCACGGCGCGGCGGTCGGAATCGCTTAAGCCCACGGCGCGGCAGATGCGCGTGTTGTGCCCTTTGTATTTGGCCAACGGCACGGCCACCACGCCCTCGGAGAGGTTGGCCTCGATCAGGCACTGGCCGCCTTCGCACTCGGCAGCGTCGCCGACGTAGACGGCGGCGTGGCTCCAGGTCGACTGGGTCAGGTACTTGATGGCCACCGAGATGCGCTCGTTGCCCTCGACCAGCACGATGTCGCCGGGCTCGAGCACGCGGCCCAGCGTCTCGGGATCGCTGACGGCGAAGGGCACGTAGTTGCGCGCCGGCTTTTCCAGGTGGTGAACCAGCAGCCGGCCGATGGTGCGGCATAACCGGTTCCACATGGCTCGACAGCAGGCCGTAAGACTCAGGCGGCGCCGAGCTCGTAGCCGGCGTCCAGGGCGGCCAGGTTGGAATCGAGAAAACGCGCCGGGATCTCGTCGCGAATCGCCCGTTCCAGGGCCTCGCGGCCGCAGATGCCGTCGAGCGCCGCCACCACGCCCAGCCCGACGATGTTGGCGGCGCGCGGGTTGCCGAGTTCGATGGCGCGGTCGGTGAGCGGCGAGGCGTGCAGGCGGTAGTCGCCCTCGGGCGGCTGGGGCGCCAGGCGCTCGTCCAGCACCACCAGGGCGCCGGGTTTGAGTTGGGCCGCCGAGTGATCGAGTCCGACCTGGTCCAGCGCCAGCAGCACGTCGATGGCGCTGAGCAGGGGATAGTCGACGTCCGAGCCGCTGACCACTATGTCGGAGTGGCAAAAGCCGCCGCGGCTGGTGGGCTCGTAGCTCTGCGACTGGGCCGCCTGCTTGCCCTCGAAGCCGACGGCGCGGAACAGCATGCGGGCACCCAGAATCAGCCCCTGGCCGCCGCTGCCGGCCAGCCTGATCTCGCGCTCAGTCATTTTCGGCCTCGGGCCGGGGTGCGTCACCCCCACCCCTCCCTCCCCCATCAAGGGGGAGGGGGAAGGAAGTGGAAGGCGGTGAAGATTGTGATGGCTGGTGATAGCTCCCGCCCCCACAAAAACGAAACTGGGGGAGGGTCGGGGTGGGGGGGATCGCCGCCATGCGCATCACTCCGTTTCCCCCGCCAGCCCCGCCGCATGCCGGCGATAGGTCTCGCCGTATTCGGGGCGCTCGAGGCGCACCAGTACGCCGGTTTCCATGCTGTTTGGCCGGAAGGGCTGGTCGGCCGTGTTGTGGTAGGCCTCGGGCCGCATGTCGGCTTTTTGGCTGAGAATCATCTCGGCCGATTCGCCGAGGTCGTTCTTGCGGCCGTAAATCTCGGTGCAGTCGGAGATGATCTCGAGGAAAGCAAAACCGGGATACTCGAGACCATCCTTGATCAGGTTCTTCAGGGCCGGCGTTTGCAGCGTCACCTCGCGGCCCACCAAGCCGGCCCCGGCGGCCCCGGCGAGCGCGCAGGCGTCGAAAGCCGGCTCGATGTTGCCGCTGGGCGTGGTGGTGGTCAGACGATCGGGCGAGGTTACCGGCGAGACCTGGCCGCCGGTCATGCCGTAGACCTCGTTATTCAGCATCAGGCAGGTGATGTCGAGGTTGCGCCTGGCGGCGTGGATCAGGTGGTTGCCGCCGATGGCCAGGCAGTCGCCGTCGCCGGTGATGACGACGAGGCGCAATTCGGGCCGGGCCAGCTTGAGGCCGGTGGCGAAGGCCAGCGGCCGGCCGTGGGTGACGTGGAAGGTGTTGGCGTCGATATAGGCGCCCACCCGGCCGGAACAGCCGATGCCGGAAACGATGGCCAGATCATTTTTGTCGATGCCCAGCTCGTGCACGGCCCACAACAGCGCCCTCAGCGCGATGCCGTGGCCGCAGCCCGGGCACATGAAGTGCGGCATCAGCTCGAGCCTGAGGTAGTCGCGGATCTCGAAAGATTGCGCTTGTTCGTTCATCTGGCCAACTCGCGTACCCGGGCGGCGATCTCGGCCGGTCCGATGGGTTCGCCGTCGATGCGGTTGAGGGGCAGCACCTGGGGCCCGGGCAGCAGGCGCTCGATCTCGATGACCAGTTGCCCGGCGTTCATCTCCGGCACCAGCACGTGGTCGGCCTGTGCCGCCACCTGGCGCAGCGCTTCCTCGGGGAAGGGCCAAATCGTGATGGGGCGGAAAAGGCCGACTTTCAAGCCTTCCTGGCGCAACTCGCGCCGTGCCCGGCGGGCCGCCCGGGCGGTGATGCCGTAGGCCACGATCAATATCTCGGCGTCGTCGCAGTCGAGCGCCTGGTAGCTCTCGATGTCGGCCCGGTGGCGCTCGAGCTTGCCCAGCAGGCGCTCCATGACCCGCGTCACCACCTCCGGTTCCTGGGTGGGAAAGCCGCTTTCGGCGTGGGTCAGGCCGGTGGTGTGGACGCGATTGCCGTCGCCCGGCCGGGCCATCGCCGGCACCCCGTCGGAGGTTTCGGCGTAGGGCTGGTAGTCGGGTGCATCGGCCTCGGCCCATTTGCGCTCGATACGCACGATATCGGCCTCGGGCGGCGTCTCGAAGGTCTCCAAGAGATGCGCCACGATCTGGTCGAAGGTGACGATCACCGGCACCCGATAGGCCTCGGAGAGATTGAAGGCGCGGATGGTCTCGTTGTAGATCTCCTTGACCGAGGCCGGTGTCAGCACGATCAGCGGGTGGTCGCCGTGGCTGCCCCAGCGCGCCTGCATGATGTCGGACTGGGCGGGCTTGGTGGGCATGCCGGTGGAGGGGCCGCCGCGCATGACGTTGACCACGACGCAGGGTACCTCGGTGGCCGCGGCATAGCCGATATGCTCCTGCTTGAGCGAGAAGCCCGGGCCCGAGGTTGCGGTCATGCCCTTGACGCCGCCCATCGAGGCGCCCAGCACGGCCGCCATCGAAGCCATCTCATCTTCCATCTGGATGAAGGTGCCGCCGACACGGGGCAGCTCGCGCGACATGCGCTCGGCGATCTCCGAGGACGGCGTGATGGGGTAGCCGGCGAAGAAGCGGCAGCCCGCCGCCACGGCGCCCAGCGCACAGGCGTGGTTGCCGTGCAGGTGTTGCAAACCGTTACTCATCAGGCGGCGACCGGCTCGCGATGCTTCACGGCGATGGCGAAGTCGGGGCAGAGCCACTCGCAGATGCGGCAGCCGGTACAGGCCTCGGGGTCGGTGAGCCGGGCCACCTGCCGGGCATCCAGCACCAGGCAGCGTTCGGGGCAAAGTTTGACGCAGATGTCGCAGCCCTTGCACCAGGCCTCGGTGATCTCGAGTTCCACTTCCATCGGCTGGCTCGGGAGGGGCGCTGCCGGCGGCGCCGGATCGGCCGCCGGCTCGGGCTTTGCCCGCGCCTCCTCGATCCAGGTGCGGCCCTGCTCGAAGGCCTCGAGGTTGACGTCTTCGGTGCCCTTGGGCACGAACATGGCGATCACCTTGCGCCAGTCCTCGAGCGGGAAGTCGAAGGTCGTCGACAGGGTGCCGAGCAGGATGGTGTTGGCGGCGCGGCTGTTGCCGATCTCGTCGGCCATGCGGCCGGCCGCCAGGGCATAACCTTCGCCGACGCGCGCGACGATCTCGCCCGGCGTCTCCTTGGCATAACCAAGCTCGGCGCCGATGCCTCGGTTGCGGCAGGCAAAGGGCGGCACCACCTGTTGCGTGTCGGAGATGAAGACGCCGTTCTCGGGGCGGAGATAAGGCAGCCAGCGCAGGCCCTCGGCCCACTCCAGGGCCAACAGCACGTCGGCCTCGCCCAACGGAATGGTCGGCGACCAGACCTGGCCGCCATAGCGCACGTGGCTGAAAACGGAGCCGCCGCGCTTGGCCATGCCGTGGACTTCGCTCTGCTTTACCGAGTAGCCCTGCATCTGGCAGACCAGGGCCAGCACCTTGGAAATCATAATAACGCCCTGGCCGCCGACGCCGACCACCAGCACGTTGCGCGTCACCGCCGTGGCCGGATCGAGGGCGGCGGCTTGATCTTGGCTGAGGAGTTCAGGCTGGCTCATGATTGGCTCATGATTGGCTCATGATTGGCTCATGACACGGGCTGGATGCAGTCGCTGGGGCAGATCTGGGCGCACAGCGTGCAGCCGATGCAACTGGCGCCGTCGATGGCCACCTTGCGGTGGCCTTCATAGGTCTCGTCGATCCAGCTGATCGAGGGGCAGCCCAGGTTCATGCAGGCCTGGCAGGCGACGCAGCCGGCGGCCTCGACCGCCAGCGTCGGGCCGCGCAGCTTGACCGGGTCGAGCACGCAGGGCCGGTCGGAGATGACCACCGCGACACCCTTGTACTCGGTGGCCTCGCGCAGCGTCTGGTAGACCGCGGCGACGTCGTAGCTGTCGACCGTGCGTATCCATTCGACGCCAACGGCGCGGCAGAGAGCTTCGTACTCGATCTTGTGGGTCTCGTCGCCGCGCAGCGTGCGGCCGGTGCCAGGATGGTCCTGGCCGCCGGTCATGGCCGTGATCTGGTTGTCGAGGATCAGCACGGTGATGTCGGCCTGATTGTAGACGGCGTCGATCAGCGGCGGGATGCCGGCATGCAGGAAGGTCGAATCGCCCAGCGTCGCGACGATCGGCTTTTGCTCGCTGCCCGACTTGGCGATGCCCACGGCGTTGCCGATGCTGGCGCCCATGCAGACCGTGGATTCGATGGATTTCAGCGGCTCGACGGCGGACAGCGTGTAGCAGCCGATATCGCCCGCCACCCGGGCATCGAGCGCCCTCAGCGCCATGTAGCTGGTGGTGTGGGGGCAGCCCGGACAGAGTACCGGCGGCCTGACCAGCGGCGTCACGCCCCAGTCGTGAACCTCGGCCGGTGCTTCCATCACGCCCGCCTTGGCCAATCCGGCGCGCACGCCCTCGGGCGAAAGCTCGCCGACGCGGGGAAAGAATTCCTTGCCCTCGGCTGCGATGCCCAGTGCCCGCACCTCGGTCTCGATCACCGGCTCCAGTTCCTCGACCACGAAGACGCGGTCGACGGAGGCACAGAACTCCTCGACCACTTTGCTGGGCAGCGGGTACGAGGCCGCCAGCTTGAGCACGCTGGCCTCGGGCGCCACTTCCTTGACGTAGGGGTAGCAGGTGCCGTGGGTGATGATGCCGAAGCTGGTCTCGCCTTTTTCCCAGCGCGTGAGGTCGCTCTTTTCGAAATACTCGCGCAAACCTTCTTCGCGTTTGATCAGTTCGGGGTGGCGGATGCGGGCATAGGCCGGGATCATCACCGTTTTCTGGGAATCGTCGACCCAGCCCTTGGAGGGATGCTCGTGGCGCTCTCCCACCAGCACCGGGCTGCGGGTGTGGGAGAGCCGCGTCGTGGCGCGCACGATCACGGCGGTGTCGAACTGCTCGCTGATGTCGAAGGCCAGGCGCGTGAAGTCGAGCGCCTCCTGGGCGTCCGAGGGTTCCAGCGCCGGGATGTTGGCCAGCCGGCAAAAGATCCGGGTGTCTTGTTCATTCTGCGATGAGTGGATGCCGGGATCGTCGCAAACCGCCAGCACCAGGCCGCCGTGGACGCCGATGTAGGTCTGCGACATGATCGAATCGGCGGCCACGTTGACGCCCACGTGCTTCATGCTGGCCAGCGCCCGGACGCCCGACAGCGAGGCACCGATGGCCACGTCCATGGCCACCTTCTCGTTGGTCGACCACTGGGCGTGCAGGTCCTCGGCGTCGTAGGTCGCCAGGCTTTCCATGATCTCGGTACTGGGCGTTCCCGGATACGAGGCCGCAACCTGCACCCCGGCCTCCCAGGCGCCGCGCGCGATGGCCTCGTTGCCGGTCAGGGGCCGGGGCAGGTTAGGGCGGCGCTCAGCGTTGCTGGCAGCCTCGGGCTGTGCCTTCATCAACATCCGGCCGTGACTTTCTTGGCTGAGTTCCCACTAATCGTTTACCCGCCGCCGGATGGCCGGCGGCGGGTAAAGCTCGCGAATAATGCCGGAGCTTTCGGATTATTGCATTGATATATATCAAGCGCGATCCCAAAAGCACAAAGAATCAAAGGTTTTTTCCGTTCCGACCGCCGTGCAGCTTGATCGGGCGTTTTGCCGGCGGAAGGCTCGGCTTCGTCGACCATGGCGGGTAATCTATTTGCGCTAGATGGGGAATTACCATGGCTCGGAGGGATCTGCGACGTCAGCCCTGGCACCGGCTCGGCCTGGAGGGTCTGGTCAGCGGCGGCCAAACCGGCGTCGACCGGGCCGCCCTCGATCTGGCGCTGGCCGCCGGCATGCCCTGCGGCGGCTGGTGTCCGAGGGGGCGTTGGGCCGAGGATGGGCCGCTCGATGCGCGCTATCCGTTGCGCCAGACGCCGCTGGCCCGGGTGGTTCAGCGCACGCTTTGGAACATGCGCGACAGCGACGCCACGCTGGTGCTGGCGCGCCATCGGCCGCAGGGGGGATGGGGCGGCAGCGCCATCCTGACCAGCCAGGCCGGTGTCGCCCGGCCGCGCCTGGTGGTCGATCCCACGGCTGACCAGGGGCCGCGCCAGGCCAGCGCCTGGCTTCGCCGCCACCGGGTGCGGCTCTTGAACGTCGGTGGCCCGCGGGCCAGCGAGGACGAGGACATTTATGACCTGGCGCGCGGCTTTCTCGAAAGGCTGCTGCTGGCGCCCGCTAACGGCGATCGCTAGTCTCTCGGCTCTTTAGGGGATTCTGAAAAAGCCATGCCACCAGCGCGCGCCCAGGGCACCACGCTTGTCGTGGTGATGTGCCTGACCCAGGCCACGGGGCTCTTGGGCATGGGGGTGCTGCCGGCGCTGCTGCCCGGCTTCATCACTGAGTGGTCGCTCTCGGGCACCCAAGCAGGATGGCTCAACGGCATCTTTTTCGGTGGCTACATGGTCTCGGTGATCGTGCTGGTCAGCCTCACCGACCGCATCGACGCCCGCTTCGTGGTGCTGGGCTCGACGGCGCTTTCCTTCCTATCGCTGCTCGCCTTCGGCTTCTTGGCCGAGGGTTTCTGGTCGGCGCTGGCGCTGCGGGCGCTGCACGGCGTTGGCTTCGCCGGCAGTTACATGCCCGGGCTCAAGGTGCTGACCGACCGGCTGGAGACCGACGATCCCTCGCGCGGCGTCGCCTTCTATACCGCCAGCTATGCCATCGGGGGCGCGCTGAGCTTCTATTTCGCCGGCAAGATCGACGCCCTTTGGGGCTGGCCGGTGGCCTTCGGAGTGTCGTCGCTGGGGGGGCTTGTGGCTTTTCTGCTGGTCTGGCTGGGGACGGCGCCCAAGCCGGTGGTGCGCGACCACGAGGCGCCGCTGCTGCTCGATTTTCGGCCGGTCTTCAGGAATCGCGCCGCCGTCGGCTACATGCTGGCCTATGCCCTGCATACCGCCGAGATGATGGCCGCCATGTCGTGGACGGTGGCGTTCCTGACCTTCGCTGCCGCGTTGCAGCCGGCGGCGGCGCTGGGCTGGAGCATCACTCTGATCGGTGCCGTGGCCTCGGTCGTCGGTCTGCCGGCCAGCGTGCTGGGCAATGAAGGGGCGCGGCGTTTCGGGCGGCGGCGTTTTATCTCGGTGGTGATGGTTGTGTCGGCTCTGTGCGGTGCCGGCATCGGTTTTGCGGCTACCCTGTGGTTTCCGCTGCTGGTCGGCTTCTGCATCCTCTACAGCGCCGTGATCGCCGCCGATTCGGCCTCGCTGACGGCCGGCACGGTGATGGCGGCCAGGCCCGAACAGCGTGGCGCCACAATGGCCGTGCATTCCTTCGTCGGCTTCGGCGGTGGCTTCATGGGGCCGCTAGCTTTCGGCGCCATGCTCGACCTGGCCGGCGGTGCCGACGTGGTGGCCTCGTGGGGGATCGCTTTCGCCATCGTCGCGCTCGCCACCATCGCCGGGCCCTTTTTCCTCGCTCGCTTTTCGGGCGGCGACGAAATTAGGGGCTGACAATTGATGTTGGCTGTTTCGACTTCCGCCCGCCACCTCGAGAGGCCGGAATGGACCCTATGCGGGCTCCGTGTCGCTTGCTTCGTTAGTAATTGGGGGCCGGCGCGATGCGCCGGCCCCCATGTCTCGGGGTTGCAACCCGCTATTTCCTTGGCTTGAAAACGACCGGTTCCGGAATCGTCCAGCCCTTTTCCTTGTAGTACCTCTCGGCGCCCGGGTGCAGCCGGCTGGCGACCAGTTCGAGGCCCAGCTCGCGGGTAATCGTCGAGGGCATCCACTGGGCGGTTTCGTGTATCTCCCCGAGGTGCTGCCAAATCGCTTTGGTGACCCGATAGACGACGTCGGCGTCGACATGCATACCGGCGGAGAAATTCACCACGGCACCATGTGTTCTGGTCGCCGTGTCGTTGACCTGACTGGAGCCATAGGCCCCTGGCTGGATTGTATTGACCGTGCCACCGATGGCCTTGTTGATCTTCATCTTGTCGACGTTGACATCGAGGATGCGGATCTTTTTCGTCAGAGCGAATTGCTGGATGGATGGAGAAGGCACATTGGTGGGCAGCACGATCACGTCGATCTTGTCGTCCTGGAAAGCCTGAATGGCGGCGTCGAAGCCGAAGCTTTGCACGTCCATGTCCTTGGCCGTGAGACCCACCGTCTGCTTGAGCGCCCGCAACACGACGCCCTTGGCGGCGCCACCGGGAGGACCGGCAAAGACCTTCTTGCCCTTGAGATCGGCAAGCGTCTTGATCCCGGAATCGGCCCTGGTCACGTAGTGATAGGGGCCGATCTGATACGAGAAGATCATGCCGATGTGCTTTTCCAGCTCGGGACCGTTGGTGAATTTCTTGTAGGGGCCGAAGTGGTTGACCAGCAGCCAGTTGATGGTCGGCGAGCCAAACAGGAAATCGACCGAACCTTTGGCCGCGTCGACGAAGTGCTTGGTGGCCGCCCCGGTCGCCCGGACCTGGAAGTCGACCCCGTCGACGTACTTGTTGACGACCTTCGAGATGGCCGTGTTGACGACAAAAGGCGACATCCCGGGTGCAATCGAGGTGACTTTGAAGACTTCCGCTACCGCGGCGGTCGTAAGCAAACCCCCGGCCAGAATGCCGGCAGCAGCCAATCTGAGCGATGTGGTCATGACGTGTTTCATGGTTTCCTCCCTTCAGTTAATTCCGATTGCCGACAAACGACGGCATGAGTCGCGACGAAAAAAGGCCGATGACCAGCGCCAACAGAGCCGCTGGCACCCAGAGCACGGCGATGGGGAACATGGCAGCGGAGCCGACGACGAAGCGTAGCGCTCTCTGCCTGAGTCCGATTCGACCGAGGATCGGATCCGCACCGCCGAGAGACGTGCCAAACATCCAAGTGGCGGCAAGCAGGCGAATGATGGTGGTGACAAGCTCAGCCCAGCTGAACTCGCCGGCCACCAGCAGCAGTGACGGCGAGTAGACGAAGACGTAGGGCACGAGCAAGCCGACAATGGAGATCCTGAGCGCGATGAAAGCCGTTTGCAGCGGATGGCCGCCGGCGATCGGGGCCGCGACGAAGCAGCCGTAGGCGATGGGCGGCACGATCGAGGAGTAGACGGCGAAGTAGAGCACGAACATGTGCGCCGCCAAGGGCAATACCCCGGCCTTGATTATGGCCGGCGCAATCATGATGGCGATGATCAGGTAGGCGGGCAGCGTCGGCAGGCCCATTCCCAGGACCAGGGCCCCGAACATCCCCAGGACAAGGGCAACAATCAGATAATCTTCGCCGAAGACCGAGATCGCTCCGGCGAATCGAATGGCCACGCCGGTCTCGTTCACCACCGCCAGAACAATCCCGATTACGCCAACGGCCAGCATGATCTGGGCCGCCGATCTGCCGCCCTCGATAAGAGCCCTGACGATACGCATCGGATCGTTGCGGAAGGCCGAATTGAGCACGAAACCCGTGACGATTGCCGTCAACACACCGACAAGCCCCGCCGTGGCCGGCGATTTGCCCATGATGAAGGTGATCATCAGCATCGCTATGGGCAGCACGACCAGCAGGGAGTCCAGCCAATCCCGCGCGCTGAGCTGCGGGATCTGGTCCTCGGGCAGGGTCTTGATGTCAAGCCGGATGGCCTCGGCATAGACTTGGGCAAAAAGGCCGATGTACTTGAACAGCGCCGGCAGGGCGGCGGCCGCGATGACCAGCGAAAAGGGCATGCCCACGAGGTCGGCCATGACGAAGACGGCCGCCGCCATGATCGGCGGCGTCAGCTGACCGCCCGACGAGGCCGCGGTCTCAACCGCCCCGGCGAAGTTGGCCGAGAACCCCTGCCGCTTGATCATCGGGATGGTAAAGACGCCGGTGCCGGCGATATTCGCCGCCACGCTGCCGCTCATCATGCCGAACACGGCGCTGGCGACGATGGCGGCGTGGGCGGCGCCGCCCCGGACGCGGGCCATCAGCGCCGTCGAGATATGGATCAGGCTTTCGCCGGCGCCGGTACGTTCGAGGACGGCGCCGAAAATCAGGAAGATCAGGACGTTGTCGGCGACCAGCCCGGTGATGCGTCCGAATACGCCATCGAAGGAATACCAGACGATTTGCATGAAATCGCGCATGTTGACGCCGAAATGCTCGAGAATCCCCGGCAGCCAAGGGCCGGCAAATCCGAAGGCAATGAAAACGAGAGCCATGATCGCCAGCGACCAGCCCCAGGCCCGGATGGTCAACAGCACCAGTGCCGTCATGCCGGCCAGGGCCGCGGCAATGTTCATCGGCGTCGACATATAGAAACCGGTCCACAGCTCCTCCTTGACCTGGAAGAACCAGTAGGCGGAAAAAAGGAAGGCCGCGACGATCAGGGCATCCATGGCCCAGGCGAGAAAACGAACCCTCCAAAAGGCGGGCAGAAGTGCCGCCGGTTGCGTCGTCAGCACGATGACCGCACTGACGGCAATGGCGCCGAAACGGGCGTTGGCCTCGTCGATGACGAAAAAGGCGATGATGGCGATGATGACGAGCGAGAAAAGGCCGGCGCAAATTCGCCCGAATCTCTGAATAGGAAGATAGTTTGCCCTATCGGCAGATGAGCCCCAGGCAGTCTCGCTCATTTGTCCCACTCGCTCTGGCGCAACTGGCTTTCGTTGTGTTCCAGCAGTTTGTCGAGAACGCGCATGAATTCCAGGTATTCTTCCCTGGTCAGAACTTCAACAGCCGCTTCGTTCCTTTGCTTTGTGAATGGCAGTACTCTGTCATGCAGTTGCCTTCCTGCTTCGGTGGTGTGGATTTCCAGCGAACGGGCATCATCCCTGGCCACCATCGTATCAAGGAATCCACGCTCCACCAGCGCTTTGACAATGCGGCTCAGTTGCCCCTTGTCCATGATCAGGCGTCCGGCAATCTCACGAAACTGAACGGGTTCCAGGGCCCGGGCGAGGCCCAAGACGCGCCATTCGTTGAGACGGAGAGCGAACATCTGCTCCGACCAGCGATGACCTGCGCGCTCGTTGATGGCGACCAGCCGGGCCAGCCGGAAAACCATCAGCTCGGTGATATCCTGGGCTGGAGGATGAACAGCCTCAGCGGCAGGATCGCTCGCGGACGCCTCTATAGTCATGTTCCCTCTGAATTTCGGTATGACCAGGGAAATCATTGACATATTCAACGAATATGGTGACTTTGTCAACGAACCTGGGCCAATCTTGAAGAATCCTACTGTTCGGCAGGGCAATCATGACCACGACACATGCAGATGAGATCTGGATCGCCGAGCGGATCGAAACGCTCAAGCCCAGCGCCCCGCGGGCAAAGGCCATGGCCGTCAAGGAAGGCCGCATACTGGCCATCGGAGAAGAGGCGGATATCCGGGCCTTGGCGGGACCGGGCACGCGCCTCAACGATCTGGGCGGCGGCTACCTGATGCCGGGGCTGGTCGACAGCCATACCCATGCCTTGTGGGGGGCGTGCCGGGACCTGTTCGACGTCTATGTCGGCTATCAAGCGAGTTTCGCCGAGCTGATGCAGGCGGTGGCGGAGCGCACCGCCTCATTGGCAGCTGGAGCATTCGTGCTTGGCGGACCCTGGCGCCCGGATATGCGTGCGCAGATGGGATCGCGGCCGCGGGATGTCCTGGACCGGGTCTCTCCGGCCCATCCTGTGGTGCTCAACGACGTGACGCAGCACTCGCTGTGGTGCAATTCGCGGGCCCTGGAGATTGCCGGCCTGACCGCCCACAGCCCGGATCTGCCGGGTGGGGTCATGGAACGCGATGCGGCCACCGGGGAGCCCAACGGCATACTCTCGGAAAATGCCTGCCGGCCGATCAAGCGCCATCTCGAGCGCACGGAGGCACAGCTGGCGAAAGCCGCGCGTCACCTGGTGCGCTATTTCAATGGCTTGGGTGTCACGGCCCTGAAGGATCCCATGGCTTTCGAGCCCGATCTCCAGGCCTACAAGGCGGCCGACGAGCGGGGTGATTTGACCCTTCACGTGGCCGCCCATCTGACCAAAAGCTCGCCGCTCTCGCCCGACGAGGTTACCTACGACATGCTGGAGGAATGGCGCAGCGCCTACGCATCCGCCAACCTCAGGACCGGTTATGCCAAGTTGTTCCTGGATGGCGTTGCCCCCAGCCACAGCGCTTCATTCATTGATCCCTATCTGGCGGAAAGCGGCTATGACGCCGATTTGCACAACCCTCTAGCCACGCTTTTGATGTCGCCGGCGGAAATGGCCGAGACGGTTGCCGAGCTCGACCGCCGCGGCTTCGTCACCAAGATCCACGCCGTCGGCGACTTTGCGGTCAGAACCGCCCTGGACGCCATCGCAGCCGCCCGCCAGGAGAACGGACCCAGCGGTTTGCGTCACGAGATCTCCCATTGCCCGTTCATTCACGACAACGACCTCCCGCGCTTCCGGCAACTGGACGTGGTCGCCGAGGTATCACCGAAGATCTGGTTTCCCAATCCCGTGACGGCGGGCCAACGCGCCGTTCTGGGAGACGAGCGAACAGAGCGTTGCCACCGCATCGCCAGCCTGCTGGCGGCCGGGGCCGAACTCACCTACGGCTCGGATTGGCCCGCCGCGGCACCCGACGCCAACCCCTGGATCGGCCTCGCCGGCATGATCAGCCGTCGCGACCCCACCGGCACCTTCGCCGGCAACGTCGGCGCCGAGCAAGCCATTTCCCTGGCTCAGGCCTTGCCCATCTTCACCCTCAACGGCGCCCGCTCGATGGACCTGGAAAGGGAATGCGGCTCGCTCTCGGTCGGGAAATGGGCGGATTTCGTGGTTCTCGAACGCCCATTGGAAGATTTGTCCGCCGAGGAAATTGGAGCGGTTGAAGTTAAGGAAACCGTCTGGAAAGGGGGATCGGTATTTTCCCGATAACCGCGCTTGGCGACACGCCGACCTGCATCCTCGTTTCATGACGTGAGCGGAAAGGTTCTACGAGCGGATGCCAGAGGCATTCTGCTGTGATGATTTGCCGGCTCGCCCGGGCGGCGGCGGCGGGAAACGTCTCTTGGTGATCAACCCTTGGGCACGACCGAGCGTCGGCACTTTATCAAATGTCCGTATCTCCGGCCCAGTCGAGCATGGCCTGGCCCCACGCGCGCGCCGTTTCGGCGTCGATGTCGAGCACCGTGTGGCGCCGGCCTTCGCGCAGCCGCAGGCGCAACAGCCTGAGTTCGCCGGCCGCCAAATCCTCGAGGCGGATCTCGCGGCCGTAAGGGGCAGCGATGGTGGCTAGCGGCGCGGCGCTTTCGAAGCCCCCGCTCATCGCTCGTGCTCCGTGAAGGCGCTTTCCAGAACGAACTCCCAGTTTTCCGGCGTGTCGGCGTAGGGCGGGCGTTCGTCCATGGTCAGCAGGATCATGCCCTGGCGGCCCAGCGCCGCGACCACGCCGGCGAGTTCGTCGAAGTGCTCGAGGTCGCTGTGGGCCTTGACTATATGGCTGAGGTAAAGCATGGCTTCGTCTCGTGTTGCGGCGCAGGCTAATTAGGAAAATACTGTTATGCCTTGTCGCTTCCCATAATATTAGCATAATGTAATATACAAGGCGCGAGGAGGGAGTTGAAGGGTGGCGAAAAAGAAACACGAAACACCGATGCTGGACGTTCTCGAAGACGGTCCCTGGCCGAGCTTCGTGACCGGACTCAAGCGCCTGGCCGGTGACGAGAAAAATCCCCAGGCCGGCATGATGAACGATCTGCTGGGCCAGCTAGAGCGTTCCTACGAGACGCGCAAGGGTTTCTGGAAGGGCGGCACGGTCGGCGTCTACGGCTATGGCGGCGGCGTCATCCCGCGCTTTTCCGAGATCGCCGAGGACTACCCCGAATCGGCCGAGTTCCACACCCTTCGCATCCAGCCGCCGGCCGGCATGCACTACGACACGGCGACGCTGCGCAAGCTTTGCGACATCTGGGAGAAGCACGGCTCAGGCCTGATCGCGCTGCACGGCCAGTCGGGCGACATCATGTTCCAGGGCTGCACCACGGAGAAAGTGCAAGAGGCCTTCGACGAGCTCAACGAGTTCGGCTTCGACATGGGCGGTGCCGGTCCGGCGCTGCGCACTTCCATGAGCTGCGTCGGCCACGCGCGCTGCGAACAAAGCTGCTACGACGAGGTGCGGGCGCACCGCAACATCATCAACGGGCTGATCGACGAAATGCACCGCCCGGCGCTGCCCTACAAGTTCAAATTCAAGTTCTCGGGCTGCGCCAACGACTGCGTCAACGCCATTCAACGCTCCGACTTCGCCGTCATCGGCACCTGGGCCGATGACATGCAGGTCGACCAGGGCGAAATCCAGGCCTACATCGAGAAGGCCGGGCGCAAGTATTTCATCGACAACGTCATCGCGCGCTGCCCGACCAATGCGCTCAGCCTCAACGACGACGACTCGCTCGACGTCGACAACCGCAGTTGCGTGCGCTGCATGCACTGCATCAACGTCTGCACCAAGGCCCTCAAGCCAGGATCCAAACGCGGCGTCACCATCCTCATCGGCGGCAAGCGCACCCTCAAGATCGGTGACCTCATGGGCAGCCTGGTAGTGCCCTTCATGCCACTGGAAACGGACGAGGATTTCGAGCGCCTGCAGGAGATGGCCGAGGAGACCATCGACTTCTTCGCCGAGAACGCGCTCGAGCACGAACGTATCGGCGAGTGCATCGACCGTATCGGCTTGGTGCCTTTCCTGGACGGCATCGGCCTCGAGGTCGACCCCAACATGGTGGTTCATCCGCGCACCAACTCCTACGTCCGCACCGACGACTGGGACGAAGAGGCCGAGAAATGGCAGCAGCGCCGCGGTGGCGCCCAGGCGGCCGAGTAGGGGAGGGGAGAGGTATGTCCGAAGCCCCCCGCGAAGCCATCGAAAGCGGCGTTCCCGATCCCTTCCCGCTGATGCACCCGCTGATGCAGAAGAATTACGGCGACTGGACCTGGCACGACCGCCCCCGGCCCGGCGTGCTGCACCACGTGGCCCACTCCGGCGACCAGATCTGGACCGTGCGGGCCGGCACGCCGCGCCAGCTCGACGTCCACCGCATCCGCGAGCTTTGCGATATCGCCGACCAATATGCCGACGGCCACGTGCGCTTCACCTCGCGCAGCAACATCGAGTTCATGCTGGCCGAGGAAGGCCGCGTGGCGGCCCTGATCGACGAGCTCGAAGGCGCCGGCTATCCCGTCGGCGGCACCGGCAACTCGGTCTCCCAGATCAACCACACCCAGGGCTGGCTGCACTGCGACATTCCCGGCACCGACGGCTCGGGTGTGGCCAAGGCGATTATGGACGAGCTCATCGACGAGTTCCGCAACGAGGAGATGCCCAACCGGGTGCGCCTCACCACCTCGTGCTGCCAGATCAACTGCGGCGGCCAGGGCGACATCGCCCTCAACATCCAGCACACCAAGCCGCCCAAGATCAACCACGACCTGATCGCCGGTGTCTGCGAGCGCCCGGCCGTGGTGGCGCGCTGTCCGGTGGCGGCGATCCGTCCGGCCCTGGTCAACGGCAAGCCCTCGCTGGAGGTCGACGAGAAGAAGTGCATGTGCTGCGGCGCCTGCTATCCGCCCTGTCCGCCCATGCAGATCAACGACCCCGAGCACACCAAGCTGGCGATCTGGGTCGGTGGCAAGCATTCCAATGCGCGCTCAAAGCCCACCTTCCACAAGCTGGTGGCCGCCGGCATCGTCAACAACCCGCCGCGCTGGCCCGAGGCCGCCGCCATCGTCAAGCGCATCCTGGCCGCCTACAAGGCCGACGGCCGTGACTGGGAGCGCCTGGGCGAGTGGATCGAACGCATCGGCTGGCCACGCTTTTTCGAGCTCACCGAGATCCCCTTCACCAAGTACCACATCGACGACTGGCGCGGCGCCCGGGGCAGCCTCAACGCCTCGGCTCATGTCAGGTTCTAGTTAGGAAACCTCCATGGACTTCGGAATCCTCGTCAACGAAGGCCCGTTTACCCACCAGGCTGCCGATACGGCCTACCATTTCGCCAAGGCGGCGCTGGCCAAGGGACACAAAGTGAGCCGTGTGTTTTTCTATCACGACGGCGTCAACACCTCGAACAAGCTGATGGAGCCGCAGGTCGACGACCGCAACCTGATGAAGTTGTGGTCGGAACTGGCTGCCGAGCACGATCTCGACTTGGTGGTCTGCGTGGCGGCGGCGCTGAGGCGCGGCCTCAAGGAGGAGATCCTGGCCGCCGGCTTCCGCATCTCGGGCCTGGGCCAGCTCATCGAGACCGGCATCCAGGCCGACCGCCTGGTGGTTTTCGGCGATTGACTTGATTTGCGGGAGAGGAAGATGAGCGAAACGGAACCTTGGGAGGAAGGCGAAGGCGGTGTCGTCAAGCGCTTCCTCTATGTCAACCGCAAGGCGCCCTACGGCACCATCTATGCCCTGGAATGCCTGGAGATGGTACTGATCGCGGCTGCCTTCGACCAGGACGTCAGTGTCGTCTTCATGGACGACGGCGTTTACCAGATCAAGAAGGACCAGGACACCGAGGCCATCAACATGAAGAACTTCTCGCCCACCTACAGGGCGCTCGATGACTACGACGTGGAAAAGCTCTACGTCTGCCGGCGCTCGATGGAGGAACGCGGGCTTTCGCCCGACGACCTGGTGGTGCCGGTCGAGGTCCTTGAGACCGAGGCGCTCAGGGCGCTGATGGCCGAACAGGACGTGGTCCTGAGTTCCTAGGCCAAATGTAGGGATCAAGACATGCCAATGCTGCACACCGTCAACAAGTCGCCCTATGAACGCAAGGCACTGGAACGCTGCCTCGAATTCGCCGAAGACGGCGCCGCCGTCTTGCTCATCGAGGACGGCGTCTATGCCGCCGATGGCGCCGGCGCCGCGGCCGGGCCTCTGGGCCAGGCCATGGGGCGTCTTAAGGTCTATGTGCTGGGTCCCGACTTGGCCGCCCGTGGCCTGGCCGAGGATCGCCTGCTTGAGGGCGTCGCCGTGGTCGACTACGGGGGCTTCGTCGATCTGGCGGCGGAGCATTCCGCCGTTCATTCATGGTTATAATGGGCAATCTAAGAAGGAGGTAAGGGGAACATGGCTTACGAACTCAACGGCGCCACCGTCGAGGCTGACGAGGAGGGCTACCTGCAGGACATCGGCCTCTGGAACGAGGAATTGGCGGGCCTGATCGCCGAGGACGAAAAGATCGAAATGTCCGAGGATCACTGGCAGGTCGTCAATTTCCTGCGCGATTATTACGATGAATACCAGATCGCGCCGGCGGTCAGGGTGCTGACCAAGGCCATCGGCAAGAAGCTGGGCAAGGACAAAGGGAACAGCAAGTACCTCTATGCCCTCTTCCCCTACGGCCCGGCCAAACAGGCCTGCAAGATCGCCGGCCTGCCCAAGCCCACCGGCTGCATCTAGCCAGCCAGCTCGCTGGCCTTTTGTTGTTGCTGGGTGCCGCCGTTAGAGGCGGTTCCGGTTGAGGGCGTGCGATGACGGTACTTGGGGTTATTTTCGCACTTCTGCTGTATGCCGCCACCTTGATTTTGCTGGCCGGGCTGGGGCGCAAGATCGTGGCCTACTGGCGGGCGCCGGCGCCGCTCAAGATCCCCACCATGCCGGCGCCGCTGGGGCGCTCGGGGGTGGTGCTCAGGCTGGGTCGCGAAGTGGTGCTCTTTGAGAGCCTGTTCAAATCCAACAAATGGCTGTGGATCTTCGGCTGGGCCTTCCATGCGGCGCTGCTGCTGGCGCTTTTGCGCCATGGCCGCTATTTCGTCGAGCCGGTGGGGTTTTTGTTGACCAGGCTGCAGCCTTTCGGTGAATACGCCGGCTTCGCCATGGTGCTGGCGCTGCTCGGCCTCTTGGCCCGGCGCCTGGTACTGGCCCGGGTGCGTTTCATCAGCGCGCCATCGGATTACCTGATGCTGCTGCTGATCATCGCCATTGGCGTGAGCGGGCTTTTCATGCGCTACGTGGCACGCACCGACATCGTGGCGCTGAAGGCCTTCACGCTGGGCCTGGTGCGCTTCGACTGGCAGCCGCTGCCGGCCGATCCGGTGCTGCTGGTGCATCTTTTCCTGGTGGCGCTGCTGATGGCCGTGTTGCCCTTTTCCAAGCTATTGCACATTCCCGGCCTGTTTTTCAGCCCCAGCCGCAACCAGGCCGACGATGCCCGCGAGCGGCGCCATGCCCCGGAGGCGGTCCGATGAACGACTTCGTGACGCCCGAAGTGGGCGAATTCATCGAGACCCCGGAAATCGAGTCCGGTGCCATGGCCCACAGCCAGCCCTTCGTGGCGGCGGCCGAGCACCAGGAGGCCCTGGGCTTTCCCGGCGAGCTGGTCGAGGACTGGCAGCAGAAGGCCATCGTCCGCCTGGGCGAGTTGCTTAAGGAAAACCGCGGCCTCGGGGTCTTTCTCGATAGTTGCGTGAAATGCGGCGCCTGCACCGACAAGTGCCACTATTTCCTCGGCACCGGCGATCCCCTGAACATGCCGGTGGCGCGCCAGGACCTGTTGCGCCAGGTCTATCGCCGCCATTTCACCGTTGCCGGCAAGCTGTTGCCCGGGCTGGTGGGAGCGGCCGAGCTGACGCGCGAACGGCTGGACGACTGGTACCGTTACTTCCACCAGTGCTCGCAGTGCCGGCGCTGCTCCGTCTTTTGCCCCTACGGCATCGACACGGCCGAAATCTCCATGGCGGCTCGCGAGATCATGGATTGCATTGGCCTGGGCCAGAAATATTCCAACGAGATCATCGCCAAGGTGCACAAGATCGGCAACAACCTGGGCCTTCCGCAATCGGCGCTGGTCGACACGCTGGAGGGCCTGGAAGAGGACATCGAGGACGAAACCGGCGTTGCCGTGCGCATCCCGGTGGACGAGAAAGGCGCCGACGTGCTGGTGATCACGCCCAGCGCCGATTTCTTCTCCGAGCCCCACGTTGATGGCCTAATGGGTTACGCCAAGGTCTTCCACCAGGCCGGCATCAGCTGGACGCTGAGCTCGGCTGCTTCCGAGGCCGCCAATTTTGCTCTGTTCATCGGCTCGCAGCGCCAGATGCAAGAGGTCGCCATGCGCATCCGCGATGCCGCCCTCGAGCTCGGCGTCAAGCGCCTGGTGGTGGGAGAGTGCGGCCATGCCTGGCGCGTCGCCTACAGTTTCTGGAACACCCTGGTCGGGCCTTTCGATTTCCTCGATCGTGATTTTCCCGCGCCGCAGCACATCTGCGAGATGACTTATGACCTTATCGAACGCGGTGCGCTGAAGCTCGACCCCGAGGCCAACGACGACAAGGTCGTGACCTTTCACGATTCCTGCAACGTGGCGAGAGCCTCGCGCATGGGCGGCTGGCCCGGTGGGCAATTCCATATCCCTCGGGCCATCCTGCGCGCCTCGGTCAACAATTTCGTCGACATGGCCGAAGAGACCATCGGCGAGGCCACGTACTGCTGCGGCGGCGGCGGCGGCCTCTTGACCGACGACCTGACCGAGCTGCGCGTCAAGGGCGCCTACCCCCGCATGCAGGCCCTGCAGCGCGTCATCGAAGACCACGGCGTCACCCACTTGGCCGCCATTTGCGCCATCTGCAAGAGCCAGTTCAGCAAGGTGCTGCCCTACTACGGCCATGACATGGACATGATCGTCGGCGTGCATCAGCTGCTCTCGAACGCCATCCAGCTTGGTGGCGAACAGTAGTCACGAGATTCGAGGAAAGACATGGACGACAAGGTCGATACGGAACTCGCCGTCCGCACGGCACGGCGCTACCAGGACGGCGACGACGCGCCGGGGCCGCTGGACGAGCAGATCTTCATTGCCGACTATTCCCACAAGTGCCCCGTCTACGTCCACCGCACGCCGCCCTGCCAGGGCAGTTGCCCGGCCGGCGAGGACATCCGCGGCTGGCTGCAGATCGTGCGCGGTATCGAAAAATCGGGCGCCGAATCAGATGACGACAGCGATTGGCAGGAATACGCCTTCCGCCGCCTGACCGCATCCAATCCCTTTCCCGCCATCATGGGCCGGGTCTGCCCGGCGCCCTGCGAGGACGGCTGCAACCGCAACGAGGTCGAGGAACAGGTCGGCATCAATGCGGTCGAGCACTTCATCGGCGACAGCGGCATCGAGCGCGGATTTGGGCTCGGTGAGGCGGGCGCCGATACGGGCAAGAAAGTCGCCATCATCGGCGGCGGACCGGCCGGCCTGGCGGCGGCCTACCAGTTGCGCCGCCGCGGCCACGGCTGCACCGTCTTCGACGACCACGCCGACCTGGGCGGCATGATGCGCTATGGCATCCCCGGCTACCGCACGCCGCGCGACGTCATCGATGCCGAGATCAAGCGCATCACCGATATGGGCGTCGAGATCCGTCTCCAAACCCGGGTCGGCGTCGACGTCACGCTGGAGACCATCGAGAACGACTATGACGCCATCCTGGTGGCCATCGGCGCCCAGGCCGGCACGGCGCTGCCGGTGCCGGGCGGCGAGGCGCCCAACGTCATCTCCGGGATCTCGTTCCTTGCCGCCTTCAACGAGAACCGCCTGATGCACGCCGCCCAGCGGGTGCTGGTGATCGGCGGCGGCGACACCGCCATGGACGTGGCGGCGGTGGCGCGCCGCATCGGCCACATCGAAAACGTGGCCGAGAAAGACCGCGTCGAGCACGTCATCATGGGCCACACGGCCCACGACGTGGCCACCGTGGCCAAGCGCCAGGGCGCCGAGGTCACCATCGTTTACCGCCGCCCCATTGAGCGCGCCCCGGCGGCCAAGATGGAGATCGAGCACGTGCGCCAGGAAGGCGTCGAGATCCGCACCTGCCTGGCCCCGGTCGAGGCGGTGCTGGGCCCCGACGGCCGGGCCACGGCGCTGCGCGTCATCGAAGTGGAGTGGGAAGACAATAAGAAAATGACGGCCAAGGAGGGCTCCGAGTTCGACATCCCCTGCGATCTGATCGTGCCGGCGCTGGGCCAGGTCGGCGACTTTCGCGGCATGGAGGGTCTGGCCAACGAGCGCGGCCTGGTCGATGCCGACAAGAACTTCCAGGTGCCCGATAAGCCCGGTTACTTCGTCGCCGGCGACATCGTCAATCCCCACCTTTTGACCACCGCCGTGGGCCAGGCCACGGTGGCCGTCGAGAGCATCGAGCGCTACTTGCAAGGCGAAGAAGTGGGGCGCCGGCCCAAGGTCGACGTGCGGCACTTCGATCTTTTGCAGAAACTGCACGAGGGCCAGCTCGAGCCCGAGGCTTTCGAGCCCGGCGAGGTGCGCGGTACCGACGCCGCCAATTTCGCCGTGCACAATTACGAGAACCGCTCGTTCCAGGAGATCATCCCGGCCGACCAGCTCTTTCTCGGCCACTGGGACACGGTGCCGCGCAACCGGCGTAGCGAGATCGAGATCGGCACCGAGGCCGTTCTCGGCCATTTCTCCGAACGCATCAGCGGCCTTGACGAAGCCGCCGTCAAGGCCGAGGCCGAGCGCTGCATGAGCTGCGGCATGTGCTTCGAATGCGACAACTGCGTCGTCTTCTGCCCCCAGGTCGCGGTCAAGCGCTCGAAGCGCGGCGAGAGCACCATGGGGCGCTACGTCTACACCGACTATTCGCGCTGCATCGGCTGCCACATCTGCGCCGACGTCTGCCCCTCGGGTTACATTCAGATGGGGCTGGGGGAGTAATCATGCCGCTGCGGCTCGGCGCCTGGCTTTTCGTGCTGCTGCTGGCCCTGCCGGCAGCGGCCGGCGAAAGGGTGCCGCGGCCCGAGCCGCCGCGCGGCCGGGGCGAGGCCTGTGTCGCCGAGGTGGATTACATGCGCCGCTTCCACGGCGACGAGCTTAGGCGCCAGCGCGACCAGACCCTGCGTCTGGGCATCCGAGGCGGCAAGTATAGCCTGGCCGGCTGTCTCGACTGCCACGCCGTCAAGGACGCCCATGCCCAGCCCGTGGGCTACGACGACCCGCGGCATTTCTGCCAGTCCTGCCACGGCTATGCCGCCGTGCGCATCGATTGCTTCGATTGCCATTCGGCCAAGCCGGATCAGCGGGCGGGGAGGGCACAGTGAAGACCCGGCGGACCCTACTCAAGGGCGGTGCGGCCTTCGCCACCTTGGCGCTGGCGCCCGGCCTGACGCTGTTGGCCCAGGCCAGGCCGGCTGGCGTCGCGGCCTCGGCGGCGGTGCGCTGGGGGCTGTTGATCGATGTTGCCAAGTGCGCCGACGACTGCCAGGCCTGCGTCGCCGCCTGTGCCGAGGAGAACGGCCTTGGTGGATCAGGCCCCCGGGACCGCCCGGCCACCGACGCCCAGTGGATCCGCAAGGTCAAGGTCACAGGTGGCGCCTCGGACGGCAGCTTTTCGCTGCCGCTCATGTGCCAGCACTGCGCCAACCCACCCTGCGTCGACGTCTGCCCCACCGGCGCCTCGTTTCGCCGTGCCGACGGCATCGTGCTGGTCGACAAGCACATCTGCATCGGTTGCCGCTATTGCATGATGGCCTGCCCCTACAAGGCGCGCTCGTTCGTGCACCAGCCGGTGCGGGGCCAAAAGTCCTTTGCCCCGCGCGGCATGGGCACGGTGGAAAGCTGCACCTTCTGCGTCCACCGCGTCGACCGGGCCGGCACGCCGGCCTGCGTCGAGGCCTGCGCCGAGACCCACGGGGCCATGCTATTCGGCGACCTCATGGACCCCGCGAGCCAAATCTCGCGCCGGCTCACGGCCCGCGCCGGCCGCCGCATCCGGGCCGACCTGGGGTTGGATCCGGGCGTCGTCTACAGGGGGATCTGAGCGGTGCCCGGCATCACCTTCAAAACACTGCCCGCCAGCCGCGGTTTCTGGATCGTCTTCCTGGCGTTGGGCGCGCTGCTGTTGGTCGGCTTGGTCTGTGCCTTGGTGATGGAAACCGCCGGCCATGTGGTCACCGGCATGAACAACCAGATCGTCTGGGGCATGCCGCACGTCTTCGCCGTTTTCCTCATCGTGGCCGCCTCGGGCGCCCTCAACGTGGCCTCCATCGCTTCGGTTTTTCAGCGTGCGCCTTACAAACCTTTGGCGCCCTTGTCGGCGCTGCTGGCCATCGGCCTGCTGGTCGGCGGTCTGGCCGTATTGGTGCTCGATCTGGGCCGCCCCGACCGCCTGCTGGTGGCCATGACGAGCTATAATTTCAGGTCGATCTTCGCTTGGAATATTTTTCTCTATGTCGGTTTCCTCGGCATCGCCGGGTTCTATCTCTGGTTCCTGCTGGAGCCCCGCCTCGCCCGCGTCGCCAAGCCGGCCGGGCTGGTGGCCTTTCTCTGGCGCCTCGTGCTGACCACCGGTACGGGCTCGATCTTCGGCTTTCTGGTGGCCCGTCAGGCCTACGACGCGGCCATCATGGCGCCGCTTTTCATCGTCATGTCGTTCTCCTTCGGCCTGGCCATCTTCGTGCTGGTGCTGCTGGTCGCCTGTGCCGCCGACGGCCGGCCGCTGGGTGAGGCGCTGCTGGCCCGGCTGGGCCGCTTGCTGGCGATCTTCGTGGCGCTGGTGCTCTATTTCACGACCGTGCAGCACCTGACCAACCTCTATGCCGCCGAACACGCCGGCATCGAACGTTTTATCTTGCTCGAGGGCGGCGTCTTTGCGCTGCTCTTTTGGCTGGGCCAAGTGCTGATCGGCGGCGTGCTGCCGCTGCTGATCCTGCTCAACGATCGTCTGGGCACCTGGTCCGGGCGCTTGCTGGCGGCCGCTCCGATGGTGGTCATCGGCGGGCTGGCGCAGGTCTACGTCATCATCATCGGCGGCCAGGCGTTTCCGCTGCTGCTGTTTCCCGGACGCCAAGTGACGAGCTCGTTTTTCGATGGCGTGGTTTCGGGCTACGCGCCCAGCGGCCTGGAGATCGGCCTGGGCATCGGCGGTCTGGCGCTGGCGCTGTTGATCGTGCAGCTCGGCCTCGGGCTCCTGCGCCTATTGCCCGAAAGCCTGGCCGACAGCGCGCCCGAGCCCGAGCCCGACCCCGAACCCGAGACCGAGCCGGAGGCCGCGACGGCCGAGCCATGATCGCTTTTCTGGTCTCGGCGGCGCACAAGTCCTCGGGAAAGACGACCATCGCCACGGGCCTGGCGGCGACGCTGACGGGCCGCGACTTGGCTGTCCAGAGCTTCAAGAAGGGCCCCGACTACATCGATCCCATGTGGCTCGGCCGGGCCGCCGGCCGGCCCTGCCGCAATCTCGATTTCTGGACCCAAGGTGCGGCCGAGATCGAAGCTCATTTCCAGCGCTTTGCCGGGGCTGCCGAGGTTGCCATCGTCGAGGGCAGCAAGGGGCTTTACGACGGCATCGACCCGGCCGGCGGCGACAGCACGGCGGCGCTCGCCCGCTTGCTCGGCCTGCCCGTGGTGCTGGTCATCGACTGCCAGGGCATCACCCGTGGCGTGGCGCCGCTGATTCTCGGCTACCAGGCTTTCGAGCCCGATCTGGCCATCGCCGGCGTGATCCTGAACAAAGTCGGCGGCGAGCGCCACGAGGGCAAGCTGCACGCCGCCGTCAACCACTACACCGACCTGCCCGTGCTGGGCGCCGTGCAGCGCAACCGCGAGCTCGAGATTGTCGAGCGCCACATCGGCCTGGTGCCGACCAACGAAGCCGACGGCCCCGACCGCCGCATCGAGGTCATCGCCGAGCACGTCTCCGAGCACGTCGATATCGATCTTTTGCTGCGCCGTGTGGGCAGTGTGGAAGTTCCGGCGCTGGCGCTGGCGGCGACGAGTCGGAGTCCCGACGTACGCCTGGCCGTGGCCCGCGATGCCGCCTTCGGATTTTACTACCCGGGCGATCTGGAGGCGCTGCAGGCGGCGGGGGCCGAGATCGTCGCCTTCGATACGCTCTCGGACCCGGTGCTGCCGGACTGCGACGGGCTATTTATCTCGGGCGGCTTTCCCGAAACTCAGATGGCGGCGCTGGAAGCCAACGCGGATTTGCGCCAAGCGATCCGCCAGGCCCTGGCGGCCGGCCTGCCGGCCTATGCCGAATGCGGCGGCCTGATGTACCTGGCGCGCTCCATCGCCTGGCAGGGAGAACGCCGCCAGATGGTCGGCGCCGTGCCGGCCGATGTGGTTATGACGCCCAGGCCCGTGGGCCGGGGCTACGTAAGATTGCGCGAAACCGGCGCCGGGCTTTGGCCGCTACAAGGAAAAGCAGGCGAAAGCCTGCCGGCTCATGAGTTTCATTATTCGCGGCTCGAGAACCTCGACCCCGAGATCCCCTTCGCCTACCAGGTGCTGCGCGGCCACGGCTTCGACGGCCAGCACGACGGCCTGGTGGTGGGTAACCTTCTGGCCGGCTACGTCCACTTGCGGCACGTCGGGGGGAACCCCTGGGCCGACCGATTCGTTGACTTCGTGCGTCACTGTCGAAAAAAAGGGGGTGGGTACATCTAGGCCAAAATACACTTGTCAGACTATCCACATCCGAATACCACAGGATGACCACTAACTTTCCCTCTGAAATTGGGTTATTATTAAAAAGGGAAAAATGAGGACAGGTAGCTTTAAGGCCTTATGTGCTTCTCCCAATTTCTCTTCTGTCCGAATAGCAATGGTAGATAGCATAATGAACTTGTCAGCAGCTATTGCTTGAATGAAAGAGTATTTCGCACCCTTCGCTGAAATGCAAGGATATTGCTAGAAAGTTGAAAAAAAACTAGCAAAAATAGTAATATACTCTAATTATTACTAGAAAAAGTGGTACTTACTGAGTCTTTCGCTTCGTGGATTTTGTGCGCCGCTTGCGGAACTAAAGCTCCAAGTCGCCGCCCAACATCCGATGCACGATGGTGCGGCGCAGGATCTCGTTGGTGCCGTCGGCGACGTTGATGACGCGAACGGTTTTGTAGGCCTCCGAGAGGCCCAATTCGTTGGTGAAGCCCATGGCGCCAAAGGTCTGGATGGCCCGGTCGATGGCCCGGACACCGACCTCGACGGAGTAGGCCTTGGCCATCGAGAGCTCCTTGATGGCCGGCTCGCCACGGTCGAGAAGGGCGGCGGCGTTGAGGCCCATGAGATGGGCGGCGTGCACTTCCATGGCCGCTTCGGCGAGCGGAAAGGTGACGCCCTGGTAGTCGGAAATGGTCTTGCCGAAGGCTTCGCGGGTCTTGGCGTAATCCAGCGCCAACTCCAGCGACCAGCGCGCCAGGCCGGTGGCCCGGGCAGAATTGTAGATGCGCCCCAATGATACGCCCAGCAGCGCCGTGGCGAAGCCCTGGTGGAGATCGCCGACCAGCTGGTAGGGCTCGACGCGCACATCTTCCAGCACCAGCTCCGCTTCGTCGCCGCCCACCGAGCCGTGCATGCGGATGATGCGTTCGATCTCGAAGCCGGGCGCGCTGGTGGGCACCAGGAAGGCACTGATGCCGCCCCGCCGGGCCGCGGCCTTGTCGGCATCGCTGATGGCGAAGACGATGCAATAGTCCGCAATGGGCGAATTGGTGGTCCAGATCTTTCGTCCGTTCAGGCGCCAGCCCTCGCCGTCGGCAACGGCCCGGGTGCGAAGCCCGGCGGCGTCGGAGCCGGCGCCCGGTTCCGAGAGCCCAAAGCACATGGAGGTGCGTCCGGCCAGCATGTCGGCCAGGATTTCCTCGCGCGCCTGGGGCGTGACTTTGGCCAGCACCGGGCTCGGCCCGAAGGCCCAGTGGCTGATGGCGTAGACGGTCAGCCAGTTCAGCGGGCCACAGTGGTGAAAGGCATGATGCCAGCAGACGTAGTAGGCGAGCTTGCCCAGCCCGGCGCCGCCCAAGTCCTCGGGCACGCACATGTTGTAGTAACCGGCCTCGGCGGCGGCCATGCGCACCTCGCGGATCAGCGCCACCACTTCCGGCACATAGCGCCCGTCCTCGCCATAGGTATGGCGCGGGTTCGACAAGAGCTCGTGGTGTTTCTCGTGCCGGCCAATGACCTCGGCGTCGAGAAATCCCGTCAGCCCGTCTTTTACGGCTTCGATTTCGTCGGGAATGTCGAATGCGATGGCGCTCATACGCTTTTCCTTAAAAAAGTGGTCCCTGTCCCTACTTTCCTGTCCTCGAAACTACTATTTCGAGGCCCCTAGGGCCCGGGTTTCGCCGATCTTCATGACCCAGGTGTGGTCGTCGTCGAAGCCGGCGGCCCGGGCTGCGGCGCGGAAGCGCTCTGGTGGCTCGAAGGGGGGCTCGTCCGAGAGCACCACCGTGCCCCAGTGGTGGGCCAGCAGCGTCCGCGCCCCGAGGTCGTGACTCACTTGCACCGCCTCCTCGGGGTTGGTGTGCGAGGTCTTCATCAGCCACACCGGGAGATAAGCGCCGATCGGCACCAGCGCCAGGTCGAAGGGGCCGTAGCGTCGGCCGAGCTCGGTGAACACCGGGCCATAGCCGGTGTCGCCGGAGAAATAGACACGCCGGCCGTCGCCCTCCAGCATGGCCCCCATCCATAAGGTCTGGTTGATGTCGTTGAGGCTGCGGCGCGACCAATGCACGGCCGGCAGCGCCGTCACCACGAGCTCGCCGAATTCGACTTTGTCGTGCCAATCGACATCCCGCACGTCGGTGTAGCCGCGTTCACGGAAGAAATCGCCCAAGCGCAGCGGTGCCAGCACGGTGATACGATCTTTCCCGGGCAGCGCCTCAATGGTGACCGCGTCGAGGTGGTCGTAGTGGTTGTGCGAAACGATAACCACGTCGATGGGCGGCAGCTCCGCCACTTCCAGGCCGGGGCCAGCGTAGCGGGCCGGGCCCAGCGGCCCCAGCGGCGAGGCGTATTTCTTGAGGTAGGGATCGGTCAGCACCGTCTTGCCACCCATGCGGATGAGGAAGGCGGCGTGGCCCAGCCAGGTGATGGTGGGGTTGGCGGTGTGCGCCGCCAGCTCGGCCAGCGCTTGGCGGCGCGGCAGCACGTGGTCTGCCGGCGGCTTGGGCGTCTGGCGCTGCATGATGATGCGCCGCCAGAGGAAACCCCAGCGGTCGCTGAAGCCGTGCCTGGTGGCGCGCCGCGGGCTGCCCTCGGCGTTGCGAAAGCCGGTGGGCGTGTGATGGTAGGGTTTGTCGCTCACGCCACGAGGTTCCGGGCTGGGGGCACAGGCTGTCAAGAGGGCGAGGAGCAGCGGCAGGAGAAAGCGCAAACCACGAATCCGCATCATTTTCCCCGGGCGAAGGTGGCGGCCGGCACGAATGCCGTGCATTCGGTATCCAGCGTACCATATTCAAGGTCTGGACTTGGCTCGGCCGGCAATGTGCTAGGCTTGCAGCCGAATTTTTCGTGCCGGAGCAGGGACGCCATGAAGCTCACCGACAAGAACCTTTTTCGCCAGCAGTGCTACGTCCACACGGGCCTCATCTCGACCGAGGTGGCGCCCTTTGGCGGCATGAAGGAATCGGGTATCGGCCGCGAGGGCTCGAAGTACGGCATCGGCGAATTTCTCGAGATCAAATACCTCTGCATGGGCGGGATTTGATGACGGATTTCGACTTCGACCTCTTCGTCATCGGCGCCGGCTCGGGCGGCGTCTCGGCCAGCCGGCGCGCCGCCGCGCATGGTGCCAGGGCCGGCATCTGTGAGGAATACCGCGTCGGCGGTACCTGCGTCATCCGCGGCTGCGTGCCCAAGAAGCTGCTGACCTACGCCGCCCACTTCGCCGAGGACGCCGAAGACGCCGCCGGCTATGGCTGGAGCGTAGCGCCGCCAAGCTTCGACTGGGCCACCCTGATCGCCAACAAGGATCGCGAGATCGACCGCCTCAACGGCATCTATCTGGGCATGCTCGAGGGCGCCGGCGTCAGCCTGATCGAAGGCCGGGCCGAGCTCAAGGACCGCCACACATTGGACATCGGCGGACGCCAGGTGAGGGCCGAGACCATCCTCATCGCCACCGGGGCCCGGCCCTGGACGCCCGAGGTGCCCGGCATCGAACACGCCATCAGCTCCAACGAAGCCTTCCATCTCGAGACCCTGCCGGACCGCGTGGTGGTGGTCGGTGGAGGCTACATCGCCGTCGAATTCGCCGGCATCTTCCACGGCCTGGGCAGCCGGGTGAGCCAGCTTTACCGCGGCGAGCAGATCCTGCGCGGCTTCGACCGCGATGTCCGCGACGCCTTGGCCGGCGAGATGCTGGGCCGTGGCATCGACCTGCGCCTCGACTGCCAAGTCGCCCGCATCGGCCATCAAGATGGCCATTTCGTTGTCACTACCGTCCAGGACGACGTCATCGAAACCGACCTCGTCATGTATGCCACCGGGCGCCGGCCCAACGTCCAGGGCCTGGGCCTCGAGGCGCTGGGTGTGGACACCGGCGAGGGCGGGGCCATCGTCGTCGATGACTTCGGCCGCACCTCGGTCGACAACATCTACGCCATCGGCGACGTCACCGATCGCATGAACCTCACCCCGGTGGCCATCAACCAGGGCCGGGCCTTTGCCGACACGGTCTATGGCGGCGCGCCGCGAACGATTGACTACCGCTTCGTGCCCTCGGCCGTCTTTTCCAACCCCAGCGTCGGCAGCGCCGGCTTGACCGAGGAAGAGGCGCGGGCAAGCTTCGACGTCGATATTTACAAATCCAGCTTCCGGCCCATGAAGGCCACGCTTTCCGGGCGCCAGGAAAGAACCATGATGAAGCTGATCGTCGACGCCAAGTCCGATCGCGTGCTGGGCGCCCACATGGTCGGCCCCGATGCCGCCGAGATCATCCAGGGCATCGGCGTGGCGTTGACTTGCGGTGCCACCAAGGCGCAGTTCGACGCCACCGTCGGCGTCCATCCCTCGGCGGCCGAGGAATTCGTCACCATGCGCGAGAAGTACGTGGCTGAGGAGGCCAAGGCCGCCGAATAGGGCGTTTTGCGCCCGCAGAAAGCTTGGCAAGGGGGGGCTTCCGGCGTATAGGCTGGGGCCGATTTCACAAGGAGCAGGTTATGGGCGGCAAATGGAGCCCCGATAGCTGGCGCGGCCTGCCCGTCGCGCACCAGCCCGAATATCCCGATGCGGCGGCCCTGGCCGCCGTCGAGAAGCAGCTTGGGCGCTATCCGCCGCTGGTCTTTGCCGGTGAGGCGCGGCAGTTGCAGACGCTGTTGGCCGAGGTCGCCGAAGGGCGGGCCTTTTTGCTGCAGGGCGGCGATTGTGCCGAGAGTTTCGCCGAATTCAATGCCGACAACATCCGCGACACCTTCCGCGTGCTGATGCAGATGGCGGTGGTGATGACCTTCGCCGCGGCCTGCCCGGTGGTCAAGGTGGGACGCATGGCCGGCCAGTTCGCCAAGCCCCGCTCCGAGCCCATTGAGGTCCGCGACGGCCAAACGCTGCCGAGCTACCTGGGCGACTGCATCAACGGCATGGATTTTTCCCCCGAGGCCCGCAGGCCGGACCCCGACCGCTTGCTGCAGGCCTACAGCCAGGCGGCCGCGACGCTCAATCTCCTGCGCGCTTTCGCCCAGGGCGGCTATGCCGACCTGCACCGCGTGCACCGCTGGAACATGGGCTTCGTGGCCGACACGCCAGAGGGTGAGCGCTACGAGGACCTGGCCGACCGCATCGCCGAGGCGCTGGCCTTCATGGGCGCCTGCGGCCTCACCGCCGACGAGGTGCCGGAGGTCTACCAGACCGATTTCTACACCTCCCACGAGGCGCTGCTGCTGGGCGCCGAGGAGGCCATGACACGGGTCGATTCGACCAGCGGCGACTGGTACGACACCTCGGCGCATTTGCTTTGGATCGGCGACCGTACCCGCCAGCCCGACGGCGGCCACGTCGAGTTCATGCGCGGTATCTCGAATCCCATCGCCCTCAAGGCCGGGCCCAGCCTGGGGACCGACGAGCTCCTTAGGCTGGTCGATATCCTCAACCCGGCCAACCAGCCGGGCCGCCTGACGGTGATTTCCCGCCAGGGCGCCGACGGCGTGGAAAAAGGCCTGGTGCCGCTGGTGCGGGCCATCCAGCGCGAGGGCCGCTCGGTGGTCTGGGCCTGCGACCCGATGCACGGCAACACCATCAAATCGGCCACCGGCTACAAGACCCGGCCCTTCGATCAGGTGCTGAGCGAGGTCGAGCGCACCTTCGCCGTGCACCAGGCCGAGGGCAGCCACGCCGGCGGCATCCACATCGAGATGACCGGCCAGGACGTCACCGAATGCCTGGGCGGCGCCCAGGAGATCACCGAGCACGGCCTGGCCCATCGCTATCACACGCACTGCGACCCCCGGCTCAATGCCACGCAAAGCCTCGAGCTCGCGTTTCTCATTGCCGATAGCCTGAAGCAGCGGCGCGCCGGCAGCGCTGACGCCGCCGGGGCCGCGGCTATCGTCGAGGCGTTCTGACCGTGTCGAAGATGCAGGACGACGAGATCGGGCGCCTCACCGACAAATATTTCTGGCGCACCAAGGAGACCGTCGGCCGCTTCGGCGACCGCCGTGTCACCTATGCCGTGTTCATGCGCCGCCCGGTGCTGTTCACGCCGCGCCTGATGGTGGATTGGCTGGCCGAGGTGGCGGCCGAGCGCGGCGTCGAGTTCGATCTCAAGCTCTGCTTCGAGGAGGGCGACCGGGTCGGCGCCGGCGAGCCGCTCTTATATATCTCGGGCTCCTTCTACCACCTGGTCGATCTCGAGACCCTTTACCTCCAGCTTCTGGGCGCGCCCTGCGTGGCGGCCTACAACGCCTATGTCATGTGCTGCGATCTGCCCAAGACCGCCTTCATCGCCTTCGATGCCCGCCACTGCGCCGGCGCCAAGATGGCCGAGCTGATGGCCTATGCCGCCAGTGTGGGCTCCAAGGCGGCGCAGCAGCACGCCGGTGCCGTGGGTTTCATCGGCAATGCCACCGATGCCACGGCGCATTTTTTCGGCGCCGACAAGGGGCTCGGCACCATGCCGCACGCGCTGATCGGCTACGCCGGCTCGACGCTGAGGGCGGCCGAGATGTTCCACGAAACCTTCCCCGACGAGAACTTAACCGTGCTGGTCGATTATTACGGCCAGGAGGTGAGCGATACCTTGGCCGTCTGCCGGCGCTTTCCCGAGTTGGCGGCCGAGGGCCGGCTCGGCGTACGTGTCGACACCCATGGCGGCCGCTTCGTCGAAGGCCTCGACACGCAAGCTTCCTACGAGGTGCTGGAACGCCACTCGCCGCTGGCCGTCAAGCAGTACCGCACCGAACAGGAGCTCAAATGCCTGGTCGGCACCGGCGTCTCGGCGGCGGCCATCTTCCACATGCGTGAGCAGTTGGATGCGGCCGGTTTCGACAAGGTGAAGATCGTTGCTTCCTCGGGCTTCGGAACCACCAAGTGCGCGGTCATGGCTAGCGTCGGGGCACCCATCGACGTCGTCGGCACGGGGTCCTACCTCCCCGAGAACTGGGCCGAGACCTACGCCACCGCCGACATCGTGGCCTATGACGACGAGCCGGTGGTCAAGGTTGGCCGCGAGTTCCTGCTGGAGCGGCCGTAGCGACGGATTCGACCTCGCCGGCGATGCGCCTCGCCAGCCGTGATGTTGTGCCCTGTCACGATGCGCTGTGACCAAAACAAACTGTGCACGAAATCGACCACGTTGTAGGCCAGGCAAAACATACTGAGCCAGAACGAGAGGAACTCGCCGCTCCATAGCCAGACGATGAGGTTGGCGTAGAAGAACACCGAGGTCAGGAAATCGAGCGCGAACCTGAGATAGCGCCCGAGATAGAAGTGCTGTAGCCCAAACCCCAAACTGTAAACCAGCACGGCATATGTGTCGGGATCGCGCAGCGCCTGCTTGTAGGCTTGGTAGTAGGTTTTGCGCTGGCTGTCGGCGAGGCGGCTGAGGCGCTGGCGCAGCGCCTCCTCGCGTTGCTTCAGGGGCCCGTCCTCGGCGGCGACGTCGAACCAACTCACGGCACCGGATCCGCCAGACGGCCCACCTGATCACGGTTGCGGCAGCGCCGCAGCCGGGCAAGTGCCAGCCCGAGCCCCTTCCAGGCGCCATGGCGTTCGATGGCCTCGGCGGCGTAGCGCGAACAGGTGGGCGTGAAATTGCAGTCCACCCCGATGGCCACACCGCCGCCTCGGCGCCGGTACCAGCCGATCAGCCGGAGCAGCAGCGACCGCATGGCGTTTCCCGAACTACCGCCCCAGCGTCACCAGCACCGCTTCGCGGGTCCAGAACAGCATGAAGCGCTTGCTCTCGATGACCTGGAAGACGACCTGCCAGCCCTCCGCCGCCAGCTCGTTCAACTCCGCTTCCAGCTTCTGGATGGGGATGCCCGAGGCCCCCAGGAAGACGGTGCCGCAGCCTCCCTCGACGATGTGGATGACCTTGTACTCGCTGAATCTCTCCGCCATGGCGTTTTCCTATTCGTTGACGATGCGGATCAATTTCTTGCCGAAGTTCTCGCCCTGCAACAGCCCGATGAGCCCCGCCGGCGCGTTCTCCAGGCCGTCGCTGATGTCTTCCAGTATCTTCAGGCTGCCTTCCTGGTACCAGCGCGTGAGGCGCTTGCGGGCCTCGCCGTAGCGCGCCATGAAATCGAAGACGATGAAGCCGCGAATATTGATCCGGTTGACCAGGGAAAAGCGCAAATTCCGGGGGCCCAGGTCTTCTTGCGTCAGGTTGTACTGCGAGATCTGGCCGCAGACCGCCACCCGGCCCCACATGTTCATGCGCTCGAAAACGGCGTCCGTGATGGCACCGCCGACGTTGTCGAAGTAGACGTCGATGCCGTCGGGGCAGGCGGTGTCGATGGCTGCTCCCAGATCGGCGGTTTTGTAGTTGATGGCGGCGTCGAAGCCGAGCTCGTCGAGAACGTAGGCCACCTTGGCGTCGGAGCCGGCGCTGCCCACCGTGCGGCAGCCGCACATCTTGGCGATCTGGCCCACCACGGCACCCACGGCACCGGAAGCGGCCGAGACGAAGACGGTGTCGCCGGGCTTGGGCTGGCCCAGATCCAGCAAACCGAAATAGGCCGTCATGCCGGGCATGCCCAGCGCCCCCAGCCCGGTCGAGATGGGAGCGGCTTCTGCGTCGAGCTTGAGGGCCTCGGCGGCGCTGGCGACGGAATAGTCCTGCCAGCCGCCGGGCACCATGACGAAGTCGCCGACCGCCAGGCCCGGGGCGTTGGATTGCGTCACCTCGCCCGCCGTGGCGCCGACCATGGTTTCGCCGATCTGTACCGGTGGCACGTAGGATTTGACGTCGTTCATGCGGCCGCGCATGTAGGGATCGAGCGAAAGGTAGTGGTTGCGCACCAGCACCTGGCCCGGGCCGGGCTCGGGGATGGGATCTTCCACGAGGGCGAAATCGCTCGGTTTGGGAAAGCCCGTGGGGCGGGCAGCCAGGGTGACACGGCGGTTGGTGTTGCGCATCGGATCCTCGCGTAGATGGGTTGGGGTGATTTCCCAAGTTATAGCAGATCGCCGGGCTTGGCTGGCCCGGCGATTCCTATCGATCCCGAAATGCGCTAAACAGGCTCCATGACCGAGGCACTGACCATCGCGCTGGCCCAGCTCAATCCCACCGTCGGGGATCTCGAGGGCAATGTCGAGCTGGTGCGGGCGGCACGGCAAGCGGCCGCCGCCGAGGGCGCCGACCTGGTCGTGGCGCCCGAACTGGTGGTCAGCGGCTACCCGCCCGAGGACCTGGTGCTGAAGCCCGCCTTCCAGGACCGTATCGAGGCCCTGGTCGGGGATCTGGCGGCGGAAACCGGCGACGGCGGCCCGGCGCTGCTGCTGGGCACGCCGTGGCGCCGGGAAGGGCGCTTGTACAATGCCGCGGTGCTGCTGGACGGCGGCAAGGTTGCGGCGCTCAGCCTCAAGACCGACCTGCCCAACTACGGCGTCTTCGACGAGAAACGGGTCTTTTCCGTGGGGCCCCAGCCGCAACCGGTCGCCTTTCGCGGCGTCTCGCTGGGCGTGCTGATCTGCGAGGACGTCTGGACCCAGGCGCCGGTCGACGCGCTCACCGCCGCCGGGGCCGAGATCTTGGTGGTGCTCAACGGCTCGCCCTTCGAAGCCGCCAAGTTCAGCGAACGCGTCGGGCTCATGGCCGAGCGTATCCAGGGCAATGGCCGGCCGCTGATCTACGTCAACCAGGTCGGCGGCCAGGACGAATTGGTCTTCGACGGCGCCTCGTTCGTGCTCAATGGCGACGGTGCGCGCGCCGTGCAGGCGCCGGCCTGGCAAAGCACGGTGGTCGCCACCGCCTGGCAGCGCGGCCAAGGGGGCTGGCATTGCGCCGAAGGCGCCATCGAGGAGCCGCCCGAGGGCCTCGAATCCGTCTACCAGGCCATGGTTGCGGGGCTTCGGGACTACGTCGACAAGAACGGCTTTCCCGGCGTCGTGCTGGGGCTTTCGGGCGGTATCGATTCGGCTCTCTCGGCGGCGGTGGCTGCCGATGCGCTCGGCCCCGGGCGCGTGCGCTGCATCATGCTGCCGTCCGTTTATACCTCCGAGGAAAGCTTGATCGACGCCGCCGAGTGCGCCCGGCTTATGGGCGCGCGCCTGGAAGAGATTCCCATCGTGCCCGGCGTGGCGGCACTCCATGACATGCTGACCGCCGCCTTCGCCGGGCGGGCGCCCGACATTACCGAAGAAAACATCCAGGCTCGCCTCCGTGGCCTGGTGCTGATGGCGCTTTCCAACAAGTTCGGCGACATGGTGCTGACCACGGGCAACAAGTCGGAGATGTCGGTGGGCTACGCCACCCTTTATGGCGACATGTGCGGCGGCTATTCGGTGCTGAAAGACGTCTACAAAACCATGGTGTTCGCGCTCTCGCGCTGGCGCAACCAGCACCATCCGGCCGGTGGCCTGGGCCCCCAGGGCCGCGTTATCCCCGAACGCATCATCACCAAGCCGCCCAGCGCCGAGCTGCGCCCCGACCAGACCGACCAGGATTCGCTCCCCGAATACGAGGCGCTCGACGATATCCTGGGTTGCCTCATCGAGGCCGAAATGGCGCTGCCCGAGATCGTCGCCCGGGGCCACGACGAGGCCACCGTACGCCGCATCGAGCATTTGCTTTACATCGCCGAATACAAACGCCGCCAGTCCCCCCCCGGCGTCAAGATCACGCGGCGCAACTTCGGCCGCGACCGGCGCTATCCGATTACCAACCGGTTTCGTGATAGGGGGTAAGGTGGCCGGGGGCTCCGGAGGCTCCCAGAGGCCCCAGAGGCCCCAGAGGCCATGACCCGGTGAGAAATGCGGGCTAACTTGCTTCAGGAGCCTCGGATCTCGTCGCTATGAGGCAGCGTCCACCATAGGGGCGTCCTGTGTCAGGGGTATTTCGATGCTGCGCCAATATGTCAGCAAATAAGGGGTTTTGTGACGCAATTGTTTCGCAAAAACCCATGACGCGAACACGATCAGCGCGGCAAGTTTTTGCTAAGGGATTTGCTGGCCAGCCGGTCCCTGTGCTCCCTGTGCTCCCTGTGCTCCCTGTGCTCCCTGTGCTCCCTGTGCTCCCTGTGCCCACCTCGCCAGTCTCTCGAGGGGAACGCTGTCGGCCTCTTCGGCCGGTTGGGAGAGAAAGAACTCGGCGTAGTAACGATCGGTCGTGAGCTCCGTTTCGGGGTCGAGTTCGAGTTGCTGGATGGCCTCGGATGCTGCTTCGCGCTCCTCGATGCTGGCGAAGCGGCGCTGCGCAAACAGCGCGCCCTCGAGCTTTCGGGTGACGTACCCGGCGTCGGACAGCACTTCGGCGATGGGTTCGTAGCGAAACATGCGCAGCACGAAGTTGGCGAACCAGGGCCGAGGGCGATCGTTCAATCTCGACAACAACTGACGGAATGTGCGGTCGGTGACGTAGCCGACACAGCCCGTCGAGGTGACGAGATCGCAGCCTTTGATTTTCTCGGCGTCTCCGTTGCCCAGCGGCGAGGTTTCGAGATTGGCGGCGACGCCATCGTCGAGCAGGCCCGTGGCAATGCCGTAGTCGACGGCGCGGTCGGCCTCGTCCAGGCCGATGACGTTCAGTTCCTGGTCCTCGTCCTGGCGGCCGAAATAGTGCCGGTCCTGCTGCACGGCCTCGTCGAAGGGGCGTTCCTCGCCGCGGTCGTAATAGTCGTAAAGCCCCTCCATGGTGAAATCGTATTTGAGCATGGCGGCGTTGACACCGTATGAGCAGCCGAGATCGAGAACCTTTAGGCCACCGTCGCCGCCACCGTTGCGCCTTGCCCTGAGATCGCCGAGCAGCCCCCTGAAGATCGGTTTGGCGACCTCGGGTATGGCGTAATCGACCCGCTTCAGGGTCTGGAAATAGGTGCGGGCATCGGGCCGATTGTAGATCCCGGCGAAATCCTGTTTGCCCTCGTTGGTCGACGCGTAGCTCTCTAGACTTGGCATATTACTGTCCTCGCATTTTTTTCAAACCACCCGCGCGGCGGTATAAAGGTCGTGGGCGCGGCGGCGCCTGGCACCGGTTTGGCTAGCGATATTCATTTGCTCCGCGCGGCCGGAGAGTCGGCCCGCGGGTCAGGCTGTTACCAGCTGGTCCGCCTCTCGCGGTAGGCCTTGACGGCCTCCAACATGGCTGCCGGCGAAGGCTCGCCGGTCGTGGGCCGCGGCACTGGCGGGCCGCTTCGCAGCCAGATCTGCGCGCTGCCGAAACCGGGGTGTAGCACCCGGGCCAGGCGCTTGATCTGAAAGGGGCCGGGCTGATCCGTGCCGTGCTCCCAGTCGGCCACCACCTGGGTGGGAACGCCGAGACGACGGGCCAACTGTGCCTTGGAAAGCTCGGCCGTGCGCCGCGCCCGGGCAATGCGATAGCGCAACATGGGTATCACGCCTCGCCCCCCACCGCGCCGTTTTTCCGCCTTGATCATCTTGTTTCTCAGTCTTCCAGGTCGTTGGAAGTAGGCCCCACAGGGCCCCCCAACCAGGAGCCCCATTGTGGCCCGCTGATGGGCGAAAAGCAATCATAAATTCAATCGATCGATCGGAAATTTCGATTTAAGGTCTCCACTCGATCACCATCCCAAGGGATATCAGTTGAAAACCTGACGTTTCGTGGATTTCCTCATGAATCTCGAAAATAACCAATAATGATCTTGAAGCCATATGGTCTGAACTGCATAATTAGTAATGGTGTGGGACGTTGAAATCGCCGAAGCGTTTGTGCCGGAGATCCTGGATCTGTCCCGAGCGGTCCGCGTCGAAATCGCTTCTTTGGCGGGATTGCTGAAGGTGTTTGGTCCGCAACTGGCCCGGCCTCATGCCGATGGGCGGTTCGCCGACCATTTGGAGAACTCCGGTAGCAAAGGGGGCCGATAATGGCGAAATCGTTGGAGCAGGTGCTGGAATCGTTACCGCCGGACGAGCGCGAGGCCATCGCGGCACGCACTGGGGTATTGCTGACCAAGGAGTCGACGCTACGCGATTTGCGCAAGGCGCTCGATCAGACTCAGGTCAGTGTGGCGCAGAAGCTGCGCATCGGTCAGGACAGCGTGTCTCGCCTGGAGAGCCGCAGCGACCTGCTGCTCTCGACGCTGCGCGGCTACATCGAGGCCATGGGTGGCAGTCTGGAACTAACGGCACGCTTTCCTGATCGCCCGCCGGTGCGGCTCGCGGGTTTGGGCGATCTCGAGGAGCGGAAGAAACAGCGTCGCTGACGCGAGCGCCTCCCCCGGCGTGGACCTGGGGGCGGGAATCTGCTACGCCTGTGCGGCTCAAACCAGTCGCTCTGGTGTTCGGTCGGAAAACTTTTGTCTTTCAATAGGTTAACGGTCCCGTGGCCTTCGCGCTCTACAACACGCAAACGCGCCGAAAGGCGCTTTTCGAGCCCCTTCAGGCCGACCGTGTGGGCATGTATGTCTGCGGGCCGACGGTCTACGACTGGGCCCACATCGGCAACGCCCGGCCGGTGGTGGTGTTCGACGTGCTTTACCGTTTGCTCAAGCGGGAATACGCCGAAGTCAAATACGTGCGCAACATCACCGACGTCGACGACAAGATCATGGCCGCCGCCGAGACCTCAGGCGAGGCCATCGAGGCCATTACGGCGCGCACCAGTCAGGCCTACCACGACGACATGGCGGCCCTGGGTGCACTCGAGCCCGACGTCGAGCCCCGCGCCACCGGCCATATCGCCGAGATGATCGAAACCATCGCGGCGCTGATCGAACGCGGCCATGCCTATGAGGCCGAGGGGCACGTGCTGTTCGACGTTGCTTCGCACCCGCCCTATGGCGAGCTCTCGGGCCGCAATCGCGACGAGATGATCGCCGGCGCCCGGGTCGAGGTGGCGCCTTACAAAAAAGACCCGGCCGATTTCGTGCTGTGGAAGCCCTCGGCCGACGAGCAGCCGGGCTGGGACAGTCCCTGGGGGCGGGGCCGGCCGGGCTGGCACATCGAGTGCTCGGCCATGAGCCGCAAGCACCTGGGCCAGCCCTTCGACATCCATGGCGGCGGCCGGGACCTGACGTTCCCCCACCACGAGAACGAGCTGGCCCAAAGCGTCTGCGCCCATGAGGCCGAGTTCGTGCGCTTTTGGGTGCACAACGGCTTTCTCACCGTCGAGGGCGAGAAGATGTCAAAGTCGCTGGGCAACATCCTCACGGTGCGCCAGCTGCTGGGCGAGTTTCCCGGCGAGGCCTTGCGTTTGACCCTGCTCACGGCCCACTACCGTCAGCCGCTTGACTTCAGCCGTGATGGCGTGCGCCAGGCCAAACAGACGCTGGACCGCTGGTACCGTGTGGCCGACATCACCACGGCCGCGGGCGAGCTGCCGGCGGGCCTGTTGGCGGCGCTTGATGATGACCTCAACACGCCCCAGGCCATCGCCGAGATGCATGCCCTGGCGGCGGCCGGCGATGGCGCCGGACTGCGCGCTGCGGCCGATTTGATGGGGTTTTTGGGCCAGCCCGCCGGGGTCTGGTTCCAGGGAACCAGCGACGGCGACGGCGCCCGCATCAAGGATCTGATCGGCCGCCGCGCGGCGGCTCGCGAGGCCCGCGACTTCGCCGAGGCCGACCGCTTGCGCGACGAGCTGGCGGCGGAGGGAATCGTGTTGGAAGACAAGCCGAACGGCGAAACCGAGTGGAGACGGCAATGACAGCTCGAGAACGCCTCTACCTCTTCGACACCACGCTCCGGGACGGCAACCAGACCCAGGGCGTCGACTTTTCCGTCGAGGACAAGCGCCTCATCGCCGAGGCCCTGGATGGGCTGGGGCTGGATTACGTCGAGGGTGGCTGGCCCGGTGCCAACCCCACGGATACCGCCTTCTTCGGCGATCCGCCGAAGCTCGCCCGGGCCAGCTTCACGGCCTTCGGCATGACGCGCAGGCCGGGCCGCTCGGCCCAGAACGACCCCGGCCTGATGGACGTGCTCAATGCGGGTACGCCGGCCGTTTGCCTGGTGGGCAAGACCTGGGACTACCATGTCGAGGTGGCGCTGGGCATCGAGCAAGCCGAAGCCATCAACCTGATCGCCGATTCGATCGCGCTGACGGCCCAACGCGCCGAGGCCTTGTTTGACGCCGAGCACTTTTTCGACGGCTACAAGGCCAATCCCGAATTCACCCTCAAGTGCGTCGAGGCGGCCTATGAGGCCGGCGCCCGCTGGGTGGTGCTGTGTGACACCAACGGCGGCACGCTGCCGTCCGAGGTCGAGGCCATCGTCGCCGAGGTGGCCAAGCGCATCCCCGGCGAGCGCCTGGCCATGCACGCCCAGAACGACACCGAAAACGCCGTGGCCAATTCGTTGGCCGCGCTCAAGGCCGGGGTGCGCCAGATCCAGGGCACGCTCAACGGCTTGGGCGAGCGCTGCGGCAACGCCAACCTGGTCTCACTGATCCCCAGCCTGCTGCTCAAGCCGGAGCTCGCCGAGCGCTTCGAAACCGGCATCGTCAGCGATGGCCTCAAGAACCTCACCCACGTCTCGCGGCTTTTGGATGAACGTCTCAACCGGGCGCCGGCCGCCAATGCGCCCTACGTTGGCTCATCGGCCTTTGCCCACAAGGGCGGGCTGCACGGCTCGGCCGTGCTCAAGGATCCCCGCACCTACGAGCACGTGCCGCCCGAGGCGGTGGGCAACCGCCGCCACGTGCTGGTTTCGGACCAGGCCGGGCGGGCCAACGTGATCCTGCGGCTGCAGGAATTTGGCCTCGAGGTCGAGCCCTCGGACCCGCGCATCGGCGAGCTTGTGAACCAGGTCAAGGAGCGCGAATTTCAGGGCTATGCCTACGACGACGCCGAGACCAGCTTCGAATTGATGGCGCTGCGGGCGCTGGGCAAACTGCCGCAGTATTTCGTGGTCGAGAGCTTCCGCGTGCTGGTCGAGCGGCGCTACAACGCGCGTGGCGAGCTGATCACGGTCTCCGAGGCCACGGTCAAGGTCAACGTCGACGGCGAGCGCCATCTCAGCATGGGCGAGGGCAACGGCCCGGTGAACGCGCTTGACTACGCGCTCAGGAAGGACCTGGGCAAGTATTCCGACTACATCGAGGATTTGGTGCTGGTCGACTACAAGGTGCGGATCCTGACCTCGGGCACCGAGGCGGTGACCCGGGTGATGATCGAATCGGCAGATGCCGCAGGCCGGCGCTGGTCCACCGTCGGCGTCTCGCCCAACATCGTCGATGCCTCGTTCCAGGCCCTCAACGATTCCATCGTCTACAAGCTCTACCGCGACGGCGCCCCGGCCGGCGACCCCGGCGACTCGGGCGCCGCCCGGTAATTTTTGCCATGGCCGGCACCGACCGCAGCCGCGAGGCCAGGCTGGGCGGGCCCGCCATCGTGCTGGTCGAGCCGCAGCTCGGTGAGAACATCGGCACCGCGGCCCGGGCCATGCTGAATTTTGGCCTCACGGATTTGCGCCTGGTGCGGCCGCGCGACGACTGGCCCAACGATCACGCCGTGAAGGCCGCTTCGGGCGCGACGCCAGTGCTTGAAGGGGCAAGGGTGTTTGCCTCGACGGCCGAGGCCATTGCCGATCTGCACCACGTTTTTGCCACCACGGCCCGACCCCGCGACATGCTCAAGGCGACGCTGACGCCGGCCCAGCTCGCGGCCACCATTGGCGATCTCGAGCCGGGCCGTGCCGGCGTGCTCTTCGGGCCCGAACGCGCCGGCCTCGACAACGACGACGTGGCCCTGGCCGAGGCCCTGGTGGAGGTGCCGGTCAACCCGGCCTTTGCTTCGCTCAACCTGGCCCAGGCGGTGTTGCTGGTGGCCTACGAATGCGCCCGGGCGGGCCGGGCCGAGGCCGCACCCGCGGTGCCGCCGGGCCGCACGCGGCCGGCCAATCGCGAGGAATTGATCGGCTTCTTCGAGCACCTGGAAGGCGAGCTCGATGCCAGCGGTTTCCTATACCCTAAGGAAAAACGCCCGACCATGGTGCGCAACATCCGCAACCTCTTTCAGCGCGCCGAGCTGATGGAGCAGGAAGTGCGCACCTTACGCGGTATCGTCGCGGCGCTGGCCGGCCGGCGCCGGCGCTCGGACAATTGACAAGCGCCCGGCGTTGGGCTACACCCGCGCCCGGTAGGCGGCCCCTAGACAACCCTGGGGTCGCCTTGATTTGTTGTCCCGGCAACGGCCCCGAAATACGCGAGCAAACGAGCCTCATGAGCAAACGCCAGAAGTCCAAGTACAAGATCGACCGCCGCATGGGCGAGAACCTCTGGGGCCGGCCCAAAAGCCCGGTCAACGTGCGCGCCTACGGCCCCGGCCAGCACGGCCAGGCGCGGCGGCGCAAGCTCTCGGATTTCGGCATCCACTTGCGCGCCAAACAGAAGCTCAAGGGCTATTACGGCAACATCACCGAACGCCAGTTCCGTAATTTGTATGCCCGGGCTTCGCGGCTGCGCGGCGACACCTCGGAAAACCTCATCGGCCTCCTGGAATGCCGGCTCGACGCCGTGGTCTACCGCATGAAGTTCGTGCCCACCGTCTTTGCCGCCCGCCAGTTCGTCAACCACGGCCACGTCCTGGTCAACGGCCGCCGCGTCAATATCCCGAGCTACCGGGTCAAGGAAGGCGACGCCATCGAGGTACGCGACAAATCGAAGCAGATGGCCCTGGTCATGGAAGCCATGGATTCGCCCGAACGCGATCTCCCCGACTACATCGAGGTCGACCACAAGAAGGTCAAGGGCACGTTTTTGCGCATCCCCCGCTTCGAGGAAGTGCCCTATGCCGTGCAGATGGAGCCCAACCTGGTGATCGAGTACTACTCGCGCTAGGCGCTCTCACCAGCGAACAGCGAAAACGCCGCGTCCTGAGCGGCGT
>MPMA02153538.1_pt1 | contig 60128 bp, 55 predicted proteins | sample 1617361 | NCBI WGS metagenome assembly MPMA02 (sample SAMN05944807, study PRJNA350692) | marine metagenome | biome: marine; feature: ODZ; material: water; isolation source: 180 m water sample filtered on 0.2 um supor filter | place: Pacific Ocean | collected 2012-04-08 | depth 180m m | reverse complement strand
CCATCTACCTCGACCACGCCGCCAGTACGCCGCTGGACCCACGGGTGCTGGAGGCGATGCTGCCTTGGTTTGTGGAGCGGCCGGCCAACGCAGCGAGCAAGCACAGCCTTGGACTTGAGGCGGCGGCGGCTGTGGAGCGGGCGCGGCTGAATGTTGCGAGCATGCTTGGGTGCCATGCAGATCATGTGACATTCACAGCATCTGCAACCGAAAGTTGCAATCTGGCCCTCAAGGGACTGATGCGACCACGGCTTCGCCGCGGCGAACAAATACACATCGTCAGTTCCGCTATTGAGCACCCGGCGGTACTTGATCCGCTGCGGCGATTGGAGCGGGAAGGAGCCGAGATCGACCTCGCGCCGCCCACGCCAGGTGGGTGGGTGGATCCCGATGAGATTGAGCGTCGCCTGCGGGAGGACACTGCGATGGTGAGCGTCATGTGGGTCAACAACGAACTCGGAACGATCAATGATGTTGCTGCGATCGGCGCGTTGTGCCGCGATCGCGGCATTCTGTTCCACTGCGATGCGAGCCAGGCCCTAGGAAAAGTAGTGATTGATCTTGCGGAAATTCCGGTAGATGCAATCAGCGTATGCGCGCACAAGATGCATGGACCCAAGGGTGCAGCGGCGCTCGTGCTGCAGGGTCGCGCCATTGATCGACCAATCGAACCGCTCATCGAGGGCGGCGGACATGAGCGGAACCTGCGAAGTGGTACACCCGACGTACCGGCCATCGTCGGTTTCGGGTGCGCTGCAAGCCTTGCAACGGAATGCCTCGATGAAGACCAGCGGCGCATCGGCACGCTGCGAGATGCGCTGCAGACGTCCATTCTTGCGGCGCACCCGAACGCCACGATCAACGGTGATCAGGATCGCCGCGTTCCGCACATCCTCAACATCACAATTCCTTCGCAGAACCCCGAGCCACTTCTTACTCAACTTCCGGGGGTCGCCTGCTCGAGTGGGGCCGCCTGCGCCTCAGCCAAAGATGAACCGAGCCACGTGCTCGCGGCAATTGGGCTGACCCCTGAAGCGGCCGCTTCGACGATCCGCTTGAGCTTGGGCAGATCCACCACCAGCGACCACGTTGCAATCGCCTCAGAAGCCCTTCAAGAACTCGCCGACTGATGCCGTTGGCGAGTGGGTGGTGTGTGGATAACTCCCAATATGACGATATTGTCCACCGTAAGGTGTTCGACAACAATGGGTTGCGAAGATGGCCCCAATTAGGAGCAACTTGGATTGATTTCACTCCGGCAGCGGGCCGCAGCCCACGGCTGCCGGACGGTAGGCGTCGCTGCCTGCGAGCCTCAGATTGATCTGGGCGCACTGGAAGGTGGCGGAGTCCTCTGGTCTCCAAGTGGCCACGATCGGTGTTCGCTCCAGTGGGCCGCTCGTCTGGCCGGTCGCGGTCATCCAGAGCACCGCTGTATCACCCGTCACCTTGCTGCGGTCCACCGTCAGGGTCCAACCAGGTCGCGGGGCCTCGTACCGCACAACGGCAGTGCCATCTTCGACACCGGCTCGCACCGGACCACCAGCCCAGCCTTGTACGCTGCTCACTGTGCCGCAGCCAACAAGCATGGCGCCACTTGCCATCGCCAAAATGGTCTTCATGTCGCGGCTCCAGTGGCACTCGGAACGCCAAGTCCCAGAACTTCGGCCATCGCTGTTCCGAGGTCGGCCGGTGAATCGCACACATGCACACCGAAGCCCCGAAGTGCCGCCATCTTGGCCTGCGCCGTGTCATCGGCGCCGCCGATGATGGCACCAGCATGCCCCATCCGCTTGCCGGGAGGTGCCGTGCTGCCGGCAATGAAAGCTACCACGGGGGTGGTCATATGCTCGGCAATCCAGCGTCCGGCGTTCGCCTCGTCGCTGCCGCCAATCTCGCCGATCATCACGACACCATCGGTATCCGGATCCTTGTTGAACATGTCAAGCAGTTCGATGAAACCGAGTCCACGCACCGGATCGCCGCCGATGCCGATGCTGGTGCTCTGCCCAATGCCCAGTACGCTCGTCTGCCAGACGGCCTCATAGGTCAGTGTGCCACTTCGGCTGATGATGCCAACGGCTTTGCCGGTGGCCGCGTCCTCCCTCGCAGTATGGATGTAGCCCGGCATGATGCCGATCTTGCAGCCACCCTCAAAGGTGGCGTTCGGTCCCTCGCCAGAAGTCCTTTTTCCGGGGGTGATGATGCCAGGGCAGTTGGGGCCAATAAGCACGCTGTCTGGATAGCCTTCGAGTCGCTGGCGAACACGGATCATGTCTTGCACGGGGATCCCCTCGGTGATGCAGCAGATGACACCAATGCCCGCGTCGGCCGCTTCCAGAATCGAGTCGCCCGCGAACGGTGGGGGAACGAAGATCATCGTGGCGTCACACCCGGTGGCTGCGGCGGCCTGTGAAACGGTGTCGAAGATTGGAAGGCCGTTGGCGTCCTGCTGCCCACCCTTGCCCGGTGTTACGCCGCCGACCATACGGGTTCCATAGTCGAGGCAGCCCTTGGTATGAAAGGAACCGGACGCGCCGGTGATGCCTTGACAGATGACCTTGGTGTTTCCGTCGACGAGGATAGACATGGTGCGATGGGTTCCGATTCGGCTTACAGAGAGGGGAAAACTTCGAAGTTGAGCAGGGTATCCCAAAGCAGCCCGATTCGATACCACTGTGGTTGGGATGGGCCTTTACACTGCCCGGATGTCCACAACTGCCAAGAAACCTCAGGCCAAGCGCAGCATGACCTATGCCGAGGCGGGCGTGGACATCGAGGCGGGCGATCGGCTGGTGGATCTCATCAAACCTGCGGTTCGCAGAACGCACGGCCAGCGAGTCATGGGGCAGCATGGCGCTTTCGCTGGAATGTTCAGGCTGGACTTCAACGAGTCAATCTTCCAGAAGAACTACAAGGACCCGGTGCTCGTGGCCTGCACGGACGGCGTGGGAACAAAAGTCAAACTCGCCGCAGAACTCGGCATCATCGACACGGTCGGCATCGACTGTGTCGCGATGAATGTCAACGATCTCATTGTGCAGGGTGCCGAACCACTCTTCTTTCTCGACTATCTCGGACTGCACACGCAGGATCCCGAAACAACCACGAAGATCGTCGAGGGCGTCGCCCGGGGATGTGAGATTGCCGGCTGCGCCCTGCTCGGTGGTGAGTGCGCCGAAATGCCGGACATCTACTCTGAAGGTGATTTCGACATCGCAGGCTTTGCCGTCGGGGTCGTGGAACTGCGGCGAGCCACTGATCCTGTTCGTGCGAAAGCCGGCGATGTGCTGATCGGGCTTCCCAGCAGCGGCGTCCACAGCAATGGCTTCAGCCTTGTGCGCCGCATCATCTCTACTCGGAAGATCCGACTTGATCGCGGGCACGCCGATCTTGGCGGCGAGACGCTCGGAAGTTTGTTGCTGGAGCCCACCAGAATCTACGCCAAACCGATCGTGAAACTGCTGCGGCACTATCGCGTCAAGAAAGTGGTCTCCACCATGGCGCATATCACCGGTGGTGGGCTTTCTGGAAACCTGCCGCGGATGCTTCCGCCTACGCTCGATGCAGTCATCGATGTTCGTACTTGGGAGGTGCCTGCGATCTTCGATTTCCTCCAGCGGAGAGGTGATGTGGAACAAGACGAGATGTACCGCGTTTTCAACATGGGCATTGGATATGTTCTCGCCGTCAGGCCAAGTTTCGCCGACTCGGTTGTCCGGCAGTTGCAAGACAGTGGTGAGTCGGCACGAATCATCGGTCGCCTTGCCAAAGGCAGTGGTACCGTCAAAATGAAGGGACTGTAATGCAACACCTACTTCTTGCTGCCACACTCATATTGACAACCACAGCAGTACACGCGCAGGAGGCGAGTGGCGAGCAACCAACTGACACCATCTCGCTGGCCGAGGCACCGCTTCGTTTTGACTTCGATGGCGGCGCATGGCTCGTGCGAGCGAAGGGAACAGGAAGTAATGGCGGTGGCGAACTCAAAATCGGAGATAGTGGCTCGACGATGGGACTCGGCAACCTCGAAGCATTGTTTCGTGGAGAGTTGACGATCTCCAAGGATGTTTGGGGTGTTCGAGTGATGGGGACCCATGGATCTTGGAGTGGTGATGCGGATGTTGATACCGCGACAACCTGGGGTGGTGTCCCGTTGGTTCCGGGAACGACCTACAGCAGTTCGTTGGACATGTCGTGGCTTGCCTTCGAGGGGCACTGGGACGCCATCACGCTTCAGGGTGATGGCAAGCAGCACACAAATGATCCGATTGATTTGGTGTTCGGGCCACATATCGGTGTTGCGTGGCTCGATCTCGATCACTCGCTCGCCGGTGTTGACAACAGCGGCAACTGGTGGAGTGTCTACGGGGGTGGTGAACTCTCGATGGTGATCGACTTGAAGCCTTTCACAAATCTGCTGCACAGCCTGACCGTGGATGTCGGCGGCAGCATCGGTGGAACCGTGGCCGACGGCGGTATGTTCTGGAAGGTTGGCGGCGGACTGGGGCTGAACTTCACCCCCAACATCGGCATCGATGTGGGCTACCGGATCATGGAATACAAGAATCTCACCAACAACACGTGGGATCTGTCGCCAAGTTTCCCGGGCCTGTTCATCGGGCTAAACGTAACGTTCTGACAACTGGCGGCGAACTAATAAACCATGAGATCCGTTTTGGATTGAGTTACCCCCCCTTTTTGGATCCAACTAATGGCTCGCACCGGCAAGAAACCATCCGTCAAACTCCGAAAGGCCCGTATTCGGCACTTTCTGCTGACAACGGGGCTGAATCGACTCAGCCGTGGGTGGCTGTATCGCCGGCACCACGCCGAGAGCGTCGAGGTCGTTGAACAGGAGATCATCGCTGCCGGCTGGCCGAAGGCTTTCGACGGTCTTCGCATCGGCCATATCAGCGACATCCACGTTGGAGATCTGATGTCTGCGGACCGTGCCATTGAGATTATCGAGCAACTGGCAGCGGCCGCGCCCGACATGGTGTGCAACACGGGCGACCTCGTAGACCTGTACTGGCCCGGAGTCGAGCCGGTTGCCGAAGCGATTGCCGCTATCAAAGCGCCGCTTGGCAATTTCTTCGTGTTGGGGAACCACGACGAACTCGACTCGAGCGAAGACGTCGATCGCATCGTCTCCGCCGCCGGGACAACTGTGCTGCACGACGACGTGGCGCTCATCACGCGCGGCGATGATCGGCTCCGTGTCGGTGGCATTGGCTGGGCTCGAACACCGGCACAATGTCGGCAACGCATCGATACCACCATCGGTGACGAGTGTGTGGATCTGTTGCTGTCACACAATCCGAAGGCGTTTGATCACGCAGCGGCAAAGAAGATCCCGCTGACGCTCTCAGGTCACACGCATGGGGGGCAGATTGCTCGCCGCAACAAACCAGACGCCAACCTCGCCGTGGCATACCGACGCAGCGCAGGCTTGTATGAGCACGGGGACTGCCATCTTTATGTCACCGTTGGCGCCGGTTCGCTGTTTCCGATTCGGTGGAACGTGCCGGCCGAAATTGCAATGCTTACGGTTCGCTGCGGCGACTAAGTTGATCAATCAGCATTCGCGTCGCCACGGCGCGATGGGATCGCTGGTTTTTTTCGTCCGGCATCAGTTCGGCACTGCTCATGCCTTCTGGAAGAAGCAACAGTGGGTCATATCCAAAACCGTGCTCGCCCACCGGCGATCGCGCGATGGTGCCATCGAATGTCCCGCGAGCTTCCGCAACAATCGTTCCGTCTGGATCGGCCAAGCACATGCAGCACACGAATCGTGCCGATCGCTCGCCGTCAGGAACCGCATGCATCGCTTCGAGGAGTTTGGTGTTGTTGGCGGCATCGCGCTCGGCGCGAGTATCACCGATTCCCGCATATCGTGCGCTGTGAATGCCCGGAGCACCGCCAATCGCATCAACTTCAAGACCCGAGTCATCGGCAAGACATCGACGACCCGTCGCCCGGGCATAGCCAACGGCCTTGAGCCTGGCGTTTCCTTCAAAGGACGCTGCATCTTCGACCGGCTCGGGTGGCGTTTCGTCCAGCACATCGAGTCCGACGGCCTCGATGCCGATGTCGCCAAGGATGGCTGCGACTTCTTCGAGTTTGTGTGGATTGGAGGTTGCGAGCAGCACCTGCATGGACATCAGTGGTCCACACAACTGTTCGGTACATCGCCATAGCAGGCCGTGATGCGGCTTCGAATACCACCTCGCCCTCGCCAGTCGGTGACAACCTGTAGCCACCGGGGTGACATTACTTCCACGAGATCCTCACAGATTCGATTCGTGACTGCCTCGTAGAAAATCCCTTCGCCTCGAAACGAGTGGTAGTACAACTTGAGACTCTTGAGTTCGACGCATGTCTTGTCTGGCTCGAATCGCACCGTCACCGTTCCGAAGTCAGGGTGGCCGGTCTTTGGGCATACCGATGTAAATTCCTCGTTGACGTGTTCGACAAGAAATGGGGTGTCCGTTGGGGAAGGGAATACTTCAAGCAGTGATGTGTCCGGCATGAGGAAATAGTACCCAGGTACTGTCACGAAAGGGGTCGGGTACCATTCCACCATGCGCACGCTGCTTCTTGTCCTCACAACGCTCATCTTGCAATCCTGCTTCGTCTTCGGGGACAAGGACCGGGAAGCGCGAGAGGCAATGATCGAAGTGCGAAGCGAACAGGCGGCTGCTGCCATGGATGGCGGCGACTATGTGGAGGCCGCAAAGCTCTTTGACGAGATTCTCTCGGCCGACGCCGGGAACGTGCCTGCTTGGATCGGCATGGGTGATGCCTACTCACAATTGGGCGAATGGGATCACGCCGAACCTGCTTTCGACGAAGCGTGTGGGTTGCAGCCGCAGTCCTTTGACGCCCAGTTTGGACATGGTCTGGCCCTGCAGATGCTCGATCGACTCGTCGACGCGGTCTCGGCCTATCACAGGGCACTCACGATCGACCCGATGAGCAGCGAGGCAAGCCTTGGTGTCGCGACTTCTTACCTTCAACTCGAAGAACCCCAGCACGCCCTGCCCTTCGCTCGCCGCGCTGTGGAACTCGATGAGGCGGATGGCCGCGCTTGGATCAGTCTCGGCGCCGCCTATGAACAAACTGGTGAAGAAAACGCTGCCCTCGATGCCTACCTTGCAGCATCTGAGCGGATGGAGTCATCGCCGGAACTCAAGCACAACCTGCTGCACGCCTACGCCCGCGCGGGCAGACACCGCGAAGTTGTCGGGATGGCGAGAAGCATGCTCGCCGACGGTCTCTCGGCCGAAGCCGCCGAGCGAATGGGCTGGGCGTGGTTCCGGCTTGGCGAATATGACAAATCAGCCGAGGCCTACCGCCTTGCTGTTGAAACCGATCCAGACATGTGGCGGGCTTGGAACGGTCTGGGTGTCAATGCTCTGAACCGATGGCTGCTCAGTGATCGCTCAAGTGATGCCGCCCTCGCCGAAGCGAGTGCGTCATTCCAAGCATCACTGCGTTTGCACCGGAACCAAAAAAAGGTCTCGCAACTCGTCTCGCAGTACGGCTTATAGCTTGACCGACTCCCGATTCGCCACTCCAAGCACTTCGGCCGCCCGGCTGACGATGTCGGTGTGCGTGAGCCCACACTGCTCAAGAATGCTCGCCTCGGAGCGGGCAGACTTGGGGATCCGTCTCACATGCAGTGGCTCGACGGTGAACCCGTCACCTGCCTTGACACATGCCTCGGCCACTGCCGAGAAGAGTCCGCCACCATAGTTGTCCTCGACCACCAGCACATTGCCCTCGTTGGCATTCGCGAGATCGAGCAACTTGTCTTCATTCAGCGGCAGCGAATAGCAATCGACCAGGGACACGTCAATACCAATCGCATCCAGTCCATCGAGCGCCTTGTTGCACTCATGTACCATGAAACCCGCCGAGACGATGAGCAGGTCCCGGCCCTGCACAAGCACCTCCATATCGCCGAACTCGAATTGTGTGTCCTCGTTGTAGAGGAACTCGACATCCGGGCGATGCACCCGCATTGAACACAGTCCGTCGTACTCGGCCATCAACTGGGTCAATCGGTAGGCGGCGTACGCATCTGACGGATGCAGTGTCCAGCAGCCCGGTCCACCGGAATGCCCTTTGATACTGCCGAGGCTTCGAAACCAAGCAACATCTGGTAGCGCCATCTGGCTCGGTCCGTCAGCCGCCAGCGAAATGCCCGTATGGGAGCCGACAACCTTGAGATTTGCACCAGAATTCATCGCCATTTCGATCTGGTCGTAGGCCCGGGTCAGAAACTTGCCGAACGTCGAGCAGAACGGAACCTTGCCCGCCGCCGCGAGGCCGGCACCGACGCTGATCATGTTCTGCTCGGCAATGCGGCATTCTGCGAAACGCGATGACAAGTCGGCATCCTGCGCAAACCAGTCGGCATAGGTCGAATTCCGCGTATCGGCGTCAAGCGCCCATACGCGAGAGTCTGTATGTCCGAGTGCCCGAAGGCCCAACCCATACGCCTTTCGAGTCGAGAGTTTCCCGGTCTGAATCATTGCTCGCATGTCCCAGCGGTCCGCCGCTTCCGGAAGCGACATGGGCGTGGACACCTCGGCCGCCGGTCTGGTGGTGCTCGCTGGAGGATGGGGCGTGAGGGTGTCGGCCCCGAGCGAACCGGTCAACTTCGCGCCAGTTGCGGCCAGTTCCTGCAAGACGTTGGGGAGTTGCTCTCCCGTTGCTGGCTTGCCATGCCATCCGCCGCCCTGCATCGAGGGCACGCCCCAGCCCTTGACGGTACGGGCGATGATGGCCATCGGGCTTGTTGGACCGTCAGCAAAGGCATCGAGGGCATCGCGAATCTGCACGGGGTCATGCCCGTCGATCATTCGAGCGGTAATGCCGGCGGCCTCAAGTTTGGCGGCGATCCGCTCCGGGGACTGCTGCTCGCTCACTGTGGAAGCCTGGCCGAGACCGTTGCAATTGATGATCGGCAGGACATTTGTGAGTCCGTAATCCATGATGAAATCGACGGCTTCCCAGATCTGGCCCTCGCGCGACTCGCCATCACCGATGATGCAGTAGATCCGCTGGTCGATCTCGTCATTCCGCGCGGCAAGGGCGAGGCCCGCCGCCACCGAGAGGCCTTGGCCAAGCGAACCGGTTGCCGCATCGAAGAAGGCAATGCCTTCCTTGGGATTTGGATGACCGTCGAGCGGCGAATCGCTCTCCCGGAAGTGATCAAGATCTTCCACCGTGCAGGGCCGCATCTGGCCGGGCTTGCCAATCATGGCCCCAAGATCGGCAAAGGCCGCGTAGACGATTGGAACCGCGTGCCCTTCCGAAAGCACCAGTCGGTCGGACGTGGCCAAACCCGGGTCTTCCGGTATCCACCGCATGGCCTGATACATGAGGCTGGTCACGATGTGGCCCAGACTCAGGGCGGTGGTGGGATGACCGCTGCCTGAAGCGGTCGTCATTTTCAGGGCCAAGGAATCAAGGCGAACGGCCTTCGCGTGAACGGCGGCTTCAAAGGACATACGACGCTCCCAGTGGGGGTTGGCAGGGCAGTGAGATCCAGTAATGGCCGGAAATGGACGCAGACACTCAAGTATCGCATCAAAGGACCCTCCCGGCAAGGGCGATCGAGCGCGGATGCTACACTCCACCACGCTTTCGACGAGAGATTCGAAAGGGAGAACCGACCATGGCTTTGAAGGTGATATGTGATCAAGGTGCGTTGGCTGATGCGCTCAACACGGTGTCTGCCGTGGTGGCGTCCCGGACCCCCACGCCTGTCCTGACCTGTATCAAGTTGACCGGCGAGAACGGTCGTCTCCGGCTCGCAGCGACAGATGGCGAGATCTCGCTGCAACTCGATCTCGACCGGGTCGAAGTGGACAGCGATGGCGAATCGCTTGTGCCGGCCGACAAGTTGACGCAGATCGTCCGCGAATGCGCCGATCCGACGGTCGCGTTGGAAGCCGAGGGACACGCCCTGCACATCAACGCAGGCGACTCGCACTTCAAGGTCTACGGCTTCGATCCAGCCGAAGCGCCGCCGCTCGAGCCTTTCGACGAAGCAGCCATGGACTGCACAATCGACAGTGGCACACTGGCAGGCATGGTGTCCAGAAGCCTGTTCGCGGCCGCGGTAGAACACACTCGCTACGCAATCAATGGCGTGCTTTTTGACCGGGACGGCAAGCGGATCCGGTTCGTCGCAACCGACGGACGCCGTCTGGCGATGGCATCGGGTGACTGCAAGGGCGAATCTGGCACCAGACAGTGCATCATTCCCGGCAAAGCGCTCTCGCTCATCCGGCGATTGGTTACCGACCCAGAAACGCCGGTTCGGGTGGCTGTTGATGACAACCGCATCACACTGTGTTTTGACGACCCCGATGCACCCGCCACTCTCGGTAGCGCACTGGTCGAGGGCCGCTTCCCACCATTCGAAGATGTCATCCCAAAGGATCAAGACAAGAAAGTTCTGTTCGACCGCGACACGCTGCGGAGTGCCATTCGCCGCGCCAGCCTGCTGACAAACGAGGAATCACGCAGCGTGCGTATGAAGTTCGAACCAAGCAAACTCACGCTCACAAGTCACGCCCCGGAGATGGGCGAGGCGGTCGTGCATCTTGAACTCAAGGACTACACGGGCGATACCCTTGAAATCGGCTTCAATCCGACCTACATCGCCGATGCACTCAAGGTCATCGACTCACAGGAACTGACCTTTGAGTTCAAGGCGGCCAACAAACCGGGTCTGATTCGGGCGGGGCGTGATTTCACCTATGTGCTGATGCCTGTCAACGCCTGAGCCTGCTGCTACAAACCGTATTTCACACTGCACCCCCATTGCTTTACATGCGAAGGTGATGGTGACTCACCTGCCTTGAGTTTCTTCACCGCAGCAAGCACATAGTTCGTTGTATCGTCGCGATCTGCGTTTCGCTGGTTGTCGTCAAAGGCGCCTTCGTACCGCAACACGCCGGCCTCGTCGATGATGAACATGTGTGGAGTGGTCTTCGCGGAGTAGGCGCGACCAACTTTTCCGTCGAAGTCGATCAAAATCGGCGCATCAATCTTCCATTGTGTCCGCGCAGCCTTGTCTGTGGCAATGATGTCTGGCTTTGTTTTTCGGTGAGCGGTTGAATCGATGAGCAGGTACACGATGCCGGGGTCGACGATCTTCAACTGCTTCCGCAGCGCGGCGGCGCGACCGGTGGCATGCACCGACCTGCGACCGTCCTTCCCGCTGAAAGGACAATCCGCATTGAACCATTCGAGCACGACGATCTTGCCAGCATAGTCTTTGAGGGCATGTTGCTTTCCGTCGGTGTCGGTCAAACTGAACGCCGGAGCCTTCTGCCCAACCTTCGCTTTGGTGGGCGCCGCTGGTGTGGGTGTGGGTACGGGTGTCGCCACCACGAGGCTGGCAATGGCGGCGAGTACGACCGCAGACCATGTTGCTCTCATTGTGATGTTCATCGTGCTGGCTCCTTATTTCGCCTAGGGCTCCGGAGTGAACGGGAAGTCGACCTCCCATGCTGGATCCCCGCGACCCACACCGAAGCGTACCAGCCCAGTAATACGGGGTGGTTTGCCCATGCTCTCCCCTGAATCGTAGCCAAGAGGGATATCCATGACAAACCCTCTGGTCTCTGTGTGAATTACTGCATCCCCGACATGAACGCCAGGACGAGATTCATGAAGAAAGATGGGAGAACCGGCAGGATCACATGGCCCGCTGATGCGAAGCACCGGACCCGGTCGTAACTCGGCAGTCGTGTGGGGCCGCTTCTCGATGGGCCGGGGGAGACTCTGGATCCACGTTGCGGCCGCTGTTGCCGAGCCGGTCTTGGCCGTCACCGGAATCCGCAGCGTGGCTTCACCTCTGCCAAGGAAGCATGCTTCCTTGCACACCAGCCATTCGGCCTCGACCCCAAGCACAATCTCGCTGCCTACCACAAGTGTTGCCGGTGGCGTCATCGCTACCGCAAGATGTACGCGGCCATCGAGCGCATTGACCGGTCCGGTGGAATCCAGCATCGTCACGGGGGCGGGAAATCGAACCTGCCCAACCTTGAACCCTGGTGGCGGCTGCACATGCACCTGCGTCGCCAAGCCGCCGCTACCCGGATCCTTCCAGTAGATGTGCCACTTGGGCGGAACCACAAACCTGCACACCACATCGAATGGCGTTCCCGCGGCGATGCTGGACACACTCACTGCCGCTTCAAATTGAACCTTGGGGCGAGACTGGAGATCGTCGGTCCCCGCAATCAGGCATGTTGATGCCATCAATGCTGCGTGGATGAGCATGAACCCACGGTAGCAAACGGGGGGTAGCGAGTGGGGTCGGGTACCGAGATCCGACCATTTGAAAGCCAACGGTCGGCATGATGTGTGACAAGCGGGGGAGAGATGCCGGTACCTGAGCTCCCCTCACGGTGTACTGTCTCCAACAATGACACACTTCCTCCCGTTGCGTTTCGCCCTGATCACTGGCCTTGCCCTGCTCACTGCGGGCTGCTCCAAGAGTTACAGCGACAAGGATGTCCACTGGCTGAGCATCGAAGAAGCAAAGACGGCTGTAGATACGGACAGCAGTTCATGGTTCTCCGAGTCCAGACCCAATGCCTGGATCGATCCACGAGATGTGGTGTTCTACCGAGTTGGTCACATTCCCGGGGCGATCAACGTACAACTCTCGAGCCCCGATGCCATTTCTCAACTTGACGGATACGGAATGCTCATCGTGTATGGCGAGGGGTATGAAGCGCCGCTCGCCGACGCCATGATCAAAATGCTGCTCAAGGAAGAACTGGTGGAAGAGGTCAAGGGGCTCAAAGTCGGCTTTGATGGTTGGCAGGAAGCGGGGCAACCAGTGGAGCGTGGTGAGGACCCGAAACAGTCCGCCACCGCAACCAGTGGTGATCGGTGGCAACGGCAACCGGTCGATAATGATGAGTAGTTCGGAGTTTCAACTGCGTTGCATTGACCTCATGCACCTGGGCATCCCGGGCGCGATCGGGGTGTGGGCGATCGAAGGACCTGGTGGTTGGGTTGTAATCGAATCGGGGCCGGAGTCGACGTGGGAGGCCCTGTGCGGCGGGTTGCATGAATTTCACGTATCACCCGAGGACGTTTCCGCCTTGCTGCTCACTCACATCCATCTCGATCATGCCGGTGGGGCGTGGAAGTTCGCCGAACTGGGTGTGCCGATGTATGTGCACCATGTCGGCGCCCCACACCTGATTGACCCGACGCGACTTGAGCGGAGTGCCCGCCGCGTATATGGAAACCGATACGATCAACTCTGGGGGCCGATGCGTCCGTGCGATTCAACCCTCGTCCATGCTGTCTCGGACGGTGACATCGTCGAAGCTGCGGGCCTGCGGTTCGAGGCCATCGAGAGCCTCGGCCACGCCAACCACCACCACGCTTGGCACCTATTGGGTAGCGGCGAACTCTTCACCGGCGACGCCGTTGGAATGCGAGTTCCCGACACCGATTGGATCACCGTCCCCATGCCGCCTCCGGAATTCGATCCCACAATCTGGTCAGCAACACTCGATCGCCTTGAAACTGGCCCTTGGAACCGGTTCCACCTCACCCACGGTGGAACCGTGACTGAAACCAAAGCCCATCTTGAGCAACTGCGGACCTCCATGAGTGAGCAGGTGGCTTGGCTCATGAACTCCCGCGATATCGAACACCGCTGGGACGCCTACGCCGAACTGCTCCACAAGTCAGCCAAGCCCTACAACGTCCCGGAATCCCTCTTTCAGGCCCACGCAAGCCCCGCCCGCCTTGACATGAATCTCGCCGGCGTCGATCGTTGGGCCGCCAGTCGCTGACCGCCTGTTGCTTTCTCCCTGTCAATCCACAACTTATAAAATTGCTGTGTGCGGTCGGTCGTAGCATCGAACGGGGTTTTTGGGCTGAAAATGGTGTTTGTGGCAGTTGGGTGGGGAGCCGGCTCTCCACGCGGCATTCTGCAGTGAGTCCTGACCCCCAAACCGCCACACACCGGGCATCTTGCCCCATAGGTGGTTGTAGAACCGAATTGGCTCTTCGCATCGCCCTATGTGGAACACTCGCCATGCCCAAAACACGCATCATCACGCTTCTAACGCTCGCAGCCAGCCTTGGATTCGTCACCCTGGCTGCTCAGGCCTCCCAGAAATCGATCGCCGGAGAATCGCTCCCGGGCCTCGGCTCCTGGCAGGGTGTTCGCGAACTTCGCCTTGGTAAAGGCCGAACCATTCGCCCGGACATGCCACTGCAGCTCGAAATGTCGTCCAACGGACGGGCCAAGGTGTCCATCGCCGATGACCCGAGTGGGACAGTGAGCCTTCAGCAGTGGAAGGGCCATGTCCGCGGCGTGGTTCGTTCACCCAAGCATGGCACCTTCTTGATCCAGCGAACACCCAGCGGGCACACAACCGTCACCGAACTCGACCCCTCCACCCTCGTCGGATGCGATGCCGATCAAGCGGTGCCACCAGCAGCGGACGCAGATGGTGATGCCCCCTCCTCGCCGCCTCCACCGGCGGCAGATGGTGATGCTCCAGATGGTGACGATGGTGGTGTCGTGGATATCTTCGTTGTCTATACCGATCTCGCCCGCGCCAACGCCGGAAGCACCGACGCCATGGAAACCGCCATTCATGGTTGGATCAATGAAAGCAACGAGGTATATCGCGACAGCGAATCTGCTGTACGCATTCGACTCGTGGGTACCGACGAGGTGTCGTATGCCGAGTCGGGATCATTCTCGAACCATCTTTCGAGACTTGCGGGCACTTCAGACGGATACATGGATGACGTCCATACGTGGCGGGACGACACCGGCGCAGATGTCGTCGCCCTGATCGTCACGGACAGTAGTTCATGTGGACTCGGGTACACCATCAAGAATGATGTCACTGGATCCCCAAGCAGTGCCTTCTTCGTGGTCCGCGACTACTGCGCAGACATCCAGTTCTCATTCACCCACGAACTTGGTCACAATATGGGCTGCTGCCACGACTTGGATCACCCCGGATCCTGCGCCGGCGGTGCCAGCCTGTATCCGCATAGTTTCGGCCATCGCTTCACCGGCGACTCGGATGACTGGCGGACCGTCATGGCGTATACCGATGGCTCTGGTGACCCGATGCCGCAAACCTACTACCAACGCATCGGTCATCTCTCCAACCCGGATGTCGACTACGACAACGAACCAACCGGCACGGCCACAGCTGACAGCGCCGCCACCCACGACAGCATGCGATCGGTCACGGCCGCATACCGCACCGCCATCACCGCCATCACCTGCCCGGGCGATCTCGGCGAGGACGCCATCGTCTCGGTCGATGATCTCCTCGGTTTGCTGGAGCGATGGGGGGCCGTCAACGCCGCAGATACCCAATCTCTCGCGGCCGACCTCAATGGCGACGCCGAAATCGACGCCTCGGACCTCTTGGTGTTGATCACAGAATTCGGTCCCTGCCCCTCCTGATCGCCTCTCACGGTGCCTTCAAGAGGCTGGCCCGAGGGATCGCCCCCAATTCATCCGCATCGGGGGATCCGTGCTTGCGGAACTCCCGTAGTCAACGTACGTTGGAGAGTCCAATACAGGGCCGCCCGCGCTGTTTGTGCGCCGACAGGGGCCCTTGATTCGCCCGGATCTGCAAGAGGAGAGGTTCCATGTTCCGCATCGCCGCCGTCGCCTGTATCGCAGGCTTGAGCATTGCTACCGCTACCCCGCAAGCAACCGCTGGCGGCACCACCCTGACAAGCCAGCGGATCGTCACGGGGCTCGCCCGCCCGGTCTATGTGACAGCGGCACCAGGTGACACCGATCGCATCTTCATCCTTGAGCAGCGATCGGGCAACACGGGGCGAATCCGAATCTTCGACCTCACCACCAACATGCTTCTAAGCACGCCGTTCCTGAGCCTCTCGGTCAGCACTTCTAGTGAGCAGGGCCTGCTCGGCATGGCTTTCCATCCCGATTACGACAGCAATGGCTACTTCTTCATCAACTACACCAACACCTCGGGGACTACAGTCGTAGCCCGATATCAAGTGAGCAGCAATCCAAACATCGCCAACAGCGGTTCGGCAACAACCGTGCTCACAATCAGTCAGCCCTACTCCAACCACAATGGTGGCATGATCGCCTTTGGACCAGATGGCTATCTGTATATCGGCACTGGCGACGGCGGTAGTGGCGGCGACCCCGGCAACCGCGCCCAAGACATCACCGGCCAATTACTCGGCAAGATGCTTCGCATCGACGTCGACTCACTGCCCTACTCCATCCCGGCCGACAACCCATTCGTGGGCGTGAGCGGCGACGATGAGATCTGGGCCTACGGAATACGAAACCCTTGGCGGTTCTCCTTCGACCGTGACACCGGCGACATGTACATCGCTGATGTCGGCCAAAACGCCTACGAGGAAGTCGATGTGCAGCCAGCGAACAGCGTGGGCGGCGAAAACTACGGCTGGCGGTGCTACGAGGGCGACCACGCCTACAACACCAGTGGCTGCCCCGGCTCTGGCACGATGGTCTTCCCGGTCCACGAATACAGCCAGGGCGGCTCGCCCTACCGATGCTCGATCACCGGCGGCTACGTCTATCGTGGGTCTGCCATCCCAGATCTGCAAGGCGCCTACTTCTTCGGCGAGTACTGCTCGAACCAGATCTGGTCCTTCCGTTGGGATGGTGGCGGCGGTATCACCAACCTCGAAGACCGCACGAGCGAGTTGGCTCCGAACGCTGGTTCGATCGCCGCGATCTCGAGCTTTGGTGAAGATGCCAATGGCAACCTCTACGTCTGCGATCTCGGTGGCGAAGTGTTCGCTATTCAGGCTGATGCCCCAAGCGGTGCCTGTTGCGTCGGTACGACCTGCGTGACCCTGCCGCAGAGCAACTGCGAGAACGGCGGTGGCACCTACCTCGGCGACTTCGTCGAGTGCACCGATGACATCTGTTTCCCAGCACCTGATAATGACGATTGCGACAATGCCGATGTGGTCGGCTCCGGCAACAGCACATTCAACAGCGAATACGCAACCGACAGTGCTGGCGCGGACTGCTCGATCGGCAGCGATGTATGGCTCAGTTACACGGCTGAATGCACCGGCACGCTCCTGATTTCCATTACCGGTGACTTCTTCAACGAGGTCAGTGCCGTTTACGCGGGCTGCCCCAGCGGCGACGGCCAGGCCATCGACTGCGGTCATTCGTCCTACGTGGTCAGTTGCGTGCAGGGCACGGATTACCTCGTCCGCATCGGTAGCGCCGATGGCACGACCGGCTCAGGCTCGGCCAACATCAATTGCTTCCCCGGCGAAGTCTGCGACGGTGACTGTAATGGTGACGGCGTGGTCGACGTAAACGATGTTCTTGAAATGCTCGGCCAATTCGGTGGCCCCGGTGACTGCGACACCAACGGAGACGGCTACATCGGCGTAGATGACCTGTTGGCACAAATTGGCAATTGGGGCCCGTGCTGATCGACTGCTCGCCCGCTTGTCTCCCAATCTCTCAACACCCCCATCGGCTCCTTCTCGGAAGGAGCCGATGCCTTTCCCCCCAACCACCACCCTTGCTATCCTGCCCCGTTCGCCCGGGCTTGTAGCTCAGTTGGTTAGAGCGCACCCCTGATAAGGGTGAGGTCGGAGGTTCGAATCCTCCCAGGCCCATGCAACAGGCCCCCTGCCGTTGGCAAGGGGCCTGTTGCATGGTGCCGAAGGTCAATTTGAAGTTTGGATGTGCAAGGGGTCAGACCTCGGTATCCGACCCCTTTACAATGCGGTGCTCCCCCCATTCACCCCCAAACCAGTTGAGACCCCAACACCATGCGTCGAGCCAAGATCAGCATCATCGGAGCCGGAAACGTCGGTGCATCCTGCGCCATGTGGGCAGCCGCCAAGGAACTTGGCGACATCGTGCTTGTAGACATCCCTGACAAGGTCGGTGTCGCGCAGGGCAAAGCGATTGATCTCGCATGCTGCGGACCCACCGAACGCTTCGATGCCTCGATCATTGGGACGAGCGATTACGCAGATGTCGCCAAAAGCGATGTCATTATCGTCACCGCCGGCATCCCGCGAAAGCCGGGTATGAGCCGCGATGATCTGATCGCCACCAACGTCAAGATCGTTCGCAGCGTAAGCGAACAAATCGCCGCCAATGCGCCCGACGCCGTGGTCATCCTCGTGAGCAACCCGCTCGATGCCATGGTCTACACCGCTTGGAAGACCACCGGCTTCCCCACAAATCGCATCGTCGGACAAGCCGGCTGCCTCGACGTCGCCCGCTTCCGCACCTTCATTGCCGGCAAGATTGGCTGCAGCGTTGAAGACGTTTCAGCACTGCTGCTCGGTGGTCATGGCGATGACATGGTTCCGCTGGCCAGTTACACAAGTGTCCATGGCATCCCGGTGAGCCAACTCCTTTCGGCCGATGAAATCACTGCCTGCGTCGAGCGAGCGAAGATGGGTGGCGGCGAGGTCGTGAAACTCATGGGCACCAGTGCCTACTACGCACCAGCCAGTGGCAGCATCCTGATGGCCGAGGCGATCATCAAGGACAAGAAACGCATCCTGCCCTGCGCCGCGTACTGCGACAGCGAGTACGGCGTCGGCGGCTACTTCGTCGGCGTCCCAGCCGTCCTTGGCAGTAGTGGCGTGGAGAAGGTCATTGAAATCGACCTCAATGCAGAAGAGAAGGCCCTTATGGATGAATCTGTCAGCCACGTCAAGGACCTTGTTGGCACGGTGCGTGAGACATTTCCGGATTTGGCTTGATCAGGGCTCGCCACGCGATGGATCCGGCTCGATGCCGGATCGGTGACGCTGCCGATTGGGGTGTAGAGAATCGGGTACCAGAGCCCGGCCCCGGAACCTGACTGCTTTTCTTGCCGCCCCATCGCCGCACTAAGCCGATATGCAGCCGATGGACGAACCAAACACATCCGATTCACCGCTTCCGTTTGACGACGTCAGAGGCGGCCGGCCTCCATCTGCCTATGACCTCTTCATCTCCGCCGCAGCTGTGGTCGCGATCGGTGTGCTGATCTGGGCGTGGACGCTCGATCGAGGCAACGAAATCAAACATCTGCTGATGATCTTCGACTGGGCGTTCTGTGTGTTGTTCTTCGTGGATTTCCTACACAACCTCTTCACGGCCAAACGGAAACTGCGGTACCTGTACACGTGGGGGCCATTCGACCTCATTTCATCGATCCCTGTGATCGGTCCATTTAGACTGGCCCGCCTTGGCGCACTCTTCCGTGTCCTCCGCATCTTCAGGTCCGTCCGCATCCTCTCCCAGGTCTATATGCGAGACAAGGCGGCCAGCCTAGTCGCGGTCCTGATGATCGCCGGAATCGGCACGATCATCGGCGTCAGTGTGGCGGTGCTGCATGTGGAAAAATCTACCCCCGGCGCCTCGATTCTGACCGGTGAAGATGCCGCTTGGTGGAGCGTCGTCACGGTCTCGACGGTCGGCTACGGCAACATCGTCCCCATCACGCCGGTCGGACGCGTGCTCGCCGTCGTGCTCATGGTCGTCGGCATCGGTCTCTTTGCGACCTTCGCAGGCGCCATCGCCAACATCTTCATGCGACAGGTTCAAAAAACAACCAATGTTGACTCGCTTGAAGATCGGCTTGTCCGAATGGAACGACATCAACATGATTTGTACGCGGCAGTCCGAAAGCACATCGCCAAACAGAACCCAGATGACTGATCAGTTGTCCTTGCTCGACATCATCTCAAGCATATCGACGCACCGCGTAGCGTATCCCGCTTCGTTGTCATACCAACTGACCACCTTGAAGAAACGATCGTTGAGTTCCATGCCTGCGCCTGCATCGAAAATGCTGCTGTGTGTATCACCAATGAAGTCGCTGCTGACCAGTGGATCTTCCGTGTAGCACAGAACCCCCTTCATGGGGCCGTCTGCGGCAGCCTTCATGGCGGCGTTGATGTCGGCTAGGCTCGTAGCCTGCTCGGTTCGGAACGTCAGATCAACGCATGACACATCAGCCGTCGGCACGCGCATCGCCATGCCGGTGAGTTTGCCCTTAACAGCGGGCAGGCAGAGCGCCACGGCTTTGGCGGCGCCGGTGCTGGCCGGAATGATGTTCATGTAGGCGTTGCGTCCGCCACGCATGTCCTTCTTGCTCGGGCCATCCTGCGTGGGCTGCGTTGCGGTGGCGGCGTGGATGGTGGTCATCAGACCTTCCTCAAGGCCGAACGCGTCAAGAATGACCTTGGTGATCGGGGCGAGGCAGTTGGTCGTGCAGGAGGCATTCGAAAGAATCGTGTGCTTCGCTGGGTCGTAGCCGCTGCAGTTGACTTTGTGCACGAAGGTCGGAATCTCACCTGGCGACTTGGTTGGCGCCGAGAGCAGCACTCGCTTAGCACCTGCTTCGAGATGCTTGCTCGCACCATCGAGGTCCATGAAAAAGCCTGTCGATTCCAGCACGTAGTCCACTCCAAGATCACCCCAGCCTAGATTCGCTGGGTCGCGCTCGCTCAGACACTTTGTGCTGTGCGCATCGCATACGAGGCTTTCGCCGTCTGCGCGAACGCGGTGGTCGAACCGACCGTGCATCGTGTCGTACGAGACGAGGTAGGCAAGGTTGTCCGCCGGAACAAGATCATTGATGGCGACCACATCAAATGTCCCCCGCCGAACTGCCTCGCGGTAGACGAGCCGACCAATGCGTCCAAATCCGTTGATGCCGATGCGAATAGCCATTTGAATGAACTCCCAAGGAGTGAGGGGCCTGAAAAGGCCCGCATTCTAGTGAAACATGGACAGCCCGGTCAGGAATCAGACCACGGCTCATCCGCCACGCCGGCGAGCCGATTCGCCGCCCGGGCCATGGCGAAGAGCAGATCGCTGCATCGGTTGATCCACTGCTTCGCAGGCTCCGAAACGCCACCCGGCTCAACGGCGGCCAGCGTCACCATCGCCCGCTCGCACCGCCTCGCCGCATCGCGGGCCAGATGCAGCCGGGCGGCACATTCGCAGCCGCCAGGCAACACAAATGACCGCTGCTCGGCATTGGCCCCATCGATGGCATCAATATGCGCTTCGATCTCGACGACATCGCCGCCAGCCACTCGTTGTACTTTCGCATCAGATCCCGCACCGGCCGGCGTCGCCAGATCCGCCCCAAGCCGAAACACCATCTGCTGCAAGTCCGCGAGCACTGCCCGCAAACCAGCGTCCTCGCATGCCACCGCCGCGAAACCCAGAGAGACGTTGAGCCCATCAGCCTCCCCGTAGGCCACAACCCGTGGATGATCCTTAGCGACTCGCCCGCCTCCAAACAGGTCTGTCGTTCCATCGTCACCGGTACGGGTGTACAACTGCATCGAGGCAGGATACGTCCCCTACCTTTCCTCATGCGACACCAGTCACTTTGTGCTGTTGAGGAAGGGTTGCACATTCAGAATTTGGGGAGTCGTTGCAGTAGAAGGAGGCACAGTGACCCGGCTGGTGGCCTATCTATTTGTTACACAAGCACTTCGGGGAAATTTGCCACCACAAACCCTTGCCGCTCAACAAGATCCATGATTAACAGGATCGTTATGGTGCCCAGACATGAGTGAGCCAAAACGTGAACACTTCCCACCCACTCTGAACACCTGGATCGGCGTGCAAATGGGGGACGGAACGATGGGCCGCGGCGCCATCAACCGCCATGTGATGGAGGCCTACGAGGAGCCGCTTCGCATCTACTTCATGGGGTCGAGTTGGCGCTCGCTTGGTGAGCCACATGACATCATCAACGGCTTCCTCGCTGATCGCCTCGATCGCGAGGAGTTTTTCGCCAAGTGGCAGGCCAGCGGCAAGCGGCTGCGGCACTGGCTGATCAACGCGCTGCACTTCTATCTGAAGGAGTTGTGGCGACGGGAGAAGCGACATGATGCGGCCCGACTTGATGGCGCAGGCGATGACAATGAAGAACGGGGTATAGATGATCCCGGCGTCCTTGACTGTGAGGTCGACCGCGCCTGGGCGCGAGCGTTGGTGGCGGCTGCATGCCGCGACGCGCAGGCGTCTTGTCGCGCCGACAATCTGGACGAACACTGGCAGTTGTTCATGCGGCATCATCTTGATGGCCTGCCTTATCGTGACTGCGCGGCGGAATTTGATGTCGATCCCAAACGATGCGCCGTGATGGCACGAACCGCCGCCAATCGCTTCCGCGAGGCCTTGCAGCAGCGATTGAAACAGGATGGTGTGGGTGCCGAAGAGATCGACGAAGAATTGATGAAGTTGCAGGAGGCCATCTCATGAGCGATGACCAGCGAACCATCGATACTGGTGGTGGCGATGACCCGGCCTTTCGAACACTCCTGGAACTTGGCCGCGTACAAGACACGCGGCCAACAAGCACATTGCGTTGTCGACTCGTCGCAGCTGGTGGCACCGAGTGGCTTGCCAAAGCGATCTCTGTGGACTTCGACGGCAATCCTGTAGACACCAAGGTGATGCTGTGTTCAAAGAACGGCGACATCGACATCATTCGCGCTCAATACCAACTCGCCAAACAATGCTTCCATAAAGCCGGTGACGAGGATGCACGAATGCGAGGCCTGTTGTGGTACTTGCTGTTGATGGCGGCAGCCGCCGAGCATCACGACGTCAGGCTCTCCAGCCAGCCGACCGAAACCGTGGCGGGTGCCCTGCTCGAGGTCGCCCCGGATCTTCCCGACCCGTGGGGCGATCTCGCCGCCCGTGGTGCCATGGCGATGAGCTGATTCGACCAACACACCACCCCGACGCGTCAAGGAGCGAACGCGTCGGGGTGGGGGGGTCGTGAGACCCGCGCGTGCAGTGGTCGCAGGAGCGTTCGCAACCAACCGTGCCGGGCTGCCCAGTGCCTGACACGATTGAGAGAGCAAGTGCAACAGCCGCCATGCGCGAGCAATCCACGAAAAATAATCGCCCGCCAGCCATTTGAGACAGTTTCCACAGCACAGGCAGAGGGGTCGGCCAGTGACCGCTTCCGGGGGTCAGCCTTCGAGGGCGGCGACGCCGGAGACGATCTCGGTGAGTTCGGTCGTGATTTGGCCCTGCCGCGCGCGGTTGTAGGTGCGGGCGAGGGTGCGTCCGAAGTCTCTGGCGTTGTCCGTCGCAGCCTTCATCGCGATCATTCGCATGACGTGCTCGCTGACCGCCGCTTCAATGAAGAGTTGGTAGAGGAGCGTCTTGACCGTGGTAGGCAGCAGGGTGTCGAGGAGTTCCGAAGCGGATGGCGTGAAGTCATAGACGTCTTGGCGGCTCGTGACCGATGTGGCCTCGTCGCCTGACTCCGGCTGACTGAGTGGCAGCAACTGCGTAACTTCGGCGGTTTGGCGCGAAACGGTGTGGTACCGCATCGAGACGATCTTGATCGTGTCGTATTCACCTGCGAGGTAGCGATCGAGATAGTCCTGAGCGATCGCTTCGACATCGTCGTACTGAGGGGTATCACCAATGCCGTAGGCACGAGACACCTCGATACCCTGGAACTTGAAGAAGGCGGACGCTTTCTTGCCGGCAGTTTCGATAACGACATCGGTGGAGTCGATCTCGGCTTGGCGATGCTTGTTGGCGGTCCGCAGGACATTGGCGTTGTAGGCGCCGCACAGTCCGCGGTCGGAACAAATGACCAGCAAGAGGGCCTTGCCTGTCTTCTCGCCGGGCCCGTCGATCAGGGGTGATTCGTAATCACTGGCGTTCGACGCGACCTGGCGAACCATGTCGTCGATCATGGCGGCATAAGGACGCGATTGCTGGGCTCGCTGCCCGGCGGCGGTGTATTTCGCCGTCGCGATCATCTGCATCGTCTTGGTGATCCGCGCGATTGTCTTGACCGCGCCCATCCGATTCTTGATTTCACGGAGTTGTGCCATGAGCACCGCAGGATAACAGCCAAAGGTCGCTGAAGTGGTCTCTGGCTATGTGGAACGGGGTTCCAGAAGGAGTCGGGGATATCGACCACAGCCCCTTGTCTCAGTTATCTGGTCCAATCCACCGTCAGGCCATCCCACGCGAGGCCCATGCCCTCCGGAAGAGTGGCGTCGACCTCGGCATGCTTGATCTCGTGGGCCATGTGGATGAACCATGTGCGGCGGGCACCGATGGAGTAGGCCTCGGCGACGGCGCCTTTGATGCTCAGGTGGGTGTAATGTCGCCGCTCGCGGAGCATGTCAAGAAAGAGGGCCTCGAGGCCCACGAGACGGGGACGAGTCTCGTCTGGGATCTCGGAGACATCCGTACACCAAGCCAGCGGGAGCGGCCAGTCGGGACCGTTCTCGGCCTCGATACGGAAGCCGAGGATCGGGAGGTTGCCATGCATGAATCGCAGCGGCTCGACTCGCAGGCCGTACAACTCGACTGGCTCGCCAGGCGTGAGGGTATGTGTGTGCACGCTCGCGATGAACGAGTCATTGACGTTCTCGTCTTTCTGAAAAATGTGCTTGTACACCCGCTCAAGATGGGTAGTCGTATGTGGTTCCGCCCAGAGATCGATGGGGGTCTGCTGAGCGACATTGAAGCGGCGTACCTCGTCGAGACCGAACGTGTGATCAACGTGGTTGTGCGTAAAGAAGATGCCATCGCAGCGAGTAATTCCCGCCCGCAGTACCTGTTGGCGGAGATCCGGCGAAGCGTCGATCAGGATGACACGCTCCTGGCCCTCCGGATCAACCCAGCACACCGCAGCGGCGGTCCGAAGCCGATTGTCCCGCGGATCGTCGGATGTGCAGGTTGGGCAATCGCATGCGATCGCGGGAACACCTGCGGATGTACCTGAGCCAAGGACGATGCAGCGAACGTCGGTAATCACCGCCGCGCCGCCAGTTGTGGCGTGAGGCATGCTGCAGCCGTAGCGGCGGGATCGTCGCTGCCACAAATGGCCGCTCCGACCGCAAGGCCCTGCGCTCCCGCCACAATGACATCACCTGCGTTTTCAGGCGTCACCCCGCCAATCGCCAGATGTGGCATCCTCCCGATGATCGGGAGCGTCTCGGTGATGCGGATGAGTCCCGCCCCGGGGAGGCTGGGCTTGGTGGGCGTCTTGTAGATCGGCCCGATCCCAACGTAGTCCGCGCCCATCTCGACCGCGGCGGCCGCTTCGGTAACGCCGTGGGTGCTAAGACCGATGATCAGTTGGCGGCCGCATTGCTTGCGCGCATCGGCAATTGGCAGATCGCTCTGTCCGAGATGAACGCCTGCTGCGCCTGCCGCAAGGGCGATATCGAGGCGGTCGTTGATGATGACGGGAACTCCGGCCAGTTGGCAGATGCCAACGACTGCCCGTGATCGCTCAAGTAGGGTTGTTGCATCCATGTCTTTTTCCCGCACCTGCACGCATTCGACGCCACCTTCGATCGCGGCAGTCAGCACATCGCGCCACGGAAGAACGCAGGTGGACTCGGTGAGCAGCAGGCACAACCGCCACTGGGAAGCTCCGCTGCCGAGCCGTCGCTCGACGAAGGCACCGAGGTCGTAGAGTTGGTACCGAAGCGACTCGATGCCGGTGGCGGCGGCAGGATGGTCCAGTTTGGCGATCTCCTCGAGACTCCGCAATGCCTCGGTCCCCCGACGCGTGGCGGCCGCGGCCACATCGGTGACGGTGCTGCGGGTTTGCTCGGAGGGGGGGTGTATGTGCGTGCCGACATCGCCAGCGGTGTCGCGGGTCCAGATGGTCTGATCGCTCGGCCAGATGGATGCAGCGATGGATCGCAGGTTGTGGCGTAGATGCTTGAGTTCGCCACTGGTCTTGGCGTCGTCGAGAAGAAAACGGGCGATGTCTTCAAGCGTACGAACACCCTCACCTGCACGATTCAGGGCGGCGTCGATGAGGCGGTTGAGGGGCATGGAAAGGCCATTGTAGGGCACCCCCTCTCCCGCTTCGCGGGGGAGCGAAGTCAACGAACCAAACTCCCCTTATTGGGGAAGACCACCACCCTTGACCGATGGGCTGCTGCATGTATCGAATGATTCGAACCGGTTCTCCCCGCCGCAGCGTGACTGTTGCCGGCATCGCCTCTTCGGCCAAGCGGCTTCCTGCCTCACTGAAGTCACTCAACGAGAAGTGTGGTGGCGGGCTTGAAGCAGCCCGCACACGACCAGGGTTTTCAGGCGAGGCTGGGCAGATCTCGGTGGGTAGTGAGTCGGCCATTCTGATCGGACTCGGAGACGATGCGCCAACGCCGAATTCACTGCGGATCGCAGGTGCGAAACTCGTTGCCACGCTGCACACGATGGGCGCCTCAGCGGCGAATATTGAGGTGGCTGGGTGCCTGAGCGGCCCACTGGGCAAGAAACCTGCCATCGCCGCGCAGGCCATCGCCGAAGGCATTGTGCTGGCGAACTGGTGTCAGGAGACCTGGCGAGGTACCGCAGCCAAGGGCAATGCCGCCTCCGGCACACTGGTACTCACCAGCCGGGAAGGTGCTGCCCGAGGCGGATTGCGTCGCGGGTGCATCCTTGGCGACGGATCCAATGAAGCCAGGCGACTTGGATCCACTCCGCCCAACATCGCCAATCCGGCGTGGGTCGCCCGGCAGGCCCGCAGCATGGCCAAACGGCTCGGAATGCGGTGTGCGGTGATCTCCGCAGCGAAAGCCAAGGAACTTGGAATGGGCGGGCTCACGGCAGTTGGTGTGGGCTCATCGAGCCCACCATGCTTGATTCATCTGTGCTGGAAACCGAAATCCGCCAAGTCCAGCACCCGGCTCGCGATGGTCGGCAAGACCATCACCTACGACACGGGTGGCTATTCGTTGAAGATCTCCAACGGCATGAAGGGAATGAAATACGACATGTGCGGCGGAGCGGCGGTACTTGGCGCGATGCAGGCCATTGCGACACTGAAACTGCCGGTCGAAGTACACGCTGTGCTGCCCGCTGCTGAGAACATGGTGTCGGACCGCTCCTACCGGCCCGATGACATCATCGAGATGTACAACGGTGTCACCGTAGAAGTCACCAATACCGATGCCGAGGGGCGGCTCGTTCTTGCAGACGCGTTGGCATGGACCTGTAAGAAGGTGAAACCAACCCACATCATCGACATCGCCACCCTTACCGGGGGCGTGGTCGTGGCACTTGGTGAGTGGTGCAGCGGGCTCTGGTGCAAAGATGTGGGCCTTCGCCGCGCCCTTCAGGATGCCGGCGATGCCTGTGGCGAGCAGGTCTGGCGCATGCCGCTTTGGAAGGAACACCGCGATTTCATGCGGGCCCGTCATGCTGACATCTGGAACTCCGGTCCCAAACGGGATGGGCACCCCATTCAGGGCGCCGCCTTCCTCTCGTACTTCGTCGATGCAGACATTCCGTGGGCGCACGTTGATATCGCAGGTCCGGCGACAACCGATTCGGCGACCGATCTCTTTGCAGCCGGTCCGACCGGATGTGGCGCTCGCCTGCTTGCCGAAACGGCGGCGACCTTCGTATCAGGTTGATGTGGTCAGCAGCGACTCAACCCGCGCCGGAATGATCTCGGCGAACCGCTTGGCGACGGCGTCGTAGGAAGACTGTCCCATTCCGATCGGATCCGACACCGGGCCATTGGGGTCGAGCAGGTGAACCTTGGCAAGGCTGTCCTCCTCGTCGCCTGCAAGCATGTGCCGAACCGCATCCACATGGCTCGATGTCATGCACAGCACCAGATCTGCATTGTGGACCATCTTTGGTGTCAACGCCTTGGAGCGGCCATCGTGCTCGATGCCCATGCGGTTCAGGGCCGCGGTGGTTTCTGGGGAGGGGGACGCCCCATCCACGGCTGCAATGCCCGCTGATCCGGTAAAAACAGGCTGCCCGATACCATCAAAATGCGATCTTGCAATCGCCTCTGCCATCGGGCTTCGGCAGGTATTTCCGGTGCAGATGAAGAGAATTGTTCGCACGGAGCCATGATAGGGATTCCACCCTCTTTGGCCGCTTGCCCTTGCACCATCGGGCAGAATCGGATTGAATGCATCGCGACCCACACAGGAGAACCACAGGTGGAGTTCATTCCCGCCGACGAAGCGGCACGTGTGATCACTGATCACGGCATCGAATCCGAGACCCCGGACGAAGACCATATCTACCTGCGGATGCGTGACGCTGAGACTGTGCATCACCACCATGTGGCGGTTGCGGGCGGTATGTGTACTCCACGGGATGGGGCCGCCGTCCACGAGATTGCAGAAGATCGGCTTCCAGATGTCATAGATCACCTGTTGCACAAGTTGCATCACTCGCAACTGTTGCTCATTCCCGTCGGGAAGTGGCGAAGTGTGTTTGATGTGGTGGCATTCAGCCTTGCGGCCAACGAGGAGTGGCAGCAGATCGACGCCGCTGCAACAGTTGAACTCAACTCGCGGGATCCGCTGCTCGCCGACACGGGTGATCTGCACTTGTTGTGCGACCTGATCAAAGCCTTGCTGCATGATTCAGAGAAGCCGGATCAGGGGCTGATGTTGATTTCGGTTGGACAGCCGGTTGTCGTCGAAATCGTCCCCACCGGTGGCGTTCGTTTGAGTTTCGGCAACCAGGCGACCGCCGACGAACTGGCCGAGGTCTACGCCTCCTGATTCCGGAGCACAGGGGCACCACACCATGCCGCCAGTAGGACGAACCAAGGCAATACAAAATCTCGTGGACAAGGCCACCGCGGCGCTTGCCAAGGAGAACTGGTTTCAGGCCGAGCGTGTGCTCGATCGCGCGCTGGCCATGAGCCACGGCCGGCGCGACTACCTAGGAATGGCCGAGATCATCGACTTGCTCTCACAGGCCCGCGGTGGATGGCGGAAGCAGGCCCTTGCCTCCCGCAAGGCGATACGGGTCATCGACGAGGAGTTCGCCGACACCATGGTGGTCGAGCCGGGCCGCTACCTCGTACAGCCCCCGCTGGTCGGCGCCGACGCAAGACGCTTGCGGCTGTTGGCCTGCGCTGCCGAAGTGCCAGCCGTGGTGCTTTGCCGTGAGCCGACAACACAACTTGGACTGATTCCGATCGTTGCAATTGGCCCGCTTGGGGCTGTTCGCACGAAGATAAAACCACCAAGGGACCTGTCAAAGCCAACGGCAGCGTGGTTCCGCGAGGCGTTGCTGAGCCTTGGTGAGGTGGCGATCGAGAAACTCAACCCGACGCATATCGCCTCCCGCCGGCTTGATGCCTTGCTTGGACTGCTTGATACGCTGCCCGAAGACGAAGCCTTGCACCGACTCGCCATCGACCTCTGTGCCGAAGCGGCCAATGAGGAACCCTGACCCCGAAAGTTCCGTGGGAATCGCCCCCGCGCTCAGAAACGAGTTCAATGACAGACGAACACACCACCATCGAAGCGCATCTGGCGACCTCCTACACCATCAGGTCCATCATCGTGGCCATCGTGTGTCTGGTACTTGGTGTCTGGGGCATCTGGGACTACGTCGAGATTATTCCGCGGCAGGAACGGGAATTTGCCAGGGCGGAAGTAGGCCGCGCCTTCAGCCAGTATGCCGAACCGATCGTCAGTGGTGGTGAGGCACCCAACGAAAAACGTCGTGCGGCATTCATGACCGCAGTTCTCAGCAGTCTGGCAATCGAGGGAGGGGCGGCGATCGAGGGCGACATCGATGGCCTTCGTGAAGCTGTATCCAGTGGTGGTGAGCACGCGATTGGCACGCTTGAAGAATTACTCGTCAAACGCCTGCTCCCAGAAGCGGTGCAGAAGGCTGCGAAATCGCGGGGTACCGAGGGCGGATCGACGCTGCAGACCGGCCCGAGAAGTGAAAGTACGTGGCTTGTTGCCGAGGCGGCCATGGTCCACGGAGCCCGCACGCCAACGCTGGCCTCGGGTGATGCAAGTGATGTGCTCAAGCAAGGGCTGCAACTAGCGCACGCTCAACTCAACCTGTATGGCGAGGTCGAGCAGCCGTCCGCTTACGATCGCCCAATACAGTGGCTCTTCATCCTGTCCCTGCCTTTCGCGCCGTGGTATCTCTGGGGTGTCATCGTGAACAAACGCAAGCGATTTGCTTTGGATACAGATGGCACACTCCACCTGCCGGGCGAAACGTGGTCGCCGCAGGATCTCGTCGATATCAACATGAGCAAGTGGATGAAAAAGAGTAAGGCGTGGGTGGTTCACGCCGATGGGCACCGCGTATTGATGGATGACTACATCTTCAAGGGCATCTACCGAATCGTGGGGGAGATCGCCTCGGCGCGGTACCCAGAGCAGTGGACGGACGAGGCCAAGAGGGTCAAGAAAATCACCGAACAGCCTCCGGAAGAAGCTGGGGAAGAGACCCCGGAGCAGGATTCGAACAACGAAGCCTGAAATCAACGCCGGACACTTCCCAACAAGAAGCAGGCACATGCCGCACGCTCCCGCACAATCCGTCCCCTTTCGGCAGGTTCGGCCCAATGGCCGCCTGCACGAGCCCTCGGTGCCCGATGCTGACATACGAAATGCCGTTCTCGGCCACGTATTTGTATCGCTCGGGGCTCTGAGCGGCGTCCTGTTGGTGGTGCCGCTGGTGCTCTGGCTCAGCGGCAAAAACCAGAGCGGCTTCGTGGACGATCATGGACGTGAGGCTTGCAACTTTATTCTGAGCATGATGCTGTGGAGTTTTATTCTGACCATCACGTTTGTCGGGATCGTTCTCCTATGGATTCCTTGGGTATTGACCGTTGTGCTGTCGATCCGATCGGCTGTGATCGCATCAAACCGCGAGTATGTGCGGTATCCGATGACAATCCGGTTCTTGTGAGGGAGTCTGGTGCCGGAACGGGGACCCTGGAATGGGAACCGATAGCCCACCTGTGGTCTTTCGCATGATCTTCCACTCCAATACCCGACCCCTTTTCCTACCATGACCCCATGCCACTGCTGGAAGCCGAAAACCTCATCAAGTCCTATACCGGCCGCCGCGTTGTGGATGAGGTGTCGTTTTATGTGAACCCGGGTGAAATTGTCGGACTGCTTGGGCGCAATGGTGCTGGCAAAACGACTTCATTTCGGATGGTGATCGGCATGATCACACCCGAAGGGGGCACGGTGCACTTCGGTGGTCAAGATGTGACTCGCGAGCCGATGTTTCGCCACGCGCGACTCGGCATGGGCTATCTCAGTCAGGAACCGAGTGTCTTTCAGCGGATGAGCGTCCGCGACAACCTTCTTGCCATTCTGGAAACGCGAAATCTTTCGCGTGAGCAGCAGAATGAGCGGTGCAACGAGTTGTTGTCCAAATTCGGACTCGAACACAAGGCAAAGGAAACGGCGAGAACTTGCTCAGGAGGTGAGCGGCGACGATTGGAAATCGCCCGTGCCATGATCACCGAGCCGACCATGCTGCTGCTTGATGAACCGTTCGCAGCGGTCGACCCGCATACCGTCGAGGAGTTGCAGCACGAGGTTGCCAAACTGCGGGACAACGGCATTTCGATTCTGGTGACAGATCACAACGTCCAGCAGACGCTCCGCATCTGCGACCGAGCCTACATCATTCACCACGGCAAGAATCTGCGTGAGGGTGAACCCAAGGCGATCATCAATGATGAGTCCGTCCGCGAGGCCTATCTCGCCTCGACCTTCCGGGGCGATGAATTCGACTAGAGTGACCCCCCGATGAAGCTCCTGTTGTCCATACTGCTGATCGTTGGTGGACTGACGCAAGTTGGATGCGTCCGCCGCACTATTCGCATCACCACCGAGCCGCCCGGCGCGCTTGTGTGGCTCAATCACCGCGAAATCGGACGAACCCCGGTCGAGGCCGACTTTACTCACTACGGAACCTACGACCTGCTCATCAAAAAGAAGGGCTGGGAGCCGATGATCGGGGCGATGCCGACGGGATTTCGCATTCGGGGAACACCCGGTGTGGATCTGATGCTTGAAGTGTTGCCGATCAACACACATGATTTGGTTGAGTGGCACATCGAGTTGGTGCCTCGTGATCAAGACCACCATGCGCTGTTGAATCGCGCATCTGAGTTGCGGGCTGAAGGCGGGGGGCACGACCCCCACACCATGGCCGACGAAATGGGTCAAACGGAGTCTGGAACTCCCTCACCAAAGGTCAATGTGGACTCGGATGACGGGGAGTCGGATTCGGGCACCTGACCCCCTCCCACAGGAGTATCGATATGGAACTACTTCTCGCAGGGGTCGTTTGGATTGGACTCGCGGCCGCAGATCCACCGCCGCAAGAGGCGGGTGACACGGCCATCATCGATCAGGGCACCCTGAAGCAACTGGCCGAACAGTCACTTCGTACTGAGGGGTTGTCCGGGCACAGCCAGTCTGATGAACTCTGGTTTGCACTGCTCGATCGAACCATGGAGGCGATCGGATGGCGGCATCGTTTCCGGGCATTGGAGTCGGAATTGTCAGAACTTCGTGAGCAGATCACTGAACTTCGCCACTTTGTAGCGGACCACGAGCAATTCGGAGACGACTTCGCCACCTACCGTGAAGTCCTCGCGGAGACAAAACGGTTAACCAATGCTCAAATCGCGCTCAAGCGGCAGCAAAGGCAGATTGAACAAGATCGCAAGCGTGAGGAATCGAAAAAGAAGCGGGAAGCGACTGCCGCTGCGAAGAAGAAGGCCAAGGAGGCCAGCCAGCGGCTGACCAAATTGGGTTTTTCGGCCATTGGCCAAAATGTATACCTAAGCAAATCCGCGTACGCCTACCCAAATCGGACCGTGCCCGAACAGCGTGTCTACTTCCAGCCAGGACCAAACGGCGACATGCAGCCCATGACCACAATCGAGAGCCGTGAGGAGATCGACTACGCCAAGATGACCATCTCCGGCAGCCTGCTCAACGGCGCCAAAATCACCCGCAATATTGGCGTCGCCTTTGTGTTTCGTGATCAGTACGGCAACCAGATCGGGCAAGAGACCGTGGTCATCGAGAACGCGCGGCCGGATGTTCCGTATCCGTTCACCGGTGAGCTTGTCATGGCGTCCGATCAACCTTTCTCCAGCATGACCAGCTGGGTGCTGTTCGCCGATACAGCGCCACCGGCTGCGGTCACGACGCCCTCGACTGTGCCAGTGCCCGGTACTCCGGCGACTCCATGACACAGCAGGGTGCGCTGGATCCAGCGAGCCGCCGCCGCCGAGTAGTCATGCCTTTGGTGATTCTCGCTATAGCCATTGGAATCGGTCTCTGGTTCCCTGGTCAAACTGGATCCGATGGTGATATCGAGCAGCGACTTCGGAACACCCTGTCCAGTCAATGTGGTCCCACCATGACGCCACCTGTGGTTCAGTGGGCCTTGCCCATCGTGCAGTCCACATTCGAGGCGGCCGCATCGCGCTGGTGCGAGCGGGGGATCGATTTGGCATCCGTCACGATCACGCAAAAAGATACGGGGGATGGCGGTCGATCGATCACCTTGCATTCCCCTGATGGCGATTCCATCCACCTGCTGCTCACCATTGAGTCCGACGGAACACCGCTGGTCTCCTCAATCAGCCTCGATCCTGCTGGAACGTGACCGCCGAAACTTGGGTGGGCTGATAGCCTGATAGAATGGATGTCTGGATCAACGGTGAGTTCGTACGGGATGAGGATGCCCGCGTATCGGTCTTTGATGCGGGATTTCAGCATGGCATCGGCCTCTTCGAAACGATGGCGGCCCGCAACGGGCGAGTCTTTCGTGCCGGGCAACACATGGGCCGACTTCTGGAGTCCGCCCAAACCTTGATGCTGAGTGATCGGCTGCATGCCGACCCGCTGATCGAAGCTGTACATCACACGATCGAACACAACAAGCAGCCAAATGCCCGCGTCCGACTGACGCTGAGCGGTGGTGACCTCAATGCGCTTCGCAGTACTGGTGAGGGGCCGACTGATCCGACGATTGTGATCGTTGTCCAGCCGCCGACCGAGTACCCGGAGGCCTTTTTTTCCCAAGGCATCGCCGCCCTGCTCGCCCCTGGCCGCCTCAACCCGTGGCAGCAGACGGCCGGACACAAGACGCTGAACTATTGGAACCGAATCGCTGCGTTACAGGCTGCCGCCTCGGTGGGAGCGGGGGAGGCCTTGTGGCTGACACCAGACGCAATGGTTGCAAGTGGATCGGTGAGCAACCTTTTTTATGTGTCTGATGGCGAGTTGATCACACCACCAGCCCGCGGCGAGCAACTCAAAGGCGAACTTGTTCCGCCCGTGCTTCCGGGCATCACCCGTTGCGCGGTTATTGAATTGGCGCAGCGAGCGGGGATCTCGGTCCGCGAGGGAATGCCGAATCTAGAAGAACTCATGGACGCCGACGAAGTCTTCCTGACGAACTCGAGTTGGCACATACTTCCGGTCACCGGGCTTGGGCTGAATGTCCATTCCAAAGATCCCCAGCACGAGGCCGAACTGCGACATCACCCTATCGGTGAAGGCTCGGTTGGCAGCATGACCGCCGATCTGCGAGCGGCCCTCTTGGAACTCATCGAACAGGAAACCTGTGAGATCTCGGCACCATGAATGGGCCAGAGCAAATTCCGCCAGAAGGGTTCCCGGAGGGTTTTTCAAGAGCATCGCGGGTGTTTCAAATCATCCAGTCACGGCCGAGCCGGGCGTCGCGTGTAGCGATTTCGGTGTTCTTGCTGCTACTGGCGTTGCCGCTACTGGTGCTGGCCCTCACAGCGGGCATCATCTCGATGGCGGTGTATCTGATTCTTGCCGGATGGGCCCGTCTCTTCGCCCGACGCACACCGGACTGGGCCGAGCATGATGTGGAGGGTCGGAAGGGTGTCAGGGTGAAGCGATAGTCGGAAGTCGGCCAAATCGACCCTCGGCACACGCTGTCCTCGCCCGTATCATCATGGTGATCCCATGAGCACCGCGACCACCCCCAAGTTCACGCACCTGCATCTCCACAGCGAGTACTCACTACTCGACGGGGCGAATCGCATCAAACCGCTGCTCAAGCGTGTGGCGGATCTCGGCATGACGTCAGTCGCACTGACGGACCATGGCAACCTGTTCGGCGCTGCCGAGTTCTTCTCGGCCGCGAACAAGGTGGGGATCAAGCCGATCCTTGGAATCGAGGCCTACGTCGCGCCAGAACAGCGAACGATGCGTGCCAAGTCGAAAGTCGGACCGGATGGGGGGTTCCATCTCGTCTTGCTTGCTCGCAACGACGAGGGGTGGGGCAACCTCGTCAAGTTGAGCAGTGATGCCTATTTGAAGGGCTTCTATCACAAGCCGCGGATGGATCGGGAGACACTTGCTCAGTGGTCCGGTGGCCTGATTGCCATCAACGGACACCTTGGCTCATCGCTGGCGCACCATCTTGTTCAGTTCGAACAGACCGGCGATGACAAGTATTGGAAGGCCGCCATCAAGGAGGCCCGTTGGCATGCCGAGGTATTCGGTCCGGACGAGCATGGTGAGCCGTGCTTCTTCGTCGAGTTGCAACGCATGGACATCGATAAGCAGGATGCGATCAATCCGCTCCTGATCAAACTCGCCGATGAACTCGATCTCCCCCTCGTATGCGACAACGATGCCCACTTCCTGACCGCCGACGATCACAACACGCACGACACACTCTGTTGCATTTCCATGGGAAGGACCAAAGAGGATCCCAAGCGGCTCACCTATCCGCCGGACTTGTATGTCAAGTCGGCGAAGGAGATGGTGGAACTCTTCGGGGACGTACCTGAGGCTATTGAAAACACCAACCGAATCGCCGAGCGGTGCGAGACGACCATCGATTTCGCCACCAGCCACGCCCCGGTCGTGCGAGTCACGGCACCGAGCGAATCTCCCACATGGGATGGAATCAGCGATCTGACCGAGTGGTTCAAGGCCTGGTGTACACGAATCGAGTTGCATCCATTCGATGCGGAACGCGATGCCGGAGCAGACCGAATCGCACTGGAAGCAGAATGCGACCGCGCGCTCAGGCTGCTGGCCGAAGCTGGGCTCATCTGGCGATACGGATCTGATGGTGTCACCGACGAGATTCGCGCTCGGTGTGAACGTGAACTCTCGATCCTGTCCGAGAAGCGGATCAGTGCCTATTTCCTGATCTGCTGGGACTTCGTCAACTGGGCGCGGCAGCGGGGCATCCCGGCCAGTGCCCGTGGCAGTGGTGTCGGCACGATGGTCGGCTATGTGCTGGGACTTTCCAACGCGTGTCCAGTGACATTTGGATTGCTCTTTGAGCGGTTCACCGACCCAGACCGCGATGAATATCCCGATATCGATGTCGACATCTGTCAGAATGGGCGTGGTGAGGTCATCCAATACGTCCGGGAGAAGTATGGCCATGTCGCGCAGATCATCACGTTCGGTCGGCTCAAGGCACGCGCAGCGATCAAGGATGTCTCGCGGGTCATGGGGCTTGAGCCAGTGGAGGGGCAGCGGCTCTCAAATCTGGTGCCGCCGGAATTGAACATCACGATCGCGCAGGCCCGCGAGTCATCGACGGACTTCAAAGAGGAATACGAGAAGAACCCCATGTCCCGCCGCGTCATCGACGAAGCGGAAAAACTGGAAGGACACGCAAGGCACGCCGGAGTCCACGCGGCGGGTGTTGTCGTGGCGACGCAACCGCTCGACACGATCGTGCCGCTGTGCCGGGTGAGCGGCAACGACGAGGCGGTCACACAGTGGGATGGGCCGACCTGCGAGCGGGTCGGACTACTCAAGATGGATTTCCTCGGTCTCAGGACGCTCTCGACGCTGGAACTGTCGCGAGAACTCGTAGAGGTGACACTCGACGAATCGGAGATCTGGGCTGCGGTTGGCCACGCGCCTGGCGATGGCCCATACCCGCTGGATCTTGACCGTGTTCCTTGGGACAACCAGCAGGTACTCGATCTCTTCCGCCGCGGCGATACCTCTGGGATCTTCCAGTTCGAGTCAACGGGCATGCGCCAACTGCTGCGGGAAATACAGCCGGATCGACTTGAAGATCTCATCGCCGCCAATGCGTTGTACCGACCAGGGCCAATGGATCTCATCCCCGAGTACATCGCCCGCAAGCACGGGAAACTCCCGGTTCCGAATGTGCATCCGATTGTGGACGAGTTCACCACCGAGACCTATGGCATCATGGTGTACCAGGAACAGGTCATGCAGATCGTGCACGGGCTCGGTGACATCCCGCTGCGACAGGCCTACACGCTCATCAAGGCGATCAGCAAGAAGAAGGTTGATGTCATCGACTCGGCCCGGAGTGGTTTTATCGAGGGTGCGTCTGGGAAGGGGATGGGCAAGGACGAAGCCGAGGAACTCTTCGAATTGATTTTGAAGTTCGCCGGCTACGGCTTCAACAAGTCCCACTCGACGGGATATGCCATCATCGCCTACCAAACTGCCTGGTTGAAAACGTGGTTCCCGGTGCAGTACATGGCGGCCGTGCTGACGTTCGAGAGCGCCGCGAAGAAGACAGAGGACTGGGCGCCGTATCTGGATGACTGCCGGTACACGCGCTTCTCAGATCACGCTGACAGCAAGCCGGACATCGGCATTGAGGTGCGTGGTCCCGATATCAACGAGAGTCGCCACCGCTTCACGGTGGTACATGACGAACATCTGTCACCGAGTAGTCTCAATGGGGCAATCCGCTTCGGGCTCGGCGGCATCAAGGGGGCCGGGAAGAATGCTGTGGAGGGTTTGATTGCCGAGCGGGATGCCAATGGACCCTTCTTGTCGATCTGGGATATCTGCGAACGGGCGCCATCGGGCACCGTCAATCGCGCCACGATGGAAGCCTTGATCAAGGCCGGCGCGCTCGACTCCATTCACAGCATGTCCAAACGCGCTTCCATGGTGGGAGAGGCCGAGTCGGCACTTCGGGCGGGACAGAAACTCAAGAAGGACGCCGACTCCGGGCAGGGGCAGCTTTTTGGTGGGGGGGATGCCCCCAAAGAGGACCCCGAGCAGTTCGCGCTGCCCGATGTGCCGCCGTGGAGCGAGCGGGAGGCCCTGGCCTATGAACGTGAACTTCTGGGCTTCCACGTCTCTGGCCATCCAATCGATGAGTACGACGCGGTTTTCAAGACCTATTGCTCGTGCAGTATCTCCCAACTTGACAACATGCCAATGGGCCGCCAGATCAGACTTGGCGTGATGATCGCCTCGACCCGTATCGTCACCATTCAGCGGGGACAGAATGCGGGGCAGCGGATGGCGATGTTGTCACTGCAGGATCGCGGGGCGTCAATCGACGCTGTGATGTTCTCGGATCACTTTGCGAGAGACGGCGAGATGATTGTCAACGATGCCGTCGTTATCGCAGAAGGACATCTGGACATCAACAACAGAAGTGGTGGCCAGCAATTCATCGTCGAGCGATTGGTGCGTCCGAGTGAGGCTGCAAAATTCCTGACCGAACGCATTGAGTTGCGGGTTCCCTTCAAGGATGGGGAATCCCAACAGGCTGCGGGGGAGCGGCTCCGTATGACCGCGGGTGTCATCAAGCAGGCGGGTGGCTCACAAATCGCCGATGGGGCGCATCCGGCCAATGTCGTTCTGCACCTGGACCTTCCCGAGCAGGTGGTGACGCTCAAAAGTGAGTTCCGGGTCGTTCCGCACGACGAACTTGTTCGTCAATTGACCAAAATGCTCGGTGGGAGCCAGCAGGTTCAACTGGTTGGTTCGATCCCACAGGCACGGGCGCGTGGTCGCAAAGCGAAGGGCTAGGGATTGGCCCAACGGTCCTCGTTCACGCCGCCAAGTCGCCCCAACTGTCTTCCACTGGCTCGTCCGGCCACTCCGGGCGAGAGCGTTTGTGGACGCGGATGATCTGGGCGAGTTGCTCCGTGATGATGGTGCGGAGCACATCGAGGGTGGTGGCATCCTCGGACGAGAACCCGGTGTCGGCGTCGCGGAAGAACGCAAATACCGCCAGGCACTCGTCGTCGCGGTGGCATGAGAAGGAGGCTAGCTGCGAGCCGCCGAGCATGCTCAGGTGACCGCCCGCCTCGTGCGCGAGTTCGGTCGTATCGTCGAAGCGTACGAGTTCGTGTTCGGTCGACATTGCCGGGCAAATGAGATTGCCGAGATCACGGAGCGTCGGCATCAAATCCGTGTCCTGCCACTGGAAGTTCACGTAGGCCCCGACACCGTACTGCTTGTCGCCTTCCTTGAGATACACGACGGCATTGGTCGGACCGAGTTTCTTGAGGATGTATTCGAGTGAGGTGCGGAGCATCTCCTCGACGTCGAGTTCCTGACTGATGAGCGCCTTGAACTCGCTGGACATGGCGACATCACTCATCTGCTCTCGCATGGTTCGATACGCGGACGCGAGGTCACCACATAGCACATCGACCTGGTCGGACATCTCGTCGCGGGCGGTTGTGAGTTGCTCACAGGTGTCCGCCAATTGTTCGAGTTGACACTCCCGTTCGCGGTGAGCACGAACACGGGCCATGATCTGTTCCATCCGCTCCGGAACGCGGCTGCGGTCGGTCGGAAGACTGATCCAGTCGGAGGCGCCGCTTCGAATAGCTTCGACGAGCGCATCTGGAGTTGGGGCAGCACCAAAGATGACCGACCGAACGCTCGGGTGCTCGGCCTGTATTTCGCGAATGAAGCAAGCGGTATCCCGGTTCTCGATCTCGGAGGCGATCATCAGCACGTCGGGGCGGTACTCGTCGTTGCGCGTGCGGGCGGCCTCGATGGTGTTCGACATCTCACAGACGTACCCGAGGGTCTCGAGTTGCAGCACCATGCGGTCGCGATCCTTGCCAGCCGGACCAATGATGTGGAATCGACCGTGTTTGGACTCCACCTTGGGACTGGTGTTGAATGCGGTGCTGGGGTGTTCGAGCGGTTCCATCGACGGGCTCCGATGTCTGGAAATCCTGACCGCGACGAACTGCCGGGCCACCGCAGCCATCGGCGCAATAGAGGACCGATTTCAGTCGGACTGGTGTTCCTGTGTGGTTTTTCGGGGCGATGTAGGTGATACCGCCGTCCTGAGGGGTTGCCCGGATCGTTCCTTGATGATGTCACAGCAAGGGGATAGGTTCTTGAAAGGTATGAGTGTCCATCACCCTGAAATGTGACTTATCGGGCCTCAAATAGGCGGACGGCCTCGGGAATACGGGGGTACAGCGGCTCAAGATGGTGGGTATCCACAATCTCGCCACGAGCGTGGCATTGCTCAGCAAGATTCAGGCAGATGACCGGGTCAAATCGTGGCGGCTCCATGGGTACGCCCACGTCTCGGACCGCCCCGGCAAGTTCTGGTGGAAGATGAGCATCGGCGATGCAAACCTCACACCCAGCGAGGGCGGGGCCGATCGAGACGGCATTCACAAGCCCCGGAGTGCCTGTGATCTGTAACCCGGAATCAACACAGCTCAGCCATGCCGTACCCCGCCGCGAGGCAAGAAGCACCCCAATCCTTGCTGCCGGACCTGATCGCGAGCCTGCCACGACCAAAGCCGTTTGAACGGCCACCACATCACAACCGGTACTGAGCGCCAACGTCTTGGCCGTCGTGACCGCTATCCGCAGACCGGTGAAACCGCCGGGTCCAATCGATACGCCAATGAGCGACAGGGTGTCTGGAGCGAGCCCGGCATCGGCGAATAATCGATCGATTTCAGACATGAGCCGATCATCGACTCCTGAGGCCGACTCAAGTGAGGCTGTATGAATCTCTCCTGATGTGTCCCGCATTGCAACGCCGCCGCCACGTTGCGAACACTCGATCGCAAGTGTGACACTCACGACGCGGGTTCACAGGTGGGCAAGACTTGGATTGGCGTGGCACGCGCCATCATGTCATCGATGTCGGGGTTCGTGGAAAGATCCAGTTCGAGTACCGCACCATCATCCTGATCGCTCGCAAGTGCCATCACCGAATCGCTTACCCGCCGCACACCACCATCGAGTCTGATGTGGCCGATGACCATGCACCGAATGGACCAAGCCCTGAGAAGCTCTGTGATCTGCTCGCCATCAAACCGACGACCCCATGTCAACAAATACGCTGCGCCATCGGGACCAAGTCGATCGTCCGGTGTGGGTTCACGTTCCAGAATCATTGGGTCGAAACGACCCATCAGCACGGCGTCGGGCAGCGAGTGTGTGCACTGCACGCCGCTGGCGGTTCGAACTGCCAGTGGCATTGCGGCTAGGAATCCGTCGATCGCCGCATACACCCGCTCCCAGTCCTCTCCGAACGTCAGTGCGACGCCGTCCTCAAAGAGTTCTATGCTGTTGCCGCCGCCCTTGGTCACACCGACGCGAGTGAGTTGTGAATTCTCGTGGTTCCCAAGGATGGGGTGAACACGTCCTGGGTGTTGCACAAGCAGTTCGGCAACCCGCGCCAACATCCGCCAACTCATGTCGCAGTCATGTATGAGTGTGGGGCCATGAATGAGTTCTTGAAGCAGCAGATGGTTCTGCTTGTTCTCAAGCTGTGCTGCAGCGAGAATCCGCATGTAATTTGGGAGATGGTCGTGCAGATCACCTGCAATCATCAGTGAGCCTTCGTTTGGAAGATCGACTCGAGAACCGATTCGACCAGGCGTGCTGAGCAGAATGGACGTGGCTTGCTCAAAAATCGCAATGAGTCGATCGGCCTGTGTCCAGTCGGAGGGAGGGCTCATTTTCTTTTTCCAGAACGCTTTGAAAAAATGGCCGTGGACTGTCCAATCGCCTCACCTTGACGACACATCCCCACCTCGGTGATTCGCTTCCATGCGCTCTCCGCCGTCCTTTCAGACTGCTCAATGCCGATTGAACGCCGCGCGTAGGCGCGAGCGACCGTTCCAGTGGTGCCACTGCCGGCGAATGGGTCGAGTACCAGATCACCCTCGTTGGAACAGGCCAGAATAATTCGTTCAAGATAGGCCTCTGGAATCTGGTTCTGGTGGCCCGCTCTTCGCTCTTTGTTGTTCCCTTGCACGCGTCCCCAGTACTTGCCATACCAGACATCCATCGGAACTCGCATGCCTTTGTTGGAGTCCTTCTCCATGGTGCGTTTGTCGCCGTAGATGCTGGCACGATCGGACACTTCCAAGATGGCTTCTGGATTCCATGTCCGTGTGGCGCCTTTGCAGAAGTACAGCGCATGAACCTTGCTCACGATGAACGACGATTCGCGGCACTGCCCGAACCGGAAATGCCAGATGCACCAGTTCACCATCGTCATGCCCTGCCGCTTGAGGTGCATCACGATCTCGGCAACGGTGTCGTCCGGAATGTTTACCCAGAGACTTCCGTTTGGAGCAAGTGCATCGATGCAGCCGTCGAGCCAGTCGATTGTGAAGCGTTCGTACTCCGCCCGACTCATGTTGTCGGACCATCCGTCGTATGGAACATCCCAGTTGAATGGTGGATCGGCAAAGATGAGATCCACATCGCCGCGATCCGGAAGACTCGCCAGTACATCGCGGCAATCCCCGATATACAGGCGTGTGTCGGGGTCGTCACGGCTCCATTGTGGGTGGAGCAGCAGTGGTGTCGATTCTGCTTTATAGGCAGGCAGTCCATCGGCGATCAGACGGATGCCGGAGGCGGGGGCTCGATTATCACGATGTGTGATAACGGCCCCGGTCGGCCCCCCACGCGAGGACGATGTGGTCTTCTGTTCCATTTGCCCAGTATTGCAGGTCAATGGCAGCGATGGTGTTGTAAATACCTACAATTGCCGACATGCGATTCCTTTGGTTCACTCCTGCCGCTGTGATTCTTGTGTGTGGTTGCTCGCCGAGTTTCCATTCCATCGACCAGCAGGTCAATGATCTGCTCGCCAGCGGTACCGGCCGCATCGAAGCTACCATCCCGCCTCGCCCGGTGGAGGAATGGGTGGAGGTTTCGGCAAGCGAAGCCGCTATGAACGACAAGCATCCATCCACCATCAATCCACCGGTCGAGGCGATGACTTGGGAATCGGTCGTGGCGATGGAGACTCAGGAAGTACTCGACCGCCTTGTCTCCTACGAGGACGCCGCTGAGGGTGGCGAGGAATTGAAGCTTGACGAGGCGCTTGAGTGGGCTTTCGCCCACGGCCGGGAATACCGCTTCGCCGAAGAAGACTATCTACTTACGTGCTTGAATCTCATTCTTGAGTTGCACCTGTGGACACCCCAGATTGCCGATGATGTAGCGCTGCAATACTCGCACGAAGACGGTGATAGTAATTTTTTGCAATCGGCCGAGGCTGTTGTCAATACGTTCTCGGCCTCTCAGCGTCTGCCATGGGGGGGGGAGGTGACAGCGTCCTACGTCGCCACCTTTGCCCATGAGGTACTCGGAGCCTCCACGAACTCGCCGAGTTCTGATACGACGCGGATCGGTCAGTTCACTTTCGGTGGGAGCATTCCGCTGCTTCGGGGCGCCGGGATGATCGCGCAAGAGGACATCATCCAGGCCGAACGGAGTCTGATCTACGCGGCCCGATCCTTTGAAGAGTTTCGCCGCGACTTCTGGTTCCGTACCGTAAGTACCTGGCTTGGCCTGCTTGTGCAGCGTCAGAACCTTGACAACGCGCTCGAATCCGCTTCGCTGCTCGAAACGCTGGCTGAGCGACAACGTGCCCTGTATGAGGCCGGTCGTGCTCGGTTGTATGACGCCGCTGAGGCGGAGAACAACGCGCTGCAAAAGCAATCCAACATCGCTGGACTGTGGGAGTCGTATCGGCTGGCGGTTGATCGCTTCAAACTGCTCATCAACTGGCCGGTGGATGATCCGGTACGCATTTCCAAGGACACCTTCGCGATTGATCCGCCCGTCACCGATCTTGATGCCGCGGTGGAAACCGCTATGCGGCAGCGACTGGATCTCCAAACCGAGCGGGATCAGTTAGTTGATCGGCAGCGGTCCGTCCGCAATGCTCTCAATGGCCTGCTCCCGAATCTTGATCTGGCTGGAAGCATGCGGCTCGGATCAAACGATACGTACTACTACGACGCCATGCTTCCGTCGCTTGAAGACATGAACGCAGAGGCCTCGTTGACACTCGGGCTTCCGCTCGACCGGGAATCTGAGCGGATTGTGGTTCGGCAGGCTCAGATCGCTCTGGAGCGGTCGCGGCGGGAGTATCGAAAGCAACGCGACGAAACGGCCATTGATGTGCGATCTGCCGTCCGCGATATCGATGCCAATCTGTTCTCGTTGGACATCCAGCGGCGGAACGTCGAGATTGCGCGGCTCAATATTGAATCCATTGATGCGGATCCGGATACCTATACGGTTCTCGATCAACTCTCCGCAATTCAATCATTGCAGCAGGCGCAGAACGGGCGAGCGCAGGCCTTCCGCCGGGTCCAAGAGTCGATTCTCGGATATCTGCTTCGCACCGGCCAACTTCGCATCAACGACGAAGCGGCACTGGATCCAATTCCTGGAATGGTTATTTCCACCACGTCAACCTTGTCCTATGAACCAAAGCATTCGGTTTCAGCAGAGCAGGATGTACACTGAGTCGAACCCATGCAGCAGCACGCACACCACTTTCGACGGGGCATCAGCACAACACCGGTTGTGCTCGCTGGCACGGCACTGGTCATCGTGGTGGCTGTGACACTCTTGAGTGGTGGAGGCGGGTCACAGGATCTGATCCAAGCCGAAACCGATCTTCATATGGTGGTCGTTGGTGAGTTCGATGTCTCGATCCCGGCATCGGGTGAACTTGCAGCCTTCGATCAGGTTGAACTTCGGTGCGAACTCGATGGGAGCGCCACTGTTACTGAGATCATCGACGAGGGGTCTGCGGTCAAGACCGGGGATGTGCTTGTTCGCCTCGACGACAAGGATGTCAAGGACCGCATTCAGTCGGCGGAGGAGTCTGTTGTGGCCGCCCACAATCAGGTTGAAACTCGAACGGCCGACCATGCCATCGCCCAGAAGTCACGTGAGTCGAATCTTGCCAAGTCGCAGGTCGCGGTCGACCAAAGTAAACTTGCCCTGCTCGCGTGGCGGGAGGGTGAGGTGGTCGCCAAGCGGAATCAACTTGCCCTGTCGCTCCGAACAGCCGAAAAGGACTTCAAACGACTCGAAGAAAAGTACAAGAAGTCTTTGGAACTTCGTGAGCGGGATTTCATCAGCCAGAATGATCTTGAACAGGATGAGATTCAGATGATTCGGGCCGAGGCCCAACTCTCTCAGTCGCGGCTCGACCAGCAGGTGTATGAGAAGTACACCTATGAGAAGGACAAGCAGTGGAAAGAATCCGATCTCAAGCAGGCTGAAGATGAACTCGTGCGGGTTGAGACGCGGACGCGGGCCAGTGTGCAAAGTTCCAAGAGCAACCTTGATGCTGCCAACTCCAACCTCGCTTCCAAGGAAGAACGGCTTACACAACACCAACAACAGTTGGTTAACTGCACCGTGGTCGCTCCGGCACCTGGAATGGTGGTGTATGGAACAACTGTCGGGGGGGGACGTGACTGGGATCAACCTCAAGCTCTTCGGGTGGGCTCAAAGATTTCTCGCAACCAATTGTTGATCGTATTGCCCAATACCGACCGCATGTTCGCCGATGTCAAGGTCAATGAGGCACTCAGTGGACACGTCAAGGCTGGGCAGCCCGCGACTGTTCGAATGGATGCCTTCAATGACAGTGTCTTGCGGGGACGAGTTGAATCGGTCGGTGTGTTGGCTGAGGGCGGTGGTTGGCGGGATCCGAATCGCCGTGACTACTCGGTGAAGGTCTCCATCGACAACACTGATGAACTCCCCCTCAAGCCCTCCATGCGGTGCAAGGCGCTTATTCTGATCGACACAGTGGTGGAAGCGCTCTATATACCCGTGCAGTCGGTACACCGAGGTGAGCAGGGTTCGCTTGTGTACCTTGCCAACCGAGGACTTTATCAACCAACACCGGTCACACTGGGTCGATCTAGTGAGTTGTACGTCGAGGTACTTGGTGGCCTCTCGGTCGGAGATCAAGTGTTGCTTCGAGATCCACCGCCTGGAACAGTGTTGGATGCGGTCTCGGAGTCAACCGACGGCTGACCACCAAGCATCACATCCTCCCAACGAACCGGAAGATCATGATCGATGCCTAGCCGGTCGAGCAGTCGCCCCACCATGAAATCCACAAGGTCTTCGATTGATCGGGGTTGTGTGTAGAAGCCAGGGGAGAGTGGGATGATCGTGGCGCCTGCGGCCGCGAGCCGATCCATGTTGCCGATATCGATGCGACTCAGTGGTGTCTCGCGGTGAGCAAGTAGCAATGGTCGGCCCTCTTTGAGTGTCACAGCGGCTGCTCGCTGCACGAGCGTATTGGTCATACCAGAAGCCAGAGCGCCGAGCGTATTGCTGGAACACGGCACGACGATCATGCCCTCGTGTTGGAATGAACCACTCGCAATCACGGCCCCCATGTCGCGGCCGGAATGCAATACGACCTGAGCAGGATCGCTATGGCCGGCAAGCGACGAGGCCGTGACATCCACGATGCCGCATTCTTCCAAGAGCAATCGGCGACCAAGCGTGGACACAACCACATGGACCTCGATCTCCCGCTGAGCCAGCAACTCGATGGTCCGAACTGCATAGGGTGCGCCAGAGGCACCAGTGATCCCGATAATGATTCGCCGATCCCGATTCGTCCACGACATCCCCACAGTGTAGGGGCATCCCTGGGGGGCGCTGCTACACTGAGCCGCTGAATTGGAGAGCCCCCATGCGATATCCCCTCTGCATTTTTTGCCTCCTGTTGCCTGCGGCGTGCGCCCCTGAGGCCGGCTGGCCCCAGGAAACACCGCTCCAAATCGCCTCGCCGTCTGAGGCGACCGTCACAAGTGCCATCGCTACAGCGGTTGATTGGTGGATCGCCCGTGAACCAACGGCCTTGTCCGCCGGTCCGGTTTTGGTCTACCTCACGCCCTCGCTTGACCCAGCCAAAGCGTCACTTGCCAAACTGCTGCCGGCCTGTGATTTGGTTGATACCGACGAGGGTTCGGCCCTTGCCGTGCGGGCGGTCCGGATGCATCACTCATCTGCGCAGATCGACCTCGATGCCCCCCGACCCAGCCGGGGACGACAGTTGATTACGGTCGACATGCAGAAATTCGCACTCACGCCTTGGAAAGTAACTGGCGCCAATTGGTGGCGTTTCAATAACAAGCAGTTGGACCGCATCACATCCGAGGCGGTTGCCGCCTCCAAGGAGACTGCTGCCGCTGAATCGAGCACGGCCACTGCCCAGCCCGATGCCGAGTGAGCGATTCCACAACGCTTGGATCGATGCCGCAATCGAGCAAGCTGAAAATTCATGGTCTCAGGGCGGTATTCCAATCGGCTCGGTGCTCGCCCGCGCCGACTCCGGCGAGATTGTCGCCAGGGGGCACAATGAGCGGGTGCAGTCGGGTGACCCCACGGCACATGCCGAAGTTTCATGCATTCGGCATGCAGGCCGCCGCCGGGATTGGGCGGAGTTGACACTGACATCGACGCTGAGTCCTTGCTGTATGTGCAGTGGAACGGCATTGCTGTTCCGAATTCCCAGAGTCGTGATCGGCGAGAACCGAACGTTCTTGGGCGCTGAAGAGTGGATGCGCTCCCAGGGGGTCGAACTCACCGTACTCGACGATCCACGGTGTGTTGCCTTGATGGAACGATTGATCCGGGAAAAACCAGACTTGTGGGCCGAAGATATCGGTGAGTGATTGGTTCAGGCCGTCAACCCAATCGTCATGGCAACTGACGCTGATTTTGATTTCTCTTGTGGCGGCTTGTACATCCATGGCCGTGGTGTGGGTGTACGGATCACCATCCACCACACAAAGAACAGTGCCAGCACGACGCGGCTGACATTGAACACGATGACTGGAACGGTTCCGTGAAGATCGACGAGCATACCGTCACCCGGGTACACGCCATAACCGAATAGGGCCGGAATGCGGAACCAGTAATACGCCGACACTGCGGAAGCCGCAAATAGAGCGTCAAGTCGCCGACCGTCGGATTTTGGCAAGGCCGACCGAAGCAGCACCCACAACACCATCGTTCCGAGCATGCTCCCAAGTGGCCACACCCAAGCTTCCGCGGCACCGATTGAAATGCCATCGGGCACCTGAAACCAACCCCAGACAAATCCCGGGAAACCGCCCACGATAATCACCCATGTCGCCTTGCGGGCCCATGTGGACTGACCTTGTCCGTGGCGAATCCCTGGAGCCGTGTCTGGACATGGGATCACGCAGCGGACACATGTTTTGCAGTGGGCGCTTGTCACTGTGAGCAGTGACTTGGTTCCATACAGCCGCTCGACGGCATGCACCGGACACACCCCGGTGCACCAGCCACTCTTTCCGGCAAATATGAACCCGACCAACAGGGCCACCACACCCGCGGCAACGAGCAGCAGCAGGGTCGCGATTCCGTCGAGATTGAACCATGGGTGACGCAAGGGCACCAGAACCAGCAGCAACACGACACCGATCAGCCCCATGTAGGCCTGCCAACGAGCATCGAGTTGCATCCCCCGAACGCCTCCAGCCCTCCGACCCAGTTGTGACGCTGTCCCGAGGGGGCAGATATTCCGCCACAGCCCGGGTGCCAGAACCACCAGGGCCGGTGCAGCAGGAATCAGCACATCCCAGAAGGCGTGCAGGCCGACCTTCGGCCACCAGATGAGTGCCGCAAAGAGGGCCAACGCCGCAGCCACCAAGATGCCCTGCACCACCGTCCACCACCAAATCACTCGACGCCGAGTTGATTCTGATGAATAGGGGGTGGTGCAGCACGCCATATCAGGCCTCCAGAGATCGATCCTGAATGCTGTTCGGCTCTCGCCGCAAATCAATCCCTCTATATCCAGATTATCAAATCGGAACGTGGTCCAAAGCCCCAAAAAGCCCCCGGGCTGACCACTGGTGCTACCGGGTGAGGAGCATCGAGACCGCATTGCCGCCGCCGAGGCAGAGGCTGGCGACGCCGTATTTGGCGTCGAGACGTTGCATCTGATTGAGGAGGGTCACGAGAATGCGAGCGCCCGAGCCGCCGATGGGATGGCCGATGGCAATCGCGCCGCCGCAGACGTTGACCTTGGCTGGGTCTATGTCGAGATGCCGCATGTTGCAGAGTGCCTGGGCGGCAAAGGCCTCGTTGAGCTCAAAAAGGTCGATGTCGCCAAGGGTGAGTCCGGCCGACTCGATCATCGCGGCGACGCCATACCCGGGGGCCTCGAAAAGGTCTTTGGGTTCCACACCAACCGTGTTGGTGGTGAGAATTCTGGCTATTGGCGAAGCGCCGCAGGCGGCGGCTGCTTCCTCGGAGGCGACAACGACCGCGGCGGCCCCATCGCTGATCTGCGAGGCATTACCCGCTGTGATGGTGCCATCCTTTTTGAAGGCCGTCCGCAGTTTCCCCATGGACTCGGCGCTTGCGTCGGCACGAATACCCTCATCGGCGATGACATCGGCCCGCGCACTTATCTGCTCGGCGGTCAGGGGAATGATCTCGGCATCAAACCAGCCCTCTGCCGCAGCCTTTGCCGCCTTCTGGTGTGACTCGGCGGCGAATGCATCCATGTCCTCACGGCTGATACCGTGCTTCGCCGCGGTGTGCTCGGCGGCCATTCCCATACCCCAACCTTCGAAAGCGCACTCAAGTCCATCGTGGGCCATGTGGTCATGCAGTGTGCCGGGACCGAACTTGATTCCAGATCGAACGTCGGCGTAGTGTGGCGCCCGCGTCATGTTCTCGAAACCACCTGCTACGACAATACGGTTATCGCCCGCTCTGATCGACTGATCCGCAGTCATCACCGCTTGCAATCCAGAGCCACAGACTTTGTTGACCGTCTGGGCGCTCACTGACACTGGAAGGCCACCTTTGAGCGCTGCCTGCCGCGCAGGATTCTGTCCAAGGCCGGCCTGCAACACACATCCCATGATGCACTCATCGACGGCACCTGCATCCACGCCCGCTGATTCCAATGCGGCCTCTACCGCAAGCGCACCGAGTTGGGGTGAGGGAGTGCGACTGAAGCCTCCAAAGAAGCGTCCAACTGGTGTGCGACGGGCGGAGAGAATCACGCTGGAAGTCATGGTTGAAACTCCATGGGGTGTTTGAGGTCGGGGTGGATCCCTCGTCGGTCGGCTACCATGGGGGGCCTTTCACGGCAACAGCAGGCAAGGGACCCGGAATCGTACCCGCTCTACCCTGCTCCCGCCCCGGCACAGGAGGCTCCCCACATGGCCGATACGACCACCTGGACCGATGACAACCTCATGTCGCTCCAGAGCCACGTACTCGCCGGCGAACGAGCTCACCCGGGGGCGACTGGCGACTTTTCGTGGATCCTCTCGGCCATTTCACTGGCGACCAAGACCATCGGCAACAAGGTCCGCCGCGCCCGCATCGAAGATGTGATTGGAGAATTGTCCGCCGAGAACACCCATGGAGAGCGGCAGCAGAAACTCGACGTCATTGCAAACGACATCATCAAGTCGTGCCTTGGAAGCCGCGCCAATATCGGCGTCCTCGTCAGTGAGGAAGATGAAGAACCGACCGTGCTCAAGACCCGAGACGAGGGTGGCCGCTACGCCGTGTTCTTTGATCCACTCGACGGGTCTTCCAACATCGATGTCTCTGTTGGTGTTGGGACGATCTTCGGCATCGTCCGGTTGCCTGCTGATGGAAAGGGGGGCGTAGATGCCATTCTTTCGCCCGATGCCGAAATTGTCGCGGCTGGATATGTGCTCTATGGGTCATCCACAATCTTCATGCTCACCACTGGGCACGGTGTCGACATGTTCGTGCTCGACCACTCCATTGGTTCATATGTGCTCGCCAAACGCGGCGTCACCGTGCCACACGCTCGTCCCATCTACTCGATCAATGAAGCCTACTCAAGTCGATTTTCGGATGGTGTTCGCTCATACTTGAGTTGGGCGCATGAGCACAACTACTCGTCCCGGTACATCGGGTCGATGGTCGCCGATGTGCATCGCACGCTGCTCAAGGGGGGCATCTTCATCTACCCAGCGACCAGCGACCGGCCGGATGGCAAACTGCGGCTGCTCTATGAAGCAATGCCAATGGCGATGCTCATCGAGCAGGCTGGTGGGCGTGCCATCACAACATCAGGGACGCGCATACTCGATCTGTGTCCCACCACGCTGCATGAACGTACCGGTGTGGTTCTCGGGTCCACAGATGAGGTGGATCTCTTTGAAAACCACCAATAAGGACGCCGCCACAATGACCGTCACAGCAACCGAAACCACCATCACCTTGGGCCGCGACTCCAATCAGGCTCTGGGCATTGGACGGTTCGCGTGTGACTTCATGTCTGGAACTATTGGTGCGCCAAGCACTGGTGTTGAGAACCGGACGACACAGTTCCTCGTCGACAGTGTGTTGTGCGGACTCTCGGCGATTGCCCTGCAAACCAACGCTCCGTGTGTGCTTCGAGATGAGGCGATTGGATATCAGCAGGAGGGTGGTGCCACGATGTTCGGATGCGCCACTCCTCTCTCGCCGGAAAAGGCGATACTCGCCAACGCCTCGGCTGTGCGGGAATGGGACAGCAACGGAACCAATTTTGGTTTCAACCCGGCGCTTGGTCATACGGCGGGTGAGTTTGGGCACAACGATTTCTACGCCGTTCCCCTCGCTGCTGCACAAGTTGCGGGTCTCGATGGCGGTGCCGCGCTGCGTGGCATGATCTGTCTCGATGAAATCCGTGGTCGACTCGCAGAAGTCTTCAGTCTCAAGACGTACAAAATCGACCATGTGGTGCATGGGGCTATTGGATCCGCCGCTGTATATGGTGCCATGTGCGGCGCCACCCCAGAGCAGATCGAGTCCGCCATTGGAATGGTCGTAGCCCACTACATTCCGTGGCGAGCCATTCGTGCCGGAAAGCAGTTATCCGACTCCAAGGGTGCCTCAGCCGCCATCAGCACCGAGGTAGCGGTGCTCTCCATGCAGCGATCCATGCGTGGCTTCGTCGGACCGAAAGATATATTCCGAAACCCAGAGGCGATCTGGCGGCAATTCGAACCTACGAACGGTGATTCGCCGTTCGATCTGGTACTGACCCATGGTGGCGATGACTTTGCGGTGATGGGCATGCATTTTAAACTTGGTCTCTATGAACACCAGAGCGCCGGTGCGCTGCAGGGACTGATTGATCTCATCTCCGCCAATCCGGCAATTCTGGAACACCCGGAGACAATCAAAGAGATTCGAATCGTCGCCTACGAGCCCGCGTTTGGAATCATCGGCGACCCCGCCAAGCGTGACCCACGCACACGGCAAAGCGCAGACCATTCGATGGTCTATATCGTCTCCACCATGCTTCGCAAGGCGATTGATCTCGCGGCGAAGACTGGAACGGGTGCAATTGCCGACGGCAATGACTCGTGGTGGAAGGCGCTCATGCTCCTTCCTGAAGATTATGGCCGCAGTGCGATTGTCGACAATACCACCCGCTCACTCATGGATTTGATCGCCTTCGAACACGGTGGCGAAGAATACGACAGCCGGTATCCGGACGGCATCCCGACTTCTGTGGTGATCACACTGAAAGATGGCACCAACTTTGATAGTGGACTCGTGATGTATCCCTCTGGCCACGCCCGGAACACCGCAGCTGATCTCGAGGACATTCTGAGTCACAAGTCGGACATGCTCGGTTCGCTCGCCATGGACGATCCATCGCAGATCATTGCCCGATTCAACAACATCGCCTCACTCTCTGTCGGTGATGTGCAATCGATCATGGACTTTGAGATCTGCCAGCGGGATGCAATCGACTGACGGCATGAGAGTAGGTTGTGTAGATCCGACCCCTTTGACTACTTCAACCCACCGGCCTGCACTGAACCAATATTGAGCCGGACAAATCCACACAGCGCAACGACGAATCCGGCCAAGCCGACCCATGTCAATCCGCCGCCGTCACCCAGAACCATCAGCACGCACCCGCCAATGGCAATAGTTGCCCACAAGACCGTCCAGCACGCCGATGTGCTCGATTTGGGAGCGCGATCCTGCCACTGAGACTCCGGTTTCAACAGGCCCATCTTTCGTAAATCTCGGATGCTCATGCTTCCGGCTCCGTTGAGACAAGGAAGTCGATTGTGCGGTGCGCGGCGAACTTCGCCGCGCCGCTCCGCATCCGAACCAACAATAGCGGTCCCTGCCACCGCTCCGCAACGCCATATTGAATCGGGCTGAACATGCTGCCGCGCCAGCCGCCCATCGAAGCGCCGAGAATCAATATGTCAGCGCGGTCACCCGCTTCAACCAGCGCGTCGGTGATGTCACTTGCAACCACAATTGTCAACTCTACTGGCCACTCCACCCCGGGAAGATCTGGGGATCCATCTTCTCCAAACAGGTCCACATGCAGGCGCTTCTCGGCAGATTTTTTGTCGTTGGGGCTGGCTACTACGCGAACTGCTTCGATGATCGTGGATGGTCCGGCGAGATGGGCGGCGATGCCGATTGCAAAGCGGCCTTGCTTTGGATGGGCAACGGGTACCACAATCCGCTTCGGTTCGGATGGAACCGATCCACGTAAAATAACTGTGTCGCAATCAGCGCGGCGAATGACTGTATCGATCTGCTCACCGATCACAATTGTCCGCATGCGGCGTGGCCGTCGCTTCGGTCCGGTCCACCCCATGACAAGCGTGTCGATCTTTCGCTCGGCCACAGTCTCGACAATGGCTTGGCCTGGATGCCGGCTCACCCGAACCAAGCCCGCTACTTCGCGACCCATGGTCTCGGTGATGGCCATTGCCTTCTCGACAACCACCCTGCCCTCCTTCACGAATGGCTCGGTTGATCCAAATGGAAGTTGTTCTGGCACCTTGACGACATTGAGTACCGTCACCGCAGTGTCTGTTGGATCGGTCAACCTGGCCGCCAGTTCCACCAACGATCCTGCTGTCGCCGGGTTCGCAACTGGTACGAGTACCTGATGTGTTGATGTGAGAACGTGTGGAGTCTGTTCATAGATCACCGGTGAAGCCCTGAAGGCATGTTCTTGTGATCTGGACCACGAGTAGTAGATGCCAAGGCCAATAGCCACCCAACCGACTGTGAGCCACAACATCAAGGGCTGGGACGACAGCAGCCAGATCACCAATACAACTTGCCCGATCGCTGCGACGATTGGTATGACCGGGCCACCTGGAACCAGATATCCATAGTGCAGTTTGTCCCCATACTTACGGCGAATGACGATTGACGAGATGTTCACCATGGCGAACACCAGTAGAAACATGGCGCACGTGGCACTTGCAACCATTTCGGCATCGAGCAGAATCGCCACGGAGACGATCAACACACCGCTGGCCGCAAGCGCGATGGTTGGCGTTCTGGTTTTTGGTGACACATGAGAAAGTGCTGCTGGAAGGAACCGATCGCGACCCATGGCGAATGACACACGGGTTGATGAGAATGTCGTGGCATTGAGCGCGCTCATGGTGGAAAGCACGGCGCCGATCACAAGCAGAATCGCGCCAAGTCCCCATGGAAGGAAGGTGTTGGCTGCCACCGCCACACCGGTCTCGCCCAAACCCGCTAGATACCGCCATGTCTCCCCAGCACTCCACTCAGTCGCCGCCATGACATCGGGTGGAATGACCAACGCACCAAGGCACACAATGGCAACCAAAATGTAGATCGGAATCACAATGAGCAGTGATAAAAAGACCGCCTTCGGAATGTTTTTGCGTGGTTCGACCACCTCCTCGCCAGCCTGCACGATGATCTCGTACCCCTCAAAGGCGATGAAGGTAAGACCCATCGCTACAAGCACTCCACTAAACCCTTCTGGGAGAAATGGTGTGAATTTCTGACCGACCACTTCTTCCCCGCTCCCAACCATCGCAAACAGGCCGGCGACAATGAAGATGCCGATGACGATGATCTTTGAGACTGTGATGATGTTCCCGGCCTTGCCGGTCTCACTTGAGCCGCGGTGGTTGATCCAGAGAAACAACAGGCATACCGCGAGCGTCAAGCCTTTTGCAATCGGCCATGCGGGCATGCCAAACAGCGTGCCCATCCCTTCGCCGTGCCCTGCGCCGCTCGGCGGTTCACCCAGCCCGAGAATCGTCTGGGCACCCCAAACAACGTAGGCACCGAAGACCACCGCGTACAACGACCCAGCGACGGCGTGGGCCAGCCAATCCATCCACCCGGTCAAGAACGCCGCTGGGCCAGGAAGGCCAAGCCGAGCCCACAGATACCCACCGCCAGCAGCCGGAACGGCGCTACCAACCTCGGCGTAGACCATCGCTGTGCAGAGCGTGAGAACACCATTGAGGCAGAAGGCGAGGATAAGTCCGGGTCCCGCCTTGCCCGCCGCGATTCCTGTCAAAGCGAAGATACCGGCACCGATCATGGCACCGACACCAACCATTGTCACATCGAAGAGCCGCAGGTCGCGAGCAAGTTCGGTAACCGGTTCGTGGTGCTGTTGGGTCGGCGCCGCAGTGTCTGCCATTGTGTTGGCAGTGTACGCCGGAGATCAGGAGGCAGCGGGGAAGAGGTGTTGCACCAATTCCTCGATGCCTTGACCTTGCGTCGCGATTGTCTCGAAGATGGGACGGCCTGTCGCGATGTCCAGCAATTCCCGCACGAGTTTGGCCTCGCCGGCAAAATCGGCCTTGTTCACAACAAAGGTGTCGGCGATCTCCAGAATGCCCGCCTTGTCCATCTGCACGGCATCGCCCATGCCCGGAACGACGACCACAACCGTGGAATCGACATGCTCGCGAATAGCAACATCACTCTGACCGGACCCGACTGTTTCCACGACAACCTGCTCATATCCGGCACCACCGAGCAAATCGAGAATAGACGGCAGGTGTTGGTAATCCTCACCGACAACCGCCAAGGATCGATAGAAGACCGATTCGCCGACAGTGTTGAAATCCACTCGCAGTCGGTCTCCGAGCAGCGCTCCACTGGTAATCGGGCTCATTGGATCGAATGCGACAACGGCCAGTTTTTCGCCGCGAGCATGTAACTCACTTGCCATCGCAGCAACAAGTGTGCTCTTTCCGGCGCCCGGTGAACCCGTCAGGCCGATGATGCGAGCGGGTCGCTTTTTTGGATGATCGGTCGTGTGTCCCTCACAACAGAGGCTGATGGCTCTGGCGAGTTGTGATTGCTTCGCGGTATCTGAATCTGACGGCTCATATGGTTGAACCGCGTCTGCGACGGCTTCGACGATCTCAAGCATGCTGGTTCCCGTGTGGAACACGCGATGTACCCCGGCATCGAGCATGCCTTGAACATCTTCTTGGGGGATAATTCCACCAACATTGATCCGGATACCGCTGCATCCGAGTTCCCGGCAGGACTCGATCAGATTGGGAACCAGCACATTGTGCGAGTTGCTCATCATGGAGACCGCAATGCAGTCCACATCTTCATCACGAGCGGAGATCGCGAGGCTTCGTGGCGTCTGCCAGAGCCCTGAGTAGATCACATGTACACCGCTGTCTCGAAGAGCTCTCGCAATCAACTTGACGCCGCGGTCATGCCCATCCAGCCCCATCTTGCCAAGCAGCACCCGCGGCCGATGTGCCAAATCGCCGCATCGATCGGTCTTCTCAAGCATCGTCGTTGGTTCGGTGGTTGGACTCGCCATGAGACCGGCCATCATAATCGATCCCTCCCTCCAACTCCCGGGCCGCTCTGGTGGCCACTAAACTGCTCGACCAATGCCCGCAGATCCTGTCCAATGTCTCACTGAAGCTTTCACCAAGGCCATTGTTGCAGTCGCCGGGCAGGAGTATGCCGAAACTGATCCGGCTATTCGCCCCGCGTCGAAACCAGACCTCGGCGACTTCCAGTGCAATGTCGCCATGGGACTCGGTAAACGACTTGCACGCGCTCCACGAGAAGTCGCGGGGGCGTTGGTGGACGCTGTTGATCTTGATGGGTTGGCAGATACACCCGAGGTCGCCGGACCTGGGTTCATCAATATTCGACTCGATAAATCCATCCTGCTCGATGCGGTGACCATGATGGACACACCGGACCTTGGTGTTGTTCCGGACGAAGACGCTGGCGATGTCGTCATTGACATGTGTGGTGTGAATGTTGCCAAACAGATGCATGTCGGACATCTCCGTTCGACCATCATCGGAGACGCCTTTGCCCGCATTCTCGAGAGGCTCGGTCATGTCGTCCACCGTGAAAACCATCTTGGCGACTGGGGACTTCCTATCGCCATGGTGCTGCGTGAACTGCGGAACAACGGGGCAGATCTTGCAGCGCTCACGTTGACCGATCTGGATACCGCCTACCGCACCGTACAGGCTGCGGCGACAGCAGATATCAAGGGATTGGAGACGGCCGTCTCCAAACAGGTGGGACCACACCACATCGCCGAACTCGAAGCGCAGAATTCCGGTGCTGCGGAAGTACGGTCCGCTGCCGGTGAAACGTTGGTGTTACTGCAGGCTGGTGATGCTGGATTGATCGCCGATTGGCAGTCGCTCATTGCTGTGACGCTCGCCGCCATGTCTGAAGCAGTTGACATGCTCGGTGTCGACATGGGACCAGAGAACAACCGGGGTGAATCCTTTTATCGTGATCATCTACAGGATGTGATGGGGTGGTTTCAGGATCGAAATCTCTGTTGTGAAGACGAGGGTGCCATGGTTGTGCGGTTTGATAATCGCGATCGAGCAATGATCATTCGGAAATCTGATGGTGGATTCCTGTACGCAACAACCGATCTGGCTGCTGTGCGGTGCCGCACACAGGAGACCAAAGCCACGCGGTGTATCTACGTCGTTGATGCGCGTCAGCACGATCATTTTCAGGATGTCTTCGATGCAGCAGCGCTTGCGGGATGGAATACCACGCCAGATGGTGATGTGGTTCAATTCTCGCACACGGGATTCGGTTCGGTACTTGGTGGTGACCGAAAACCACTCAAGACACGCGGTGGGAAGAATGTCACACTAATCAGCCTGCTTACCGAAGCGATTGAGCGGGGGCGAGAAGAGGTTCGAACGCGTTCCAAGGATCCACACGCGCCGACCCATGGGCTTGATCCAGAAGAACTCGACGCCATTGGCCGATCTGTCGGCATTGGTGCGGTCAAGTATGCCGATCTCAGCAACGACCTGGTGCGTGATTATGTCTTCGACCTCGATCGTATGGTCGCCTTCGAGGGTGATACTGGTCCATACCTCCAATACGCCCACGCCCGAATTCGGTCGATCATCCGCAAAGCGGGAGATGATGGCGCTGGAGCCACATTCCAGATCGACCAGCCTGTGGAGCGGCAATTGGTGCTGGCTCTATTGAGGTGGAATGGTGTCGTCCACGCCACCGCCGAAACGCTTGAGCCCCACCGAATCGCCGCCTACGCCCGAAGTCTCGCAGAAGCGTTCAATGCCTTCTATCAAGCCTGCCCGGTGCTCAAGGCTGATACGGACGACCTCCGACGATCGAGATTGCGGCTAGCGGATCTCACTGGGCGAGTTCTTTGTGATGCCCTGAATCTGCTTGGAATTGAGGCACCGGACCGCATGTGATGTGGTGAGTATGTTGAAATACAGACCCCCCGTGTGGCGTTGGTGAGCGGAGTTTGAAAGATGAGGATGATGTTCACATGAACAATGACAACAAGCAGACCAGTGGTGGATTTTGGTGGTATTTGGGCCTCTTGTGTGTCCTTGGTGCCATCTTCTTCTCCGGCCTGCTCGCCCTGAAACAACTCGGCTTGATCGGTGACTCTTTGCCGGGATGTGGACCCCAAAGCGCCTGTGATCAGATCACCAATGGTCCTTGGGGACGGATCCCGTGGCTCAACTGGCCTGTGTCCTTTCTCGGGCTGGCCTGGTTCCTTGGCCTTTTGGTTGCGATGCTACTGAGCCGGAGCGGAGTTTCTTCTTCGCTGCGGTGGATCATCCGGGCAGGGGCATTGTTGAGTCTTGGATTCGTTCTCATCATGGTGGCTGATGGTGCGATCTGCCCCTATTGCCTCGCAGTCCATGTCTGTAACTTTGGTCTGTGGATCACCATTGAGGTTGCTCACCAACATGCTGTTGGGTCGAGGGCTGTTGTTGGTGGTGTTGTGGCCTTCTCCATTGCGACAATTGCATTGGGCATCGGGCAAATCGGTTTGAGCACATCGCGCGCCGCCGAAGCTGAACAGTTTGAAGATGCGTTTGTAGCACAACGGGCAGCCGACTCCACACCTGTTTCCGAAACTGCTCCGACAGTCACTGTTGCCCCTGTGGAGGAACCCTCTGTTTCCAAGCCTGTTGAGGCTCCATCCAAGGATCTACTTGCCAGTCGATGGATGTGGGGTGATCAGGACGCTCCTGTCCAGGTTGTCATGATCAGTGACTACCAGTGCCCGGACTGTCAGAGGTTCGAGCGTGAAATTCAATCCGTCCTTGCCGAGCGCGACGATGTGGCCATGTCGATCAAACAGTTCCCAATGTGTACCGACTGTAATCCGAACCTGAGCCGCAATATGCACGCCAACGCCTGTTGGGCCGCTCGTGCCGCCGAGACCGCTGGAATTCTTGGTGGAGAAGAGGCGTTCTGGGAAATGCATCGCTGGTTGTTTGATCACGAGGGTCAATTTCCAGGGGGAAGACTCCCATCTCTTGTGGAAGAACTTGGTTTTGATCCACAGGAATTCACCCAAATCATGACCAGCGACGAAACGCTCGAATTGGTGCAGGGTGACATCGCAGACGGAGTCGAACTCGGCCTTTTCTACACACCAATGATCTTCATCAACGGTGTTGAATTGAAGTGGCACATGCTTCCAGCAAATCTGAAGCGTACTGTCAACCGGGTGGCGGATGCGATTGCGGCGGGGCAGACAGAATCGGAAATTGTGGTGCCGCCAACCGGTATCGACAAGTATGTGGCTGATTGGAAAGATGGCCGCGTTCGAAATGTCCAACCTGCTGCGCGGGTATTCAAGCGGTCGGCGGTCACGGAGAACGCGCCGAAGATTGTGGCATTCATCGATTTTATCAATCCAAACACCAAGACGTTCCTTGATGAACTTCGTGAGTGGGAGGAGCAGAACGGTCTCACTGATCTGGAACTTCGCGTCAACCCGATCTCACATGACTGCAATCCGAATCTCCCAGCGCGAATGGAAAGTCGTGCTGGTGCGTGTCTCGCCGCTCGAGCACTGAAGGCGGCCGGAGTCGTGGGTGGTGGTGATAAGGCCATTGAGATGGCGTTCTGGCTCATTGATAATG
>MPMA02265186.1_pt1 | contig 60224 bp, 63 predicted proteins | sample 1617361 | NCBI WGS metagenome assembly MPMA02 (sample SAMN05944807, study PRJNA350692) | marine metagenome | biome: marine; feature: ODZ; material: water; isolation source: 180 m water sample filtered on 0.2 um supor filter | place: Pacific Ocean | collected 2012-04-08 | depth 180m m | reverse complement strand
GCCGGGCGGCGTGTGCACGCGGAAGGACATGGACGTCGGTCAGGCAGACCGTCTCCGGCTGACTGCGATTCAGCCCGAGGCCTCCTCGGAAGGCCGCCAGGCAGATAGCAGCACCCGGCACGCACGGACCTCAGCATGCACAGATCTCAATAGCGAGATCCTCGAGAGTGCGGATGGAAGCGTGTGCCCCCTGACCGACCGGCGGCCTTGACACCGGCTGGCTCTCTCATGGAAGGGCCAAAGCCCTGCCCTACACTCCCAACGCCCAGCCCCTCGCCAGTGCCGCCTGCCTAGCGTGCCATTGGCAGATCGAGGTCGATGTCGAAGCTGAGGTGGGAGTGGGCGCGGCGGACGGCGGCGACGGCGGCTTCGGGTGTTGCGGCGCTGGCGAAGATGAAGCCGAGGTAGCTCGCGCCCTCGGGCATCGGCACGAGGCGCTGGCCGGGCTTGGCCGTGATCACCAGGTCGTCCACACCGCGCACCGCCCTCGCGCGATCCTGCCCACGCACACGCCGCAGGTGACCGGCGCGCGGAGTCGGGATCATCATGACCGCCGACGCACCCGGCGCGCGACGGAACCCGCGCCCCGCTTCGCCGGTCGCATGGCGCAGTAAGACCTCCTCGTAGGAACAGGCCCGACCCGATGGGCCGACGCACCGCAGGACACGGGCGCACAGGCCGCCGATCGGCCGGGCCGCCACTTCCAGGACGACCACCCCGCCGGGTCCGAGCCGGCACTCCGCATGCACCGGCCCGTGGGTCAGGCCGAGCGCGCGGACCGTGCCGGCCAGAGCTTCTTCGATCGCGGTGCAGACGTCGGGCGCCAGGCTCGTCGGCGTGGCGTAGATCGTCTCTTCGAAGAACGGCCCGTCGAGCGGGTCGGGTTTATCGAAAATCGTCATGACATGGAGGCGGCCGTCGTCCAGGAGCCCCTCGACCGTGATCTCGGCGCCCTCGACGTATTCCTCCACGAGCACCTGATCGTTGGCCGGATCGCGCAGCGCGCGGATCCCCGGCTGCGCCAGCAGCCGGCCGACCCGGGCCAGCGCCGCATCGAACTCTGCCTGATCGTCAGCCCGGATGACGCCTCGACTGCCCGAGAGTGCCAGCGGTTTGACGACGCAGGGGAAGCCGAGCGGCTCCGCGAGACCGGCGTCGATCTGATCGAGTCGGATCGCTCGGAAGGCCGGCGACGGGAGCCCAACCTCGGCCAGCCGCCTCCGGTAGCGAAGCTTGTCGGCCGACGCGCGGGCGCCGTCCACCCCGCGAGCGGGCAGGTCGAACGTCTCGGCCGCCAACGCCGCCAGCAAGGCTGGGCGATCGCCGACGCCAAGGACTCCGTCCACGCCGCGCCCGTTCATCGCCTCGACGAGGCGGCGGAGCGAGGCCGTCTCATCATGAAACCGCACCGGGATGGCAGCATCCCTCCACGGGTCCTCGAGCGTCTGACACCGATCGGTGGCAAAGACCAGGTCCAGACCGAGTCGCTCGGCCGCCTCGCCGAACACGCGTACTTGATATCCGGTCGTCGTGGCGAACAGGATCACACGCGGCATCGCCGTTCGATGTCTCTCACCAACTAGAGGAGCGCGACCTGCTCCTCGGTCGGCTCGGCTCAGCAGTACCACGGTTCGTTGAGATACGGGATGGCCGCCCGCGCCGGCGCCCCGGCCTCGGGCACCGGCCGACTCACGCCGGCACGTTCGTGCGCCAGGTCCCACACCGCCTCGAAGGCCTCGCGGCGCGGCGCGGTGACCCAGCGCCCTACCAGCGCCGTCACATCGGCCTGGAGCGCGTCGACGCGAGCGTCCGGGTGACGCCACGGGTAGATCAGACCGTCGGGTTGGAACGGACCGACGGCGCTAGCGACCTCGGCGTGCGCCAGCAGGCCCGATCGTTCGGGCAGCAGCAGGCGGATCGCGAGTTGGATCGGCGCCACCGCGTCGATCAGGTCGAGGGCCGCCACCTCCTCGAGCATCCGACAGTAGGTGTCGAGCGTGGTCCACGGAGTGAACGGCACGAAGGTCGGCGTGAGGACCAAGCCCACCGCGCGGCACGCCTCCACGGCCCGGGCCACGTCGGCGCGCGTGTGGCCCTTGTCGAGAATCTCGAGGACGCGATCGTCGAACGATTCGACGGCGCTCGTCACGAAGGCGCAGCCCGTGTCCCGCAGCGTCGGCAGCAGGTTGACCTGGTCGAGCAGGTGCTCGACCTTGACCGTCACGTCGTAGCTGAGATCCGGGAACGTCCGGGCCACGCGACGGACGATCTCGACGGCGTGGGTCGGCCCGTTGAAGAAGTCGGGGTCACCGAACGTGATGTGGCGCGCGCCCGCCTCGACCTGAGCCCGGATGTCGGCGAGCACGACGTCGGGCGCCACGACCCGGAAGCGCCCCTCGTAGACCGGCACGATCGGGCAGTGCCGGCAGGTGTGCTTGCACCCCCGGCTCGCCTCGGTGTACCCGACCAACCGGCGACCACCCGCCGCGTCGCTGAGCGCCGCGTACTGCGCCAGCGGCGGCAACGCGCCGCGATCGGGCACCTTGAACCTGAGCCGTGGAAGCTGGGTGGCGGCAGCGGGCGGCGGGCGGCCCTCGCCCAACGCGACCGCCAGGTCGGTGAGATCGGCTTCGAACTCGGGGCCGAGCACCGACGTCACGCCCAGTTCGGCCAGCAGCTGGGCGTTGGGCGGCGCGTAGAGGCCGTAGCCGCACAGGTGAGCGTCCGGGTTCACGTCGCGGACGCGCTGGATGATCGGCAGGGCCAACCGCGTCGCCGTGTGCATCGGGAGATACCAGGCGACCAGGCCGGCCCGTGACACCACGTCGTTGGAGAGTCGCTCCCGGGTGAGATCGACGCAGGTCACGTCGACCCCGGCATCGCGCAGCCACGCCGCCGGCGACGCCAGCCCGAAGGGCTGCCGGCCCATCTCGTAGGTGCCGATGAGCAGCGCGCGCAGCGGCTCCGACCGCGCCTCGGCTCGACGACGGTCCGGCTCGGTGGGCGTCACGGCGTCACCGCGCGGTCCGCGGCCGGTCGGGTGGCCAGGCTGACGACGACCAGGGTGACGATCGACAGCGTCAGCGCCGGATAGACCGTCTCGACTCCGAATGGGTACGCCGCGACACCGTCCTCGGCGCGGGCCAGCCCGACGATCTCCCAGACGAGCGTCGTCGTCATACCCACGAGGATCGACGCGACACCGCCCGTCGGGGTGGCCCGCGGCCAGACGAGCGCGGCGAGCAGCGCCGGCGTGATCCCGGCCCCGTACATCGTGTAGGCCCACAGCGCCATCGCGAGGATCGTCGGAAAGAAGTTGCCCGCGATGTAGCCGACCGCGCCGAGCGCGACGACCATCAGCCGCGTGTAGGCGAGGACCTGCCGGTCCGTCGCGCCTGGGTTCACGAAGCGCTGGTAGACGTCGCGCATCAGGTTGGTGGCCGGCGTGAGCAGGAAGCTGTTGGCGGTGGACACGACGATCGCCGCCGCGCCGCAGACCAGCAGGATGCCGAGTCCCGTGGGTAGGGCCTGTAGCGCAACGTTGATCACGATCGATTCCGAGCCGGCCGTGTCGAGCCCCGGAACGGCGACGCTGCCGAACACGCCGACCGAGTCGATCAGCGTCTCGACGACGATCGTGCCGACAATCCAGCCGATCACGGCGCGGCGCGCCGCCCGCTCGTTCTTCGCGGAGAAGAACTTCTGGTACATGTTGGCTTCGCCGAGCAGGAGGAAGAGTGTCGGAAAGAACAACGCCAGCGCCGCCTGAGGCGACAGTTCGCCGAACAGCGACACCTGCTCGGGCCTGAGCGACCCGAGGGCCGCCGTCAGCCCTCCCGCATCCGAGACGAGGAAGGCCACGGCCAACGTCACGCCGACGACCATGACCGAGCCGTTAGCGATGTCGAGGTAGGCGATCGACAGCATGCCCGCCATCGCGGTGTAGACGACGCAGAACGTGGCCGTCAGCAGCGCGCCGGTGCGCGGGTCGATCCCGGCAACCAATTCGAGCAGCCGCCCGCCGCCCCGAAACTGGTAGGCCGCGATCGTCGTGTAGGCCAGGACGGTCGTGAGGGTCCCCAGAATCCGCGCGGCCGGACCGAAGCGCAACTCCAGAATGTCCGGTACCGTGTACTGCGCGAGCCGGCGCACGCGGGGCGCGATGAAGTAGACGAGTGCTATCCCTACCCACGCGCCGGCCGACTGCCAGAGCGCCGGAAAGCCGGCCCGGTAGCCGAGCCCGGCGCCGGCGAACAGGCTGCCCGAGCCAATCCAGGTCGACAGCAGCGTGAACACGAGCACGCGCGCCGGCAGCGTGCGGCCGGCCACCAGGAAGTCATCGCCCGTGCGCACCTGCCGGCTGCGCCAGGCGCCGACCACGACCAGCGCGCCGAGATAGAGGGTGACCGCGGTCAGGAACATGAAGGCTCGCGTCAGGATATCAGGCCGGCGGGAACGGTCACGGGAGCAAGCGCTTGATATGATCGCGAGCACGCTAGGTCTCGATGCCGCTCGACGAGTATCGCCGCAAACGCGACTTCACGAAATCGCCGGAGCCCGAGGGCGCCGCCGAGTCGGACCCGCCTCGGCCCGCGGTGCGAAAGCGCACCCGGCGGGCCTTGCACAAGTAGCGCCGCCGTGAGTGAGGTCTCGATCCCGCCGTACGTGCCGCATCCGCGCCTGACTCGCGGGCACGTGATGACGCTCTTCACGTGGGGGCGACCGCGCTGGTTCCCGAACTTACCCCGGCCGGTCGACCGCTACTTCCAAGTCGCGCCTGACGCCCGCGTGCGCGCCGCGTGCCACTGGCAGGCCGACCGGCGCGCGCATCCCACGCTGATCGCGCTGCACGGACTCGAGGGATCGAGCGACGCGCACTACATGCGCGGCCTCGCCGACAAGGCGTTCGCCGCGGGGTTCAACGTGGTGCGCCTCAACCAGCGCAACTGCGGCAACACTGAACATCTCTCATCCGGTCTGTACCACTCGGGCCTGACGGCCGATCCAGCCGCCGTCGTGCGCGAGCTCGTGAGTGTCGACGGACTCGAGGCGATCGCGGTGACAGGCTACTCGCTGGGCGGGAACCTCGCCTTGAAACTCGCCGGCGACCTCGGGCCGGACTGCCCGCCTGCGCTCCGCGCGGTGTGCGCCATCTCGCCGACGGTCGACCTGGCGCTGTGCGTCGACGCGCTGGAGCGGAGGCAGAACCTTCTGTACCAGTGGAACTTCGTCAGGCAGCTCAAGGGGCGGATACGGCGCAAGGCCAGGGCGTTTCCGGGCCGGTTCGCGCTCGACGGCCTCTCGCGGGTGCGGACCGTGCGCGAGTTCGACGAAGCCTTCACGGCGCCGTACCACGGGTTCCGCGACGCGGCCGACTACTACCACCGCACGAGCGCGCTGCGCGTCGTCGACCGGATCCGGATCCCGGCGCTGGTGATCTCCTCCGCCGACGACCCCTTCGTCCCGATCTCGCAGTTCGGCGCGCCCGCGTGGCCCTCGAACCCGAACGTCACCGTGATGACGACGCCGCACGGGGGGCACTGTGGCTTCATCTCCGTCGGCCGACCCGGTGACGACGGCTACTGGGCCGAACATGCGGCGCTGCGGTTCGTAGAAGCGGTTTTACAACCTCCGGCGTAGCACCGAGGTCGTCGAGGCGCCCGGCCGAGCGCGGTCACGATCTCAGACGCCAGCTCCGGCCCCTTGGCCTTGGCCTCGTGCTTGAAATAGACGAACACGTCGCCCCACCGAGCCTCGTTCCGCATCGTCTGAGCCCATCGCGTGACGTCCGCCGAGGTGTACCGGGCATCGCGCAGGCGGAAACAGCCATAGCCGGCGGTCGCCACGGTCGGCGTCGTCGGTGATGCGGCGCGGCGCCTTCAGCGTGAACCGAAACTCGGGCGGGGTCGCGGCCGAGTCGTCGCCAGATGCCGCCGTGAGGCACAGTCTGCACCGGGGCGAGGGCCGTGGGAGCTCCGAACCTTCCGGGCCGTGCGCACGTAGAATAAGTAGAACGAAGGAGCCGGCGAGGGCATGCCTCGTCGCGGCAGCGGGCCGACATCATGATCTCTCTGAAGAACATCGAAAAAGCGTATCAATACGGCGTGAGCAAGACGTTCGTTCTGCGCCGCGTCAGCCTCGACGTCAGCGCCGGTGAGTTCCTGTCGATCATGGGGCCATCGGGCGCCGGGAAATCGACGCTCCTGCACATCCTCGGCATGCACGACAGTGCCTGGACCGGCGAGTACCACTTTTTCGACAGCCCGGTGCACGAGATCCGGCCGAAGGATCGCGCGAAACTGCACAAGCAGTACATCGGATTCGTGTTTCAGAGCTACCACCTGCTCGACAACCTCACGGTCTACGAGAACCTCGAGATTCCGCTGTCGTATCGCGACGTCAAGAAATCGGAGCGCGACAGCATCGTGTGCAACATGCTCGACCGTTTTCAGATCGTCGGCAAGAAGGATCTCTACCCCAACCAGTTGTCGGGCGGACAGCAGCAACTCGTCGCCGTCGCCAGGGCCGTCATCGCAGAACCGAAGCTCATCCTCGCGGACGAGCCGACCGGCAACCTGCACACGAGCCAGGGCAAGGAGATCATGGAGCTGTTCAAGAAACTCAACGACGACGGCACGACGATCATCCAGGTCACGCATTCGGAGGTGAACGCGTCGTACGGACGGCGGGTGGTCGAACTGCAGGACGGCTGGGTCGTTAATTAGACGGGGCGCCGTGCGCCCCAAGCCCCACCCGTTCGCGACCCTCCGGCTCGCGCTTCGCGGGGCTGAAGCCCCGCGCCACCGTCGCCCTCCGAGGGAGCTCACCCTCCCGCATCCCATTCCCGTGCCACCCTGACGACGAGGCGGCGTGCCGCCAGTTGATGCGCGTCCAGCGCGCCGATGGCTCGCCGGGCATCGTCGTCGTCGGACATCCGAACGAACCCGAAGCCTCTGGCCCGCCCTGTCGTCGCGTCGCGCGGCACCAGCACCTCCGCGACCGGGCCGATCCGGCGGAACAGCGCCGCGAGGTCGTCCTCGGTCGCCTGGTACGGCAGGTTGCCGACGTAGATCCGATTCGTCATCTGGCTCACCGCTTCGCCGTCCAGCCCAGCCCCAGACATTGCCGACTCAAGTGAACTCTGGGGTTAGACTGACAGGCGTTGTCCACGCGTCGGTCGAACTCAGCTTCGCGCCCCTTCAGCCCTGCGTCCGCGCCATCGGCGCCGCCCGCCTCGGCATTCACCCGCGCCGAACGGCGCGTCCTCCGTGAACTTCGGACGCCGTCGCAGGTGCAGCGGTTCTTGAACGCGATGCCCTACAACACCGAGCCGCCGCCCGAACCCGCGACGCTCCGGAGCTTCCGTGGGGTTCTACACAGCGGCGTTGCCCACTGTCTCGAGGCCGCCCTCACCGCGGCCGTCGTCCTGGAGCAGCACGGCTTCCCGCCGCTCGTCCTCAGCTTCGAGTCGATCGACAAGCTCGATCACGTGATGTTCGTCTACCGGCGCGCCACAGGCTGGGGATCGGTCTCGCGCTCTCGCGACCCCGGCCTGCACGGACGAAAACCGGTATTTGCCACGCCGCGCGCCCTGGCGCTCAGCTACGTCGACCCGTACGTCGACTTCACGGGCCGGATCACGGGCTACGCCGTCGTGGATCTGCGAATTCTCGGACGCTACAACTGGCGGCTCTCGGCGGGCAACGTCTTCAAGGTCGAGCGGATGCTCCTCGACTATCCGCATCGCCGGCTGCACACCTCCGGCCGGCGGATCGCGAAACTCCGGGCCCGCTATCGACGGTTCAAGGCCGCGTTCCCGGATCGGCGGCCGCTCTACTATCGCGGCCGCGAACGCTGGTCAGCGCTACCCGCCGAGTTCACACGGCGCTAGCGGCCCGGACTCAGTCGAGATCGAAGTCTCGCGTGGGTCGCGTGACGGGCTCGTCGCTCGCCTGGCGGAGCGCCTCCTCGAACCGCTTGGACAGCGCGTCGCCGCGGGTGCGCTCCTCGCTGACCGACTGCTGGAACGCCGCTTCGCGCCGCGCCGCTTCTTCGGTCAGGATCCGCTGCGCTTCATTCAATTCGGGCTTGTCCTCGCGCTCGGGTGCGTCGTGCCGCACGATCCGTTTCAGATTGAGATCGATGACGAGCGCGGTGCCACAACACGGGCACGGCACCTCGATCTCTGACGTGAGCTTCGCCATCGTCGACTCCCCTTCTCCGATTCGCGCTGGAACGACCGCCGCGGCACAGGTTCGTGACGTGGTCGCCACGCCGGATTATGATATCTCCTATGTTCGCCCCGAGCCACGTCGTGACCGGTTCGACAGTCGCGCGGCTCGTCCTGACGCTTGGCCTCCCGGCGTTCGGCCAGAGCAGCACCTAATCCGGCGCTGGGCAACCCCAACCAGAGACAAGCGTCGTCGCCGGCCGCGTGCTGACTGCGCTCGACGGCATCCCGCTGGGCAGCACGGAGATCGCGATCACGTTGATCGAGACCGGCGAGCAGGCCGTCGCCATGACCGGCTCCGACGGACACTTCGCGTTCATCGACATTCCCGCCGGCGACTACCACGTCGTCGCGAGTCACCCCGGCTACGCCGCGCGCGACCACATGGCGCCGCGCTCGATGCTCCTGGGGCTACCGCTGACGATCGCGGCCGGCGACCAGCGCGAAATGGTCGATTTCCGCCTGGCCCCGGCAGCCGATCTCCTCGGCCGCGTGGTCAACGCCGGCGGCGAGGGCGTCGCGTCGGCGACGATCGAAGCGGTCCGTCCGATTTTCCAGGATGGTGAAGTCGCACTGGCGATGTACGGCTCCACGACGGCGGGCGCTGACGGCGTCTTCCGGCTCCGGGATCTGGCGGCTGGGCAGTACTACATCCGCGGACTTGCTCCGGCCGCGGAAGCGGATGACGACCTCGGGGACGACGACGCCTCGGGGGCGCCGCGTAGGTTCCCCACCTACTACCCGAGCACCACGGCCGCGTCCCAGGCGACGCCGGTCGTCGTGGCGCCGCCCACCAGCCCGAACCCGATCGAGTTGACGCTGAGGGACGTCGTGCCGACGTCTGTGAGCGGCCGCATCATCAGCGGCACCGCCGCGCCGCTGCTCGGCGGGGTCGTGACGATGGTGCCGTACGTGAACGGGCGGGTCGTCATCGGCACCGCGGTCACGGCACGTGTCGAGCTCGACGGCAGCTTCACGTTCGCTCAGACGCCGCCTGGCTCCTTCGTGATTCAGGCCCGGGCGCTCGATGAAACGACACCGCGGCTGCAGTTCGCTACCTTCAGCCTGACGGCCGGTGGAAGCGACCTGGCTGATGTGACGATGACGCTGCGGAACGGTGCCCAGATCGATGGCGAGGTGATCGTCGAGGGCGACGCCGAAGTGGTCGACTTCGAGACGCTCACGGTCCGCGCCCCGACCGCCGACCCGTCGGCGGTGGGTATCGAACCCACGGCGCTCGTGCGCTCGGATGGGGTGTTCAGCCTGCCGAGCATGCAGGACGGCCCGCGCTTCCTTCGACTCGATGGGCTGCCCGCGGCGTGGACTCTCGCGGAGGTGCTGTATCAGGGACGAGACGTCACCGACATCGCACTGGATCTCGACAGCGGAGAACATCTTCCGGACGTCCGGCTGATCGTACGCCCGGGCCGACTGTCGCTCACCGGCACGCTGCGGACCGATCGAGGCGGCGTCCGCACCGACCGCACGGTGGTGGTCTTCTCGGTCAACCAGGGTTACTGGGCCCCGTACGCCCGGCACGTCACCCTGGCCCACCCCGACCCGCAGGGCCAGTTCGAGTTCGTCGGGTTGCCCGAGGGGAACTACTACGTCGCGGTCGCGGAGGAACTCGACCGGAGCGAACTGTTCATCGGCGGGCGGCTACAGCGACTGGCTCGCATCGCGACCATGGTAGACATCGGCCCCGGCGGCGCGTCCCTGGACCTGACGGTGCCGAGCCCGACGAACCGGCGCTGAGCGCCGCGGCGAGCCCAAGGACCCACCTGGGCTTACCCCTCTTCTTCGTAGCCTTCTTCTTCGGTGAGCCGCGGGCGGGTGGGCGGGCGAAGCGCCTCGCGGTGGTCGTAGACGGCCAGGCCTTCGACGTGGAACGTCAAGGGACAGGTGCTCGCCTTCCGCTCCACCATGACCAGCACCGGGCTGCCGTCGACACCGGCGCGGAAGCCGATACGGCAGCCACACGAGAGTCGGGCCTCGGTGAATCCCTTCAGCGGGTCACGTTCGGCGGTCATCGGTAGCGGTCAGAGTGGACGAGGGTGACATGCGTGATGATCGCAACGACCGCTCAGAGCATCGAGCGAATATCGCGCTCGACCTGTTCCTTGGTAGCCAGGCCCATGTGCTTCTTGCAGAGGGTGCCCTCGCGGTCGATGTAGAAGGTCACCGGGATGCCCCAGAGCGGCCCGAACGCCTCTTGCACATCGTCGCGACCGAGGCCGACGAGCAGCGGGTAGTTGACGTTGTACTCGTCGGCAAAGGGCTTCAGCTTCTCGACCGTGTCGTCCACCGAGAGGCCCAGGACGACCAAGCCTTCATCTCGATACTCGTCCTGCAACTCCACGAAACTGGGGATCTCCACCTTGCACGGGCCGCACCACGTGGCCCAGAAGTTGAGCAAGATGACCTGGCCCTTCAGCGACGCGAGCGCCACATCGTCGCCGTTCATGTCCTTGAGCGTGAAGTCGAGGTTCGCGACCCGCGCGTCCGCATCGCACGCAGCTGATTCCATCGCCTCGGCAGACGACCAGGGCGCTGCGCTCGAGGACTCGGGGAACGCCGGGAACGTCAGAAAGGCAAGTGCCAACGCCGCCACGGTCGCTGTCATCCATCGCCACTGCATGATCGCCAACCTCGTCTCTCAGCGTGATACGCCACGGATCGACGCCGCAACGCTGGCCATCTCGGCCTGACCTTCCTGCCCGACCAGCACGAAGGTCCGGTTGTTCTCGGACCAGATTACCGCGTCATGCCACATGATCTCAAGGTCCCGGTTGCGCCGCACGGTCTCGGGCAGGACGAACAGCGAGACCGGACGCCCGTCGCGCCGGTACATCAGATGGGCCATGCCGCCCTGGGCATACTCGCAATGCCGTGCATCCTGCAGTTCAAGCTCGTCGACCGCCGGCACGGCGACGCTCCACCCCTGGTCGCGCTGGAACGCGGCCTCGACGGCGACCGCCGACAGCTGCCCTGGTTCGAGCTGGCTCGACTCGAAGCAGCGCGTGTGATCGATCGCCATCTGCGCCGCGAAGGCGGCGTCGAGTCGTTCGTTCTGCCCGGCGACGAAGACGCCGCCGATCGCCAGCAGCAAGGTCGCTGCAGCGGACAGCGGGACCAATCGCGACGGCGTCGACAAACGGGGTGAACAACGGTTCGAAATCGCTGCAGCGTTTCATGATCGAAGTCCCGCCAGAGTCCGGGAGATCAGCACCCGGCCCTTCCCATAGGACGCCGGCAGCCCGGCAAAGGCCCCACACGCAGCATCTGTGCTCATGCTGGCCCGGCTCCAGCCTTCGCCAGACCCAGCGGCGTCTCGGCAAGCGCGGCGTGGAGGAGTCGGCGGCCGCGCGAGATCCGCGACATCACCGTACCAAGCGGCACCGAGAGGATCTCGGCGATCTCGGCGTAGGTGAACTCCTCGACGTCCCTCAATCAGACGGCCTGGCGGAACGGCGTGGGCAGTGCATCGAGCGCCGCCTGCAGATCGGCGTCCGGGGTCTGCCTGAGCAGCAACTGCTCGGGTGACGTGTCCTGGCCCGGCCGAGACGGCGACTGCTCCACCACCTCGGAGTCCACGTCAATCGGATCCCGGCCCGCGTGCCGGACGTCGTTGCGAAAGGTGTTGTGGAGGATCGTGAAGAGCCACGCCTTGAGGTTGGTACCCGGCTCGAACGTCCCGGCGAATCGAAACGCTTTCAGGTAGGTGTCCTGCACGAGATCTTCGGCGTCAGTCGCGTTGCGCGTCAAGCGAAGCGCCGTAGAGGCCGTCAATGAACGACAGGACCTCGGCATCGAACGGTCGCGACCGGCCCGCAGCCGGTCGCCGCGTGACCTCGCGTCTCCCTGAAGGCATGCTCGTGTACGCACAATCATCTCACGTCCGCAGAACCCCTGAGCACGCGAGAATATTCCGCCGAAGCCGGCGACCCCCAGTATAGGTCAGCGGATCGCTCCACCCGCGGCCGGCCGACGGCCTCGACGCTGTCCACGGGGGGAGTCGTCCGCCGTCCCGGATGAGGACATCCCGCCTGGTCTCCCAACGCCGCCTGTCGGCTATCGCGCAGCCGCGCCGCGGCACCAATCTTGCTTCGTTTCCGCCTCGACTGTTGGGATCTCGAGCGTTGCGGCTGCCGTCATAGCTACAGTAACATGGCGGAATCTGCCTTCGATGGGCGGCTACCGTCTGTAAGTGATACATGAGGTGAGCCTTATGCGTACTTGCCAAGGGCGCGGACTGACAACGCCCGTGGCCGCAGGGTTGGCGCTGCTGTTCGTCCTCGGCGCCAGCCTGACCGCCACCGCACAGAATCAGTTCGTCCCGTATTACGGCAAGGCCAGGGTGAAGTACGACAAGTTCAACTGGCAGATCTACGAGACCGATCATTTCGAGATGTTCTACTACCCGGAGCTCGAGCAGCACCTCGAGCGAGTGGCCGGGTACGCCGAAAGCGCCTACCAGCAGGTCAGCTCAGATCTGAAGCACGAACTGGCGTTCAAGATTCCGCTCGTGCTGTTCAAGACCCACAGCGAGTTCGAGCAGCAGAACGTGATCCCGGCCGACATGCCGGAGGGCGTGGCCGCGTTCGCCGAGCCGATGCGCAACCGGATGGTCCTGCCGATCGATGAGCCGCCCGACGAGCTGTACCGCCTGATCACCCACGAGCTGACTCATATCTTCGAGTTCGACATCATCCCGCGCGCCGTGGTTCGCTCCAGCGTGCCGCTCTGGGTCGACGAGGGACTCGCGGATTATCTCGCCGGCGTCTGGCATCCGCTCGACCTGATGACGGTCCGCGACGCCGCGGTGGCCGACATCGTCCCCAAGCTGACCGTCCCAGATGAGTTCTTCGGGTTCAGCAGCCCACGGCTACCCTACAACCTCGGCCACGCCGCCTTCGAGTTCATGGAAACGCGAGCCGGGAAGGATGGCATCCGCCAGTTCCTGTTCGCGCTGCGGAAGAACGTCATCGGTGGTGGCGGCGACGCCTATCAGGAAGCCCTCAACCTCTCGGCCGAGGAGTTCGACATCGAGTTCTCGCGCTACATCAAGGATCGGTTCCGCGCCTTCCGCGACAAGGAGCGTCCGGAGGACTACGGGGCGAACCTGGCACCCGACCCGCGTGAATCCGAGTTCGTCGCGGTCTACTCCATCGAACCCTCACCGTCGGGCGACTTGCTGGCGGCCATGGCCACCAACGTCAAGGACCGGGAACTCGATATCGTGCTGGTGTCGGTGCAGGATGGCAGCATCGTCAGGAATCTCACCCCGGGCTTCTCGCAGGACGAAGGCTACGAGTACATCACCCTGCCCGGCGCGCGCTGGAACACCGTGCCGTGGATGTCGTGGTCGCCGGCGGGCGATCGCATCGGCTATTTCGTCCGCAAGGGCAAGCGCAAGACCCTGATCGTTCGCGACGTCGTCAGCGGCGACATCGAGGAGCGCGTCGACATGACGATGGTCGATGAGCCCGAGTCCCCGGACATCGCGCTGGACGGAAGCCGCGTCGCCTTCTCCGCGCTCCAGAACGCGATCGGCGACATCTACATCGCCGACCTGGTGACCGGTGACGTCACCAACGTGACGAACGACGACTTCGCCGACTACGCGCCCACGTTCTCGCCCGACGGGCAATCCATCGTCTATATGACGCGGATCAGCGGCAACAACAAGCTCTTCCGGCTGGACCTCGAGACCGGCGAAAAGCTGCAGTTGACCTTCGGCACGCATGACGAGACCGCCGCGCAGTTCCTGGACGACGATCGGGTCGTCTTCTCTTCGACCGCGGTCGATCCGCTGCAGCCCATCGACCCCGAGATGGCGCGCAACGGCAACATCTTCAACCTCTGGACGCTGTCGCTGTCGACGGGCGCGCTGGAGCAGTACACCGACGCCTTGACGGGCAACGTCTCGGCCGTCGTCCTGGGTGCCGAGGCCGAGCAGCAGGTGGCGTTCGTGAGCTACTTCAAGGGCAACTACGGCATTCATGCGATGGAGGTCGATGAGTCGCTGTACAGCGCGGCGACGTCGGACTTCGGCGCCCCGGGCCCGATCATCGACTTCCAGGCACCGTTGACCCACACGTTGATCACCGACAACAACCGGCAAAAGGGCGCGTTCGAGAAGATGTTCCTCGAGGGCCGTCCGCCGGTAAACCTCGGCGTCACCAACAGCGGCGATCTGTACGGCGGGTCGCAGTTGACGTTCACCGACGTGCTGGGCGAACAGCAGTTCAACCTGTACGCCGCATCGATCGCCGAGTTCCGCACGCTGGCGTTCTCGTATACCAACCTGTCGAGCCGCTTGCAGTGGGGCACGCAGGCCTACTCGCAGACCCAGTTCTTCTTCGGCACCCCAACCTTCCAGTCGTTCGGCCTACTCAACCGGGACCAGGCGATCGCCACCACGACGGCGCGAGGCGGCACCGTGTTCGGGATCTATCCGTTCAGCAAGTTCCGCCGGCTGGAGATGTCGGCCGGCGTCGCGCAGTACAACGAGCGCTTCGACGATCCCGCTCTGGAGGAATTCAACCAGGAACTCCAGGAACAGCAGTTCGGCACGCAGCTCTTCAGAAACGGTGTCTTCGTGCCGCTGAACATCGCGTTCGTGCAGGAGACGACGGTCTTCCGGGAGTTCGGCCCGATCGCGGGCAACACGATGCGACTCGGCTTCGGCTACTCGCCGAAGGTCGGCAACTCGCTGACCCAGCGGAATATCGACGCCGACGCCCGCTACTACCTCCGTCTGGGCGAAACCGGTTCGCTGGCGTTGCGCGCGCGCGGCTTCCAGAGCTGGGGCGAGAGCCCGGACTACCTGTTCTTCGGCGGCAACTCCGAACTCCGGGGCTACGACTATCTCGAGTTCGTCGGCCACAAGGCGTTCCACATGAACGCCGAGCTGCGGTTCCCGCTGGTCGAAGCGATGCTGACGCCGATTGGTGTCATGGGGGGCTTCCGCGGCGTGTTCTTCCTCGGCGTCGGCGGCTCCGGTCTCAACACCGAATCCTTCAAGCCCTTTGCCGCGGACACGGAAGACTACCGGCCGCTGATCGGCGTGCGCCAGGATCCCGAGACCGGCCTGTCGCTCCCCGAGTTCGGCCCCCCTGTGGAAATCAAGGGCTTCCGACTGCGCGACGCGCGCGGCTCGTACGGCTTCGGGCTGGTCACCTTCGCCGTGGGATTCCCGGTCCATCTCGATTGGTCTTGGAAGACGCTGTTCAACAAGGACTGGGAAGATGCCCTGTTCGCCGCGACGGGCGGCAGCGACGCGTTCCGTGAAGGCCGATTCGACATCTGGATCGGGTTCGACTTCTAGCGGCCCGCCGCCGCCGAGGACGAGGTTCGTTCGCAAGATTCGAAGACGAGGTCGATCCGGCACACCAATGGTAGCTTCACCCTGCGCCCGGGTCGTCGACCTTCTCGCGGACTACCTCGAGGAGCGCCTGCCGGCTAACGTGCGCGCGGAACTCGATCGCCACCTCGACCGCTGCCCCGCCTGCCTGAAGCAGGTGCAGACCTACCGCTCAACGGTCAGCTTGCTCCGCTCGCTCGGTGACGACGACCTGCCCAGCGAACTCCGGTCGTCGCTGCGCGCCTTTCTCGATCGGGGCTCGGCAAATTGACGACCGAACCAACCGAGCCGCGCCGTCCGGACGACTCGGCCAGCGAAACCGTCCACGTCGTCCTGCCCAACGACGCCAACCCGCTCGGCTTCATGCTCGGCGGGTCGGTCATGCACCTGATCGACCTGGCCGGCGCCATCGCCAGCCATCGCCACACGCGCCGCCGCGTGGTCACCGTGTCCGTGGACGGCGTGGAGTTCCTGCACCCCGTGAAGGTTGGAGATCTGCTCATCCTCCGCGCGCGCGTCACGTGCGCGTTCCGGACGTCGCTCGAGGTCGAGGTCGAGGCGGTCAGCGAGGAGGCACTGACCGGCACGCGCCGGCTGACCAGCCGCGCGTTCTTGACCTTCGTCGCCATCGACGCCAACGGCCGCCCGACGCCGATCCCCCCACTGCAGGTCGATACCCCGGCAGACACGCGCCGAGCCGAGGCGGCGCGCGCCCGCCGCGCCGAGCGCCTCGAAACGCGAGGCCGACTGGCCTCCGACGATTTTTCGATCTAATGGATAGGGCGCCTTGCGCCCCATCTGATGTTAGGAAATGTCCTGAAGTCGGACGACGCTCCGCTCCAGATCGATCGCCACCCGGTAGCGGCTGAGGAACGTGTGCCCGATGATGCCGCCAACCTGGAAGCCGAGCAGCGCGCTCGGCGCCCGTAGGTTCAGCACGACCACCGGGTAGTTCGGAAACGCGATCGAGTTGAACATCAGATTGACACCCGGCAGCAGGAACGCATCCGGATCCCAGCCCGACGAGCCGTAGACGCGGAGCGGCAGGCGCCGCACGAGGGGCCGATAATTCAGCGTGCTCGCGGTCTGCGAGCTGATGGAGATGACCTCGCCGCCGGTGTCCACAACGAAGCTGGCGTCCTGGTCGTTGACCGTCCCGCGCACCGTGACCAGGCGATGCTGGCGCAGCGGCAGTTCCACGTCGGCCGGCGCATCGGCAATCCGGCGCCCGAAGGTCAGGCGGCGGCGCTCGTAGTCGACCGTGACCGACAGGCCAGCCGCCAGCGGCGAGAAACTCTCGACCTCGCGCGTGGGAATGCCGGTCAGCGGCGGGTTCTTGATGAGACACGGGACGTTCTCGATTTCCAGCGACCCGATCTCGAGCGAGTCGATCCGCCCGATCTGGAGCCCCCGGAGCCCGACTTCGCCGACCCCGGCGCTCAGCGTGTACACCACAGGCTGGACGTTCTGCCGTCGCGCGATCTCCCGCGAGACGACGGTCTGCTCGGCGCCGGTGTCGACGACGAAGTCGACCTCACGCCCCCCGTTGACCTTCGCCCGCACGATGATCTTGTCGCGCACCAACCGAAACGGCACCGTGTGGAGCTTCTCCGCCACGTCAGGCGCCATGTCGAACGGCACCCGGCGCCCGAACGAACGCAGGAAGCGGATCTGGGCCCTTGACCACGCGGCGCGGTCACTCTGATCCTTGTTCGGCAGCAAGTTGACGTAGTCGCCGAAAGCGACGGCGGCCTCCTCGAAACGGTGCATCCGCTCGTAGAGGCTGCCGACGGTGTGGTGGAACTCGCCGTCACGGGGCGACAGCGACAGCGCGTGCTGGGCGACCTCCAGCGCCTCGTCGAGCCGGTTCCGGCTCATCAGGGCCTTGGCACGCCCATGGTGGCCGCGCGGCACGTTCGGGTCGAGCGCCAGGCCGTCCTCGAACGCCTGCTCGGCCTCATCGAAGAGCCCGGCGGCCCAGAGTGCCTCCCCCCCCATCACGATCGCTTCCGGATCGTCCGGCGACTCGGCGAGGGCGAGTTCGGCTTCGACGCGCGCGTCCGCGAAGCGGGCGAGGCGGAGCTGGGACAGGACGGTTCCCTGCCGCGCACGAAACAGCTGCTCCGGCGTGGCACCGTCCTTGGCGCGCGCAAACGCCTCGAGCGCCTCGGGAAAGCGCTCCTCCGCAATGAGCAGATCGGCGAGCTGAAGCTGAATGGCGCTGTAGGTCGAATCCGCACTCCGACCGGTCACGACCATGAGCGCGACGAGCGCGGCGGTGACGGCGAGCAGGTGGCGAAGCGAACGCATGGATCCTCCGGACACGCCCGGCCATCCGGATGACGACCGGAACGCAGAAAACCTGGAAGGCTTAACTATGCCCGATCGCGCTGGGCGGGGGCAAGGCGACCTGTCAGACGTGGTGTGAACCGGCTCACACCTGGGAGGTGAGCGGGAGGCTAGCGAGTGTACTGCTCGATCGGCACGCCGTCGTACATCTCGTCGACCCGGAGGATCTGACTGTCGCGGCTGTAGGTACCCAGCTCGTAGTCCTCGCTCATGACCAACGCCTTGACCGGCTTGGTCGGGCAGACCTCGGAGCAGAGGCCGCAGAAACTGCAGCGAGACAGGTTGAAGTCGAAATAGTCCAGAATCTTGATCTTCTGGCCTGGCTCCCGGTGCCCATCGAGCGCGATGAGTTCGTCGGGGCAGGCCTTGGCGCACTGATCGCACACGATGCAGGTCTGCGCGCCCGTCTCCGGTTCGACCTGGAGCCGCAGCACGCCCCGGAACCTGGCCGCCACGGGGCGCCGCTCGGCAGGATACTGGAACGTGAACGCCGGCTGGGGGGTGTACTTCAGCGTGACCCAGAGCCCCTTCAGCAGGTCGATCAGGAAGATGGTCCGAAAGAACTTCGCGAGTGTCCGCACCACGGCTACCCCCGATCCTCGACGAGCACGGGCTCGGACTCACCGACCTTGATGACGCGCGGACGGCGCAGCACGGTGTTCTCCTTGCGGATCTTGTCCTGGAGCCGCATCAGCCCGTAGAGCAGCGCCTCGGGGCGCGGCGGGCAACCCGAGATGTAGACGTCGACCGGCACGACCTTGTCGACGCCCTGCAGCACACTGTAGGTCGGAAACGGGCCGCCGGCGTTCGAGCAACTGCCCATCGAGATGACCCACTTGGGTTCGGGCATCTGGTCGTAGAGACGTCGGAGGACCGGCGCCATCTTCTTCGTCACCGTCCCGGACACGATCATCAGGTCCGCCTGGCGAGGCGAGGCGCGAAACACCTCGGCCCCGAACCGTGAAATGTCGAACCGGGACGCCGAGGCCGCCATCATCTCCATCGCACAGCACGCCAAACCAAAACCCATCGGCCAGAGCGACGACTGCCGCGCCCAGTTCAGGATCTTGTCGACGTTCGTCGTGATGATGTTGTCGCTGAATCGCTGGTCGATCAGGCCCATGACGGTCTCCCCGAGCGACGCCGCACCGATCGCGGCGTCACGCCAGCTCTACTTGCCTTCGAACCACTTCGCGTCGATCTCGATGTAGTTCTGCCACTGCTCGGGCACCTCATCGAGAGCGAAGATCGCCTCGACGGGGCACGCCGGCACGCAGGCGCCGCAGTCGATGCACTCGTCGGGGTGGATGTAGAGCTTGGTCTCCGCCTCGAACTCGGGCTCGTCCTTGCGTGGATGAATGCAGTCGACCGGGCAGACATCGACACACGCCGTGTCCTTCGTCCCGATGCAAGGCTCGCAAATGATGTACGCCATACCGTCCTCCGTGAATTATCCGTCGTATTGTAATCGTACTAGGATACACCTCGCATGGCCGACGGTTCAACCAAACGTCGGCGACCCGACCACGCGTGGCGGCCCCAGCCGGGCCGGCACCGACCCGTCCGGATCCTACTTGCCTGTGAACCTCGGCTTCCGCTTCTCCAGGAACGCGGTCGTTCCCTCCCGCTTGTCGTCCGACCCATAGCAGATCGCCTGGGCCAAAGTCTCGATCAGCAGCCCCGACTCGAGATCGACGCGCGCCGACGCGTTCAGCGCGACCTTGGCCAGCCGCGCCGCGAGCGGCCCGTGGCGGAGGATGCGCCGCGCCAGATCGCGCGCCTTGGCTTCGAGCTCGTCCGCGGGCACCACGGCGCTCACCAGCCCGATGTCGAACGCCTGGGCCGCATCGATGATCTCGCCGGTCAGGATCAGGTGCTTCGCCCGGCCGAGGCCGACAACGCGCGGCAGGCGCTGTGTCGCACCGGCGCCCGGAATGATCCCCAATCCCAGTTCGGGCTGACCGAACTTCGCCGTCTCGGCCGCGATCCGCAGATCGCAGGCCAGCGCCAGTTCGCACCCGCCCCCGAGCGCATAGCCGTTCACGGCGGCGATCGTCGGCCGGGGAAATCGCTCGACGGCGACGAAGAACGACGAGTTGATCGCCGCCAGGGCCTCGTCGCGGGTCCGCTCGCGCAGGTCGTTGATGTCGGCGCCCGAGACGAACGCCGTGTCGCCGCCGCCCGTAAGCACCAGCGCGCCCACCCCGTCATTGGCTGCCAGATCGGCGAGTGCGGCTTCGCCTTCCCGGACCGTCTCGAGATTCAAGGCGTTTCTGATCTCGGGGCGATCGAACGTCAAGACCGCCACGCCGTCGTCCACCGACAACCGGATGTTCTTGTAGGCCATGGTCACCGCTCGCGGTCCCCAGAACCGCCCCTGACTGTAGCGCGGGACTTCAGTCTCGCGATGCGGCGATCCGAAGGATCGCCCTCAATACTCGTAGACGCCCTTGCCGACCTTCTTCCCGAGACGGCCTGCCTGCACGTACCGGACCAGCAGCGGGCACGGACGGTACTTCTCGCCCAGACTGGCGTGCAGAAACTTTAGCACGCTCAGCCGCGTATCGAGGCCCACGAGATCGACCAGCTCGAACGGCCCCATCGGATGATTGAGTCCGAGCTTGAGCGCCTTGTCGATGTCGCGCGCCGAGGCGATTCCTTCCTGCAGCATGAAGAACGCTTCGTTCCCGATCATCGCGTTCACCCGGCTCGTCACGAACCCGGGGGACTCCCGGATGCGAACGGTCTCCTTCCCCATCCGGCGCGCGACGTCCTCGATGGCGTCCAGCGTCTCGGGCGCCGTCTCGAGCGCCCGCACGACCTCCACGAGCTTCATCTTGTGGACCGGGTTGAAGAAGTGCATCCCCGCAGCGCGCTGGGGCCGCGCGAGTGCGGTGGATAGCTCGGTGATGCTCAGCGCCGACGTGTTCGAGGCGACGATCGCCTCGGCGGGCGCGTGGCGCTCGACGTCCTGGAGGACCGAGAGCTTCAGGTCCATCCGCTCCGGAATCGCTTCGACGACCATCCCGACGTCGCCGACGGCCGACGCGAGGTCCGAACCGAACCCGAGGCGCGCCGTGGCCGCGTCGCGGTCCGCCGCCGTGACCTTACCAAGGTCGACCGCCTTGGCGCCGATCGCCTCGACCGCCGCCCGCGCCTTGTCGAGCGCTTCCGGCGAGACGTCGAACAGCCGCGTCTCGAATCCGCCGAGGGCCGCCGCGTACGCGATGCCGTGGCCCATCGTGCCGGCGCCCAGGACCGCGATAGATCGGATCATCCGTGGTTTGCTTCCGTTCGCTTGGCGGGACCGGCGACGGCCAGGCTCACGCTTCGGTCCGCACGTACTCGAAGTCGAGCGGCTGCCGGTTGATGCCGCGGCGCGGCGGCGCGATGTAGTTGGCGAACTTCCCCGGCTCGTAGACCGGCTCGGCCATGATGCTCTTCAGGTAGTCCTTGTCGGCCGCGCTGGGCAGCCACTCGCCTTTGCGCCGCTCCCATTCCTCGGCCGACACGGGGTGGCCCTGCGGATCGAAGTGGAACCCCGAGAAGATGCCGATACCGCGACTGAACTTCTTGTCGGGCAGGTACAGCCGGTCGGAGAAGCCGTACTGCTCGAGGATCTTGTTCCACCGCTGGACGCCGCCCTGGCAGTCGCCGACGTACCAGTCGCGCAGCACCTCGTTCATCGCGTTGCGCATCGGCACCTCTTGTCGCGAGAGCCGCCCGTCGTCGCAGGTCTCCATGTCGTAGATCGCGTCGGTGACGGTGTGGTCGTCGAACGAGTCCTCCCGGGCCCGGCCCTTGAGGCCGTTGGCGAAGTACGAGGCAGCGTTGCTCGAGATCTCGCTGCCGTGCAGGTCGAGGCTCCGGCTGAACCAGAAGTTGAGGTGACGCTGGATCATCTCCAGATCGATGCCACCCACCCGATGCACATCCTCGGAGAGGCCGCCAGTTTCCTTCAAGAGCTGGCAGGTCCGCTCGAGGATCCGGGTAATCCCCGTCTCGCCCACGAACATATGGTGCGCTTCCTCGGTCAGCATGAACCGAGTCGTTCGGGCCAGCGGATCGAGCGCGCTCTCCGACAGCGACATCAGCTGTGACTTGCCGTCGCGGTCGGTGAACATCGTAAACATGAAGAAGTCGAGCCAGTTGTCGACCGGCTCGTTGAACGCCTCGAGGATCCGCGGCTTGTCGCGGTTGCCGCTGGTTCGCATCAGCAGCTCTTCCGCCTCGTCGCGCCCATCCCGCCCGAAGTACGAGTGCAGCAGGTAGACCATCGCCCAGAGGTGTCGACCCTCCTCGACGTTCACCTGAAAGAGGTTCCGCAGGTCGTAGAGGCTCGGACACTTCGCGCCGAGCTGGCGCTGCTGCTCCACCGAGGCCGGCTCGGTGTCGCCCTGCGTCACGATCAGCCGGCGGAGCTGGTTCCGAAACTCGCCCGGCACTTCCTGCCAGGCGGGTTTGCCCAATGAATCGCCGAAGCCGATCGCTCGATCTGACACCGGCTCGGCAAGGAAAATCCCCCAGCGGTAGTCGGGCAGCTTGACGAACTCGAAGTGCGCCCAGCCGTCGGGGTCGACGCTGATCGCGGTCCGCAGGTAGACCTGATGATGGTCCTGGAACCCTTCGGGGCCCATGTCGCGCCACCACTCGAGATACCTCGGCTGCCAGTGCTCGAGCGCGCGCTGCAACCGCTTGTCGCCCGAGAGGTCGACGTTGTTCGGAATCCGTTCGCTCGAAATCATCGCTGCTCGCCCTTCACCGGTGCGCGCGCTGCACCTACGTCCGCCGCCAATCGAAATCGGGACGACCCTCGACACCGTAGACCTTCAGGGCGCCGCGCTCCCCGACCGCGTTCGGCCTCTGGAAGATCCAGTTTTGCCATGCCGAAAGTCGTCCGAAGATCTTCGTTTCCATCGTCTCCGGCCCTGCGAATCTCAGATTCGCTTCGAGTCCGGTCAGCGCGTCGGGCGACAGCGCCGTCCGGCCCTCGAGCATCAGGCGCACCTCGTCGTCCCAGTCGAGATCGTCGGGCGCGAACGACACGAGGCCCAGCTCGAGCGCCGCCGGCGAATCGATCGGCTCATCGGTCGCGAGAACCCGGTCGACCTTCGTCGGGTCTCCGAGAAACCTGGTCTGCAGCCGCGTCAAACCGGTGCTCATCGGCAGCGCGCCGCCATTCAGGACCGAGACGGCGATCGCGTTCGGCCGCTCTGGGTCATCGAGCATGAACGACTGATCGGCCGCCAGGGCCAGCTCGAGCAACGAGCCCGCGAAGCACGACCCCGGCTCGATCAGCGCAATCAGGCTGCGCGCCGTCAGATCGAGCCGCTTCAGCGTCCGCTTCATGAAATGGAGGATCTCGCGGACCAGCCAGTGATCCTGGTGCGCCGCCAGCGTCCGGTCGACCGCGAGCACCGCGTCGGCATCGCCCACGGTCTTCAGGACGATGACGCCGATCTCCGGCTCGTTGAGCCTCATGTGCAGAAGTGCCGCGTCCAGCTCGCGGAACGCGCGTAGCGGCCAGTACTGATCGCCGGCGACGACGATCTCCTCGATCGTGTCGGGCTCTGGCCCGTCGGGCGCGCGGACGGTCAACTCGGCCGTCCGCTTGGCGCGCTCGATCGTGACGGCTACCGTCGAATACTCCAGTCGATCGGCGGTGCGCGTCAGCGCCAGCGGCCCGAGCTCGATTCCGGGCCCCGCGGCGGGACGATCCGAATCGCCCGTCAGCGCCGTCGCGCGCTCGGCCACGGCCTCGTCGAACTTCGATCGTGGATGAACGGCGTCGACCAGCCCCCACTCCACAGCGCGCTTCCCCCGCACCCCCTCGATCAGCGTGCTGAAGAAATCGGCGAGGTCGCGGCGGACCATCCTCTTGTCGACGACGCGCGTCAGGCCGCCGGTCCCAGGCAGGACACCGAGCAGCGGCGCCTCGGGCAGACTGACGGCCGAATTGCCGTCATCGACCAGCAGAATCTCGTCGCAGGCCAGCGCCAGCTCGTAGCCGCCGCCGGCGCAGATGCCGTTGACCGCCGCCAGGAACTTGATGCCCGAGTTCGCGCTGGCATCCTCGATCGCCAGCCGCGTCTCGTTCGTGAACTTGCAGAAGTTCACCTTGAACCCGTGCGGCGAGCTGCCGAGCATGAAGATGTTCGCGCCGGCGCAGAAAATCCGCTCCTTCAGGCTCGTCACGACGACGGCGTGCACCTCGGGGTGCTCGAACCGGATCCGCTGAATCGCGTCGGCCAGTTCGATGTCGACGCCGAGATCGTACGAGTTGAGCTTCAGCGAGTAGCCCGACCGCAGGCCGGCATCCTCCTGGACGTCCATCGAGAGCGTCGCCACCGGCCCGTCGAACGCCAGCTTCCAGTGCCGGTACCGGTCCGGGTGGGTGGCGACGTCGACCTCTGGTTCGGAAACTGCCTGAGTCATCAACCCGGCATTATCGTCGGCGCGGCCGCGGGCCGTCAATCGGAGAAACCCGGCCGCGATATAATCCCCGGCACCGATTCATCAGGAGAACGGACGACCCAGATGCCCCGACTCGAGGACTTCGAGACCCCGCTCGCCTTCAAGGTTGCCGACGACGCACCCAGGGCGTCGGTCGATGCCGCCGACCCGCACCGGACATTCCAGGTCGAGGTGCGTTCGCTGGAAGGGATGCAGAAGGAGGCGGTCGTCCGCCAGCTCGCGCCCGTCGGCCCGACCTGGCGGATGGCGTGCGACGAGGGGCCCTACCTGAACGGCACCGACCTCGCGCCGTTTCCGCTGGCGTTCTTCGCCGCCGGCCTGCACTTCTGCTACTTGGAGCAGCTGGTGCGGCTCTGCCGGACCGAGGGGATCGCGCTGAAGGGGCTCTCGTCGGGCCAGGACACGCGTTACACGATGCGTGGCTCGGCGCTGCGCGGCGACATGACCGGCGGAGGCGTCCCGGTCGATCTCGACGTCGCGTTCGAGACTGACGCCGACCTCTCCGCAGACGCCGCCAGCCGGCTGGTCGCCCGGGCCCTGGCGCTCTCGCCCGGTCACGCCGTCATGCGCGACCTGTTCGAGAACACCTTCGCACTGCAGCTGAACGGCGGCGCGGTGGCCGTCGGCGATCAGGCCGCCTCCCCGAACGCGCTGTACCCCGATCCGCTGCCAGGATTCGACGCCGTGCGAGCCACCGGCGCCGATCAGTATCGCGCCGATCTCGTCACGAAGACCGATACGGTCGAGGTGAAGCACGGCGTCACCGGCGGCGCCGGGTCGAGCCTGACCGCCGAGCAGAAGCGGACGCTGCATGTCCGCTCGGACGCCACGCTCGGCGACGACGGCCTGCTCGTCAGCGACATCCGGCTGTTCCAGCCGCTCGGCAGTAGCTTCAGGTTCCTGGCCGACGCGGCCGGCGGCGACACGGCGCCGCCGCCGCTGGCCTATCTCTCCGCGGGCCTCGGGTTCTGCTACATGACGCAGCTCGGCCGCTACGCGCACATCACCAAGCAGAAGGTTCGCTCGACACGGATCGTCCAGGTCAACGGCTACACGCAACCCGGCACCGACGGCGAAACTGCTGGCGCGGCCGCCGTGGATACGCACGTCTACTTCGACGCGGACGAATCGGACGACGTCGCCCGCAAGTCGGTGCAGATGGGCGAGCAGACCTGCTTCCTCCACGCGTCGATGAGCGCGGCCCATCCGACCGTCGTCACGGCATCGCTCAACGGCCAGAAGATCGCCGTGCCGAGCGCCTGAGACACGAACGTCACCGTGCACAAGGAAGATCTCGAAACCGCCACGCCCGACGCGACGCGCGCGCGCCAGCTCGACCGCTTCAACGCGCTCCTTGACGAGATCCTGCCGGCCAACCGCTTCTATGCGCGGAAGCTCGCGGGGATCGAGCCGCCGATCGATTGGGAGACCTTCGCCGCGCTGCCGTTCACAACGAAGGCCGAGCTCGTCGAGGACCAGGCCGCGGCCCCGCCGCTCGGCACGATCGCCACCTACCCTCGCGAGCGGTACCTGACGTATCACCAGACCTCCGGCACGACGGGCCATCCGCTGATGGTCCTCGACACGCGCGAAAGCTGGGACTGGTGGATCGAGTGCTGGCAGTACATCTACCGCGCGGCCGGCGTCACCGACGCCGATCGGCTGTTCCTGGCATTCTCGTTCGGGCCGTTCATCGGCTTCTGGGCGGCGCACGCCGCCGGCCTCGAGCTCGGCGCCATGGGGATCCCGGGCGGCGGGCTGGATTCGAAGGCGCGTCTGCGGATGCTGGCCAGCGCGGAAGCGACGGTGCTGTTGAGCACACCGACCTACGCCCTACGCCTCGCCGAGGTCGCACGGCAGGCAGGGATCGATCTTTCTGCGACCGGTGTCCATGCGACGATCCACGCGGGCGAGCCGGGCGCCGGGATCCCGGCCGTGCGGAATCGGATCGAGGAGGCCTGGGGCGCCCGCTGCTTCGACCACTCAGGCGCCACCGAGGTCGGCGCCTACGGCTACACCTGCGCCGAGCAGACCGGCCTGCACCTGATCGAATCGGAATTCATCGGCGAAGTGCTCGACCCGGCAACAGGCCAAGCGGTGCCCGAGGGTGACGTCGGCGAGTTGGTCCTGACCAACCTCGGCCGCGCCGGCTGGCCGGTCATTCGGTATCGGACCGGCGATCTCGTAAAGGCCGGCGGCCACGATTGCGCCTGCGGCCGGACGTTCCAGATGCTGCCGGGCGGCCTCATCGGCCGCGCCGACGACCTGATGGTCGTGCGCGGGATCAATATCTATCCGTCGTCGATCGAGGCGATCGTTCGCGACTTCGACGTCGACGAGTTCCGGATCGTCAGGACCCGTCAGCAGGAAATGGAAGAGCTGGTCGTCGAGGTAGAGGCCGTCGCCGACGTCGCCGAGGCGCTGGCCGACGCCTTCTCCGAGCGGCTGGCCGTCAGGATTCCGACAAAGGTCGTCCCGGCCGACTCGCTTCCCCGCTTCGAGCTGAAGGCCCGGCGTGTGGTGGACGAACGCTAGGCGCGCTCCGGCGAAGCCGTCCGGACCAATGAGAAGCGGTGGCGCACCCCTTCAGGGGTGCGGTCGGACGATCCGAAGGATCGTCCTGCAAAGCCGCGGCATCCGCCGCGCCGTTCGCAGGCCTAAAGGCCCGCGCCACCTCGACGTCGGCGATCCGGGGGAACCTTCACGTCGCGGTTTCGCCTGGCTTCAGCTCCAGCAACCCGACGCCGCTAGGCAAGAGCGGCCGGAGCGCTTCGGGCGTTCCAGTCAAGACAGGGAAGGTCCCGTAATGCATCGGCACGACCTGGCGGACGCCGAGCAGCTCGGCGGCCAGCGCCGCGCCCTTCGGCCCCATCGTGTAATGGTCACCGATCGGCAGGAACGCGATCTCCGGCGCGTGCAGCTGCTTGATCAAAGCCATGTCGCCGAAAACGTCGGTATCGCCGGCGAAGTAGATCGCCCGGTCGTCCTCGAGCTTGACGACATAGCCCGCGGGTTCCCCGAGATAGACGACCTGGCCGTCGACCTCGACGCTACTGCTGTGCTGGGCCGATACCATCGTGACGTCGAGGCCCGCGACGGTGACGGTCCCACCCTTGTTGATGCCGTGCACCGGCTTCAGCCCCTGCTTCTCGAACCACTTCGCCAGTTCTACGATGGCGACGACCGGCGCGCCGGTCGCGCGAGCCACCGAGACCACCTCGCTGGCATGGTCGGCGTGGCCGTGTGTGACGAGGATGAGATCGGCGCGGTCGATCTTCTTGTGCTCCGGTGGGCACTTCGGGTTCGCCTCGAGCCACGGATCGAAGACGACCCGCCTACCGCCGGGCGTGGTGATGACGAACGTGCCGTGGCCGAGCCACTGGATGGCGAGTTTGGCCTGGGGAGTCATCGGGGCCTCATTCGAGTGCCAGCATCGAGTAGCCGTCCTCGGCGGTCCAGCTGACCTTGACCGTCGGACGACCGGTCTCCGGCCAGCGGACGTAGACAGTCACCTCCGGGTAGCGGTCCATGACCGGCTCGACCAGGGTCCGCGCGACCGCCTCGGGATCGACCTCGGCCGTCGCGTCGATCTCGATGACGAGCACGTCATCGGCGGTCGCCATCCGGGCGATCTGGTAGTCGTCGTTGACGAGCGCCGGGCCCGCGGCGGCGCCGGGGTCAGGCGAGCCGCATGCCGCGGTCAACACGGTCGCTGCGAGGATCGCGTCGAACCGCATCGTCAATCCCACTCGAACTTGCGCCCGGTCGAGTAGTGCAGGTAGGCGCTGCAGAAGTACCGCATCTCTAAGCTTGTTGCCGGACCGACGCCGGCTGATACATCCTAACAGTCCGGGGCAAGCGGCCCCGCCACCGACTTGGAAGCGACCCGATGCCGATCGACGAGCGACCCTACGGCGATGTCACCGTCCTGGCGCCTGCAGGGCCGCTGGTCGTGGAGCGCTTCGGTGAGCTGAAGCAGGCGGTGCAACGGCTGGTCGACGCGGGCGACCGCCGGGTCGTCATCACGCTCGAGCGGGTGCCCTACGCCGACAGCATCGGTGTCTCGGAACTGATCCGCGCCCACATGATCGTCCCCGCGCACGGCGGCCACCTGACGCTGGCCCGGGTGCCGGACCGCGTCCTCGAACTCCTGCGGATCACCGGACTCCTGGCAATCTTCGAGATCGTCGAGTCCGAGCGCGACGCGCTCGACCGCTAGCCCCTCGTCAGCACTACGCTCAGGCGCGGCGCTGTTTCGCCAGCCGGTCGACGCGGCGATAGATGCCGCTCGCATTCATCTTGGCGCAGCGGTCGAAGAAGTCGCTGCGCGGACCTGCCCACAGCAGATCGTCGACCGCATCGAACACCGGCGCGTCGACGCGCAGGGTGGCCAGTTCCCGAAACTTCACCGCCTCCGCGCGGTGGTCGACGAGGGTCTTGGCCAGCTTGGCCGCGCCGCGCACCTTGACGTCCCAGCCCTCGGTGGCCTCGGGAATCGCCTCGAGATGCTCGTAGCGACCGATGACGAGACCCGCCGACTTGGCACCCCACCCGCGAAGCCCCGGGAACCCATCGGCCGAGTCGCCCATCAGCGCGAGGTAGTCGGGAATCGACTCGGGCGCCACGCCGAACTTTTCTTTGACCTTTGTCGCGTTGCGCACGACGCCCGCCCGGCGGTCGAACTGGACGACCCGATCGCCGACGACACATTGCGCGAGGTCCTTGTCGGGCGTGCAAATGAAGACCTGCTCCACCCGCTCGTCCGCCACGGCGCGCATCGTCGCCGAGGCCAGACCGTCGTCAGCCTCGAACTCGCGCATCGGCCAGACCGCGACGCCCATGGCGGTCAGCGCGTCCTCCAGCGGGTGGAACTGCGCGTGCAGTATCGGATCGATCCCCTCGCCGGTCTTGTAGCCGGGCCAGAGTTCGTTTCGGAACGACTCGATGACGTGGTCGGTCGCCACCCCGAGATGGGTCACGTCATTCTCGAGCATCGTGACGATCGACCCGAGCACGCCCCGCACGGCGCCGATCTCGATGCCGTCGGCGTCCTTCGCTGCCGGCACGGCGTAGAAGTGCCGGAACAGCTCGTAGGTCCCGTCGATGAGAAAGACGTTCACAGGAGACACCTTACAACCTCTAGCCCCATTGCGTGGGCCGGCACAAGGACGAGGACTTCGCCTGCCCACCGATGTGGCAATCCTTCGGATTGCCCCGTTCGCGGGCCTCAAGGCCCGCGCCACCAGAGATCCGAGGCCCGGACCGGGCGCGGTGATCCCGGCTAACATAGGGCGGTCATGACGACGCCCGTGCCTCTGCTTCGCGGCCGCCCGGTGCGCGGCGCGCCGCCGCCGCACGAGCCCAAACCGGCCTGGCTGAAGGTCCGCGCCCCCGGATCGCCCGGCTACCGCCGCCTCAAGCAACTCGTCGGTTCGCTCGGCCTCCACACGGTGTGCGAGGAGGCGAACTGCCCCAACATCGGCGAGTGCTGGGATCACGGCACCGCGACCTTCATGATCCTCGGCGATGTCTGCACCCGGTCGTGCGGCTACTGCAACGTCATCCACGGCACGCCGCTGCCCCCTGACGCCGACGCGCCCGATCGCGTGGCCCGGGCGGTCGCAGCGCTCGAACTCGCCCACGTCGTCGTCACCTCGGTCGACCGCGACGATCTCTCCGACGGCGGAGCCGCGGTATTCGCGGCAACCGTCCGCGCCATCCGGGCGCGGCGCACGGCGTGCCGGATCGAACTCCTGATCCCCGACTTTCATGGGGCGCCCGACGCGCTGGACACCGTGCTCGCCGCCGGGCCCGACGTGATCAATCACAATCTCGAGACCGTCCGGCGCCTCTACCGGACAGCCCGGCCGGCCGGCCGATACGACCGGGCCCTCGCGCTGCTCGCGCGGGCAGCCCGGACCGCGCCGGCGATCCCTACGAAGTCCGGCGTGATGGTCGGTCTGGGCGAGACCGTCGACGAGGTGCGCGAGGCCATTGCCGACCTGCGACGCCACGACTGCCGGATGCTGACCATCGGACAGTACCTGCGACCGTCGCCCGCCCACCTGCCGTTGGTGCGGTACTACGCGCCGCGTGAGTTCGCCGATCTCGAACGCTACGCGCGCGACCTGGGCTATCTGCATGTCGAATCGGGGCCACTCGTCAGAAGCTCCTATCATGCCCACGAACAGGCCGACGCGATCGCGCGCGGGGGGCGCTGACCCGAAGCCGACGCTCTCGGCGATCCGCCAGACGATCGTGCATTGCGATCGCTGCCCGCGCCTGCGCGCGTACTGCGCCCGCGTGGCGCGTGAGAAGAAGGTCGCGCACCGCGACGACGTGTACTGGGGCAAGCCGGTGCCCGGCTTCGGCGACCGGCGAGCGCGCGTGCTGGTCGTCGGGCTCGCGCCGGCGGCGCACGGCGCGAACCGCACCGGCCGCGTCTTCACGGGCGACGGCTCGGGCGACTTCCTGATGCGGGCGATGCATCGGAACGGGTTCGCCAGTATCCCGACGGCGCGTCATGCCAAGGACGGCCTGAAGCTCCGCGACGCCTACATCACCGCCGCCGTGCGCTGCGCGCCGCCAGGCAACAAACCGACCCGGGCCGAGATCGCCAACTGTCAGCCCCACCTCGAAGCTGAACTCGGCGCGCTGACCCAGGTCGAGGTCGTGGTGGCGCTCGGCCGGATCGCGTACGACACCTACTGGCGGATCATGCGCGCGCGCGGGCTCCGCCCCTCACCGCGGCCCGCCTTCGAGCACGGCCTGGTGTTCACGCCCGAGGACGGCCCGGCGCTCATCGCGTCGTATCACCCGAGTCGCCAGAATACGAACACGGGCAAGCTGACGCAGCCGATGCTCGCGCGGATCTTCAGAACCGCCGGCCAGCTGATCGGTTCATGACCCCGGACCGCGTGCGCGAGGCGCGTGCTGAGCCAGGTCGATTCTGGGGTTACAATCGGAGGATGCGCCGACCGGAGACACTCGGCACCCTGCGCCAAGCCATCGAGGCCGGCGAGGTGCCACGCCGCCCCGTCAAGCAAGAGCTTCGCGACAACCTGCTGCAACGCCTGCGCGACGACGCGCCGCTGTTTCCTGGCATCGTCGGCTACGACGAAACCGTGATCCCGCAGCTCGTGAATGCCGTGCTGTCGAAGCACCACTTCATTCTGCTCGGCCTGCGCGGACAGGCCAAGAGCCGGATCCTGCGCGCGCTCGTCACGTTGCTCGACGACGCCGTCCCGGTCGTCCGCGGGTGCGAGATTCATGACGATCCCCTGACGCCGCTCTGCAGCGCCTGTCGGCGCCAGATCGCCGAGGACGGCGACAGCGTGCCGATCGACTGGCTCGACCGCGAGACGCGCTTCGTCGAAAAGCTCGCGACGCCCGATGTCACGATCGCCGACATGGTGGGCGACATCGACCCGATCAAGGCGGCCCGCGCCGGGCTCGGACTCTCGGACGAGCTGACGATGCACTACGGACTCCTGCCCCGCGCGCATCGCGGCATCTTCGCCGTCAACGAACTGCCGGACCTCGCGGGCAAAATTCAGGTTGGATTGTTCAACATCCTGCAGGAGGGCGACGTCCAGATCAAAGGCTACCCGATCCGTCTGCCGCTCGACGTGATGATGGTCTTCACCGCCAACCCGGAGGACTACACGGCGCGCGGGAAGATCATCACGCCGCTCAAGGATCGCATCGGCTCGGAGATCCGGACCCACTACCCGATGACGCGTCATGAAGGCATGGCGATCACCGAGCAGGAAGCCTGGATTGGACGGCGCCCGGACGCGACGGCAACCGACGGGATCGAAGTCCCGACCTACGTCCGCGAGATTGTCGAGGAGGTGGCGTTCCTGGCGCGCCAGGACTCCAAGATCGACAAACGTTCGGGCGTCAGCCAGCGCCTCCCCATCACCTGCCTGGAAAACGTCGTCTCGAACGCCGAACGTCGCGCCGCGCTCAACGGGGAATCGTCGATCGTCCCTCGGGTCACCGACATCTACGCCGCCCTGCCATCGATCACGGGCAAGTTCGAACTCGAGTACGAGGGTGAACTGCGTGGCGTCGATGCCGTGGCGCACGACCTCATCCGCGGCGCCGTGGCCAACGTCTTCGGCGGATACATCGACGCCAGCGACGCACAACAGGTCGTGGAGTGGTTCGACCTCGGGGGGGCGCTGCAGATCACGGACACGTCGTCGGCCGCGGAATTCCTGACACAGACCGACCAGGTGCAGGGCCTCGACACGCTGGCCGACGCCATTGGCGTCAAGTCGTCGGCCCCGCCGCCCGCGCGTGCCTCAGCGGTGGACTTCGTGCTGGAAGGACTGTTCGCGCAGAAGAAGATCACGCGATCCGACGACTGGTGCTACGAGGCCGCCGAGCACCCCAAGACCCAGCTGCGGATGGAGCAGGAATTCTTCGAAGAAGAACTGCCCGGCCGAGGCAAGAAGAAGTACTACAACTGAGTCCGCGCCCGACGGCGGCGACCAGTCATGCGATACAAGTACACCCGGTTCACCGGTGAGGATCTCGAAGGGCTCGACCTCGAAGAGATCCTCTCGAAGCTGTCCGACCTGCTGCTCTCCAGCGGGTTCGACAGCCCGCATGGAGAGCCGGACGACGAGGGCGATCACACCCTGCAGTCGCTGCACGACGCCATTCTCGAAGCGATTCTCGGCGGCGACCTGCTACCCGACGAAACGGTCGAGCGGCTGCTCGGCGATCCCGTGGACGTCGACAGCCAGACCCAACTCGAAGAGCTGATTCAGCAGATCATCGAACGGATGGCGCAGCAAGGCTACATCACGATGAGTCCCGATCTCGACGCCGAGCGCGAGCATCGAGCGGGCGGTGAGGGCATGTCGCAGGACGACGCCGACGTGCAGTTCGAGATCACCGACAAGAGCCTGGACTTCCTCGGCTACCGTGCCCTCCGCGACCTGTTGGGCTCGGTCGGACGCAGCAGTTTCGGCCGTCACGACACGCGTGACCAGGCGACCGGCGTCGAGGCCAGCGGCGCGATCAAGCCGTACGAGTTCGGCGACACGCTCAACCTCGACCCGAGTGGGACGATCCTGAACGCGGTTCAGCGCGCCGGCCTGCCGACCGGTGGGGGCACGGCCGGCATCGACGTCGAGTACGACGACCTGGTCGTGAACCAGGGCGAGTACCAGAGTTCGTGCGCGACGGTGCTGATGCTCGACTGCAGCCACAGCATGATCCTGTACGGCGAGGATCGGTTCACGCCCGCCAAGCGGGTCGCGCTGGCGCTGACCAACCTCATCCGCCGGCAGTACCCCGGCGACGCCCTCCAGGTGGTCCTGTTCCACGATTCGGCCGAGGAAATTCCGATCAAGCAGCTGGCGCGGGTGCGCGTGGGGCCGTACTACACGAACACCCGCGAGGGCCTGCGGCTGGCGCGCCGGATGCTCGAACGCCAGCAGAAGGACATGCGGCAGATCATCATGATCACCGACGGCAAGCCCTCGGCGCTGACACAGCCCGACGGCCGGATCTACCGGAACGCGTTCGGCCTCGACCCGCTCATCGTCTCCGAGACGTTCGCCGAGGTCGCGGCCTGCCGCAAGGCTGGCATCCTCATCAACACGTTCATGCTGGCGCGCGACTACGACCTGGTCAGCTTCGTCCGCCGAGTCGCCAAGATCTGCCACGGCAAGGCCTACTTCACGACGCCGTACAGCCTCGGTCAGTACGTCCTCATGGACTACATGAACAACAAGACGAAGACGATCCACTGACCGCGCGTGCGCGGACGACCCTGGCCATGCTGCCGCCCTCTATCCCGATCTTCCCGCTCCCCAACGTCGTCCTGTTTCCCAACGTCTTCCTCCCGCTCCACATCTTCGAACAGCGGTTTCGGGAGATGGTGGCGGACGCGGTTGCGGGCGACCGCATCATCGGGATGGTCCTGCTGCGGCCGGGCTGGGAGGAGGATTACCAGGGCCGGCCGCCGGTCTATCCCGTCGGCTGTGCGGGCCTGATCACGAACTTCGAGCAGCTGGACGACGGCCGCTACAACATCATCCTTCGCGGGATGCAGAAGTTCCGGATCGGCGACGAGGACGACCGGCGCAGCTATCGGCAGGCGCGCGTGGAAGGCATCGCGGAGCCGATCGACGATACCGTCCGAGAGGCGATCCGTCGCGACCGCGGACGGTTGGAGGCCGTGGTCGCGAAGGGCCTGCGCCAGGCCGGCACGGAAGGCCAGGTGCCCACCTCGATGCCCGACGAGGATCTCGTCAACGCGCTGGCCCAGTACCTCGATCTCGAGCCGGTCGAGAAGCAGGCGCTGCTCGAACGCGACGGCCCACTGGCCCGCTGCGAATCGCTGATCGAGCTGCTGGAGATGAAGATGCTACTGGCCAGCCACGCCGGACAGCCTTACGAGGTGCAGTGAGAAGCGGCTAGCCGCTTCGCGATCGCGTCAATGACCACCTGGCCGTGAAAGCGGCCGTTCTCGATGAAGATCCGCCCGCTGTGCACGCCGGTGAGGGCGGTGCCGGCGATGTAGAAGCCGGGCACGTTCGACTCGAGCGTCGCCGCATCGTGCTCCGGCACGAAGGTCTCCGGATCCAGCCGCACGCCCGCCTGTCGCATCAGCGTCGAGTCGGTGCGGTAGCCGGTCATCAACAAGACGTGATCGGCCGGCAGGACCTCGGGGCGCCCCCGGGTCTCGACGACGACTTCGCGGGGGTGGATCTCCCGCACGTCGGTCTCGAAACGCGCCGGAATCGATCCTTCCGCGATCCGATTCTCGATGTCCGGTCGCACCCAGTACTTGATCGAGCGGCCCAGCTCGGCGTGACGATGCACCAGTGTCACCTGCGCACCGGCGCGGTACAGCTCCAGCGCGGCCTCGGCGGCCGAGTTCTTGCCCCCCACCACCACCACGCGCTGCCGGTAGTAGCGATGGGCCTCGTCGTAGTAGTGCGAGACATGCGGCAGGTCCTCGCCGGGAATACCCAACAGGTTGGGATGGTCGTAGCAGCCGATCGCCAGCACGACCGTTCGCGCGTCGAGCTGCCGCTCGGCTCCTTCGGACGACCGGATGTCGACCGTGAAGGTCTCGGTACCGCTCGCCTGCGGCGGGTGCACCGCGGTCACTTGCTCCCCCAGCTCCACCGACAGCGCGTGGGCATCGGCGACGCGACGGTAGTAGCGCAGCGACTCCAGCCGGGTCGGCTTGTCGTAGGGCGTCACGAACGGCATCCCGCCGATCTCCAGCAACTCAGGCGTCGTGAAGAACACCATCTGCTTCGGAAAGTTGAACAGCGAATTGACCAGCACGCCCTTCTCGAGGACGGTGTAATCGAGCCCGTGCTGCTTGGCGGCGATGGCGGCGGCGAGCCCGGCCGGGCCGGCGCCGATGATGATCACGTCACGTGGCGACATTCCGAGAGCGTCCTCCTGGATGCGGTCGGGTGAGCGCTAGAACCCACCCGCCGACTTCTCGAAATTCAACCGGTCGACGGCCACGCGGCCGTTGCTGATCACGAGCAAGACGTCCTCGACGACACCGACGTCCGCCAACGGGTCGGCGGCGACGGCGATGAGGTCGGCCTCGAGGCCGGCCTCGATCGCCCCGGTGCGGCGTTCCAGACGCAGCAACTCGGCCGCCGTCACCGTCGCGGCCTGGATCGCCTCCAGCGGCGTGAGGCCCATGTCGACGAATGCGCCGATCTCGTGGGAGATCCGCGTCAAACTCGACGGCCCGTAGCTGGTGTCGCTGCCCGTCACGAGCCGGACGCCGATCGCGTGCGCCCGCGCGACCACGTCGCGCAGTCGCGGCAGCATGTGCCGGCCCCGCACTCGCAGGGCGGGCACGTCGTAGTCGCCCCCGGCCTCGCTCACGTCGACGACGGTCATGTAAGTCGGCACGAGGAAGGTGCCGTTGGCCTCCATCAGGCGCAGCGTCCGATCGCTCAGGTAGGTGCCGTGCTCGATGCTGCGCACGCCGGCGCTAACGGCGGCGTAGGCGCCCTCGTCTCCGTGGGCGTGCGCTTCGACGGGCACGCCGCCGGCCGCGGCTTCCTCGACGATGGCGCGGACTTCGGCTTCGGTGAGCACCTGCTTTCGCGGGTCGGTCCCCACCAGGCCGGCGCGCTCGGTCGCGGCCGTCTTGATGACACCGACGCCGTGCTCCAGATTGATCCGGACCAGCAGCCGCAGCTTCTCGATGGTGTCAACTCGCGGGAGCAGGTCGGCCAACTTCGGATCGGCCACGATGGCGCTGCCGATCTCCGCACGCACGAAGATCCCGGCGGGCACGACGTCGGGCCCCGCGATCACGCCGCGCGCGGCCAAGGTCTCCAGCGCCACGTCGTTGTAGGTCGCGCCGCCGGCGCTGCGCACCGTCGTGACCCCGGACTCGAGCGCGCGCCGCGCCGCATCGAGACTGGCCAGGTGCGTGTGGGCGTCGATCAGGCCGGGCAGCAGGTGATTGCCGCGCACGTCGATCACCCGGACGCCGTCCGGCGGTGCCTCACCGATCGAGGAGATCACGCCGTCTCGGACGACCACGCTGCTCGGCGCGGAGATCGATCCGGTGCGCACGTCGACGATGCGCGCGTTGACGAGCGCCAGCGGCTCCGCCGGCGCCGGCCGCTGCTGGGCGCGCAGGCCCTCATCTGATCCGCAGGCGACCACCAGGCCGAGTGCCCACCCGACATGCTGAAGTGTCCGGTTCATGTCATACCTCTCGCGCCGAGCCCAGCCGGGCGGACGCGCGCGTCGTGCGTACCGATGCCGTGCGTGACGCCGTCAGCGAGGGCGGTACTCGACCTCGACGTTGCTGACGATCGCGATCGGCCGACCGGGCGACTGGAACGTGTCCCGGCCGTCGATCCGGATGACCTCGAGCAGCTCGCCGAGAATGCTGACCTCGGTGATCTCCGCCGGAACCGTCACGACGACCCGCTCGAGGTCGACGGGCGCGACCGCCTTGACGCCACGCGGGCCCGCTCCGCCATCGATCCGGTCGACCAGGTCGTCCGCGTTCCGAAACTCGCTCTGGACGACGCCACGGGCGAGGAGCGCCCCGTCGGCCGTGAGCACGCCGACCGTTGCCGTATAACGCGCGAAGGCACGACCCGCCCGGATCTGGTCCTCGGAGTAGGTGTGCCGATTGGACAGGTCGAACGTCAGCGTTGCCTCGCCGCGATGAGGCGGGATGGTCACGATGATCCCGCTGATCGGATCCCGCCCGGTCAGCACGTCGCAGAAGCGACGCTCCGTCGTGAGGCCCCGGCCGAGCATCGACGGACAGGCGACCTCCGCCGGCTCGGGTTGAGCCCGCAACTCGACGCCGACGGTCGCCACAACGAGCCCGAGGCACAGCGCCCATCGATACGTGGGACCCCTGGCGACCACGACGTCAGACTTCCTCGGCGACACACGCCGCGCCTTGCTCGGACATCGCACTCCACGACGTGGCCCCGCCGCGCCGGCGGATGAGCTCGAGGAACTCCATCCGGGTGCGCGCATCCTCGCGCAACACGCCGTGCATGGCGCTCGTCACCGCCGTGGAGTTCTGCTTCTGGACACCCCGCATCGACATGCACAGGTGGGTCGCTTCGAGCACGACCGCGACGCCGAGCGGGTTGAGGGTCTCGCGGAGGGTGTTGGCGATCTGATTGGTCAGCCGCTCCTGGACCTGCAACCGGCGGCTGAAGACCTCGACCAGGCGCGGAATCTTGCTGAGCCCGATGACCTTGCCACGGGGCACGTAGGCGACGTGGCACTTTCCGAAGAACGGCAAGAGGTGATGCTCGCACAGCGAATAGAAATCGATGTCCTTCACGATCACCATTTCGCTGTAGTCGACGTCGAACAAGGCGCCATTGAGCACGGTCGCCACATCGGCGTCGTAGCCCGACGTGAGGAACTTCAGCGCCCGTTCGACCCGCTCCGGCGTCCGCGCCAGACCATCCCGCGTCGGGTCCTCCCCGAGTTCCGCCAGGAGCGTCCGGACGAGATCGCGCATCGAATCATTGTACATGAGCGGTAGCGGCGGTGAGGCCGAGGCGCGAAGCACGGGAGTCGGGTGGCGCGGCCCGCGACGGTGAGGCGAGGCACGTGGCACGGGAGTCGGGTGGCGCGGCCCTTCAGGGCCGCGATTCGCAGGGCTCAAGCCCTGCGCCACCTTAGTACTCGTAGAAGCCGCGGCCGCTCTTGCGGCCGAGGCGACCGGCCAGCACCATCCGCTTGAGGAGCGGCGGCGGCGCGTAGGCCGGCTCCTTGAACTCCTGAAACATGATCTCGGCGATGTAGTAGGTCGTGTCGAGCCCGACGAAGTCCAGCAACGTGAGCGGCCCCATCGGGTGGCCACACCCGAGCGTCATCCCCTTGTCGATGTCTTCGGCGGTGCCGATCCCCCGCTCGTAGGCGCGAATGGCGTCGAGCAGGAAGGGCACGAGCAACCGATTGACGATGAACCCGGGCCGGTCGGGCGCCGTGATCGGCTGCTTGCCCAACGACTCGGCAAACGCGAACACGGCCTGGTAGGTCGCGTCACTCGTCGTCAGCGCGCGGACCACCTCGACCAGCTTCATGATCGGCACCGGGTTGAAGAAGTGCAGCCCGGCAAACCGATCCGGCCGCTTGGTCGCGGCCGCAATCTCGGTGACGCAGAGCGACGAGGTATTCGACGCGAAGATCGTCGCATCGCCCACAACGCCTTCGACGGCGGCGAACGCCTCGCGCTTGGCGTCGAGATTCTCCACGATCGCTTCGATGACCAGATCGCACGCGCTCAGATCCTCGACGCGGGTCGTGCCGCTCAGACGGCCGCGTGTCTCGTCACGCACCTCACTGGTCAGCTTGCCCTTCTTGACGCCGGCCTCGAGAAACGCGTCGATGCGGCCGAGGCCGGCGGCGAGCGCACCCTCGTCGACTTCCCGGACGACCGTGCGGTAGCCCGCCTGCGCGCACACTTGCGCGATCCCCGATCCCATCAGCCCGCACCCGAGTACCCCGACCGTCTGCATCGTCATCTCTGCCTCCGCACTTCGATTCACGCCGCTTCGACCAGCGCCGCGATCCCCTGTCCCCCACCGATGCACGCGGTCGCAATGCCGCGCCGCAGCCCGCGCCTTCGCAGCTCGAGCAGCAGCGTCAGCAACAGCCGGGTGCCGGTCATACCGAGCGGATGCCCCAGCGCAATCGCGCCGCCGTTGACGTTTACGCGGTCGCGGTCCAGCGCGAGCGCCTGCTCCACCGCCAGGTACTGGCCGGCGAACGCCTCGTTGACTTCAACCAGATCGATGTCGCCCAACGAGAGGCCGGCCTTCTCCAGCAACTGCCGCGTCGCCGGTACCGGCCCGAGGCCCATCAACCTCGGCTCGACACCGGTCACGGCCCACCCGACCAGGCGGCCCAGCGGACTGAGCGCCCGGCGTTCGACCGCCGCCTCGGAGGCCAGGACCAGCGCGGCGCCGCCGTCGACGATCCCACTGGCGTTGCCGGCCGTCACGGTGCCGTCCTTCGTGAACGCGGGCGGCAGCGATGCCAGCGTGTCGAGCGTCGTGTCGGGCCGCAGGTGGTCGTCGCGCGCGACGGTGACCGGTCCCTTGCGAGTCTCGACCTCGACCGGCACCACTTCCTCGCCGAGCCGCCCTTCGTCCCACGCCCGTGCCGCCAACTGCTGGCTCCGCAGCGCGTAGGCATCCTGCGCCGCGCGGTCGATGCCGTACTCCGCCGCGCAGTTCTCGGCGGTGTCGGCCATGGTGCACCCACTCACCGGGTCGAGCAGACCGGACCAGAGCGAATCCTCGAGCTCGCCGTTGCCCAGCCGGAGGCCACTGCGCATCCCCCGCACGACATGCGGCGCCTGCGTCATGTTCTCCATGCCGCCGGCCAACACGACCTCCGCTTCCTCGAGCTGGAGATGCTGGGCGCCCGTCACGGCCGCCTGCAGGCCCGAGCCACAGAGCCGGTTGACCGTCAACGCCGGCACCTCGATCGGAAGCCCCGCCTTGAGGCCCACGTGGCGCGCACCGTAGATGGCGTCGCTGCTCGTCTGCTGGACGTTGCCGAAGACAACGTGGTCGATCCATGCGGGCTCGACGCCGCTGCGATCCATAGCGGCGCGCGACGCGATGGCGCCCAGCTCGATCGCGGACAGGTCCTTGAACATCCCGACATGGCGGGTCATCGGCGTCCGCGCGCCGCCCACGATATGGACCGGTCCGTGCATCGCGCGCTACGCTCCGCCCGCGCCGATCGCCGCGACGACGGCGTCCCCGGTCTCCCGGGTCCCTAGTGTGCCCCCGATATCGCGCGGCCCCTGCCCCGCGCGCACCACGTCGGCCACAGCCTGCTCGATCGACGCGGCGTCGTCCGCAAGCCCGAGGTCGTCGAGCATGAGCGCCGACGACAGAATGGCGCCGATCGGATTGGCGACGTTCTTGCCGGCGTACTTGGGCGCGGAGCCGTGGACTGGCTCGAACATCGACGTTCGACCCGGGTGGAGGTTGCCCGACGCCGCCATTCCCAGGCCGCCCTGCAACTGCGCGCCGAGGTCGGTGACGATGTCGCCGAACATGTTGTTCGTGACGATCACGTCGAACTGCGCCGGGTTCTTCACGAGCTGCATCGCCATCGCGTCGATGAACAGATGCCACGCCTCGACCGTCGGATACTGCGGCGCCATTTCCTCGAACACGCGCTGCCAGAGCGCGTGGCCGTGCCTGAGCGCGTTGCTCTTGTCGGCCATGCACAGCCGGCGCCGGGGGGTCTTCGCCGCGTACTCGAACGCATGCTTGATGATGCGGTGGACGCCCTTGTAGGTGTTGATCTCCTCCTGCACGGCGATCTCGTCTGGCGTGCCGGCCTTGAACCGTCCGCCGACGCCGACGTACATCCCCTCGGTGTTCTCGCGAAACACGACGAAGTTCACTTCATCGGGGCCGCAGCCCTTCAGTGGACAGAAGCGGGCGTCGAGCAGCTTCACCGGCCGGTAGTTCACGTAGAGGTCGAGCTTGAAGCGCGTCTCGAGGAGAATCTCGCGGGCGTGCCGCATGTCGGGGATGCGGGGATCGCCGAGCGCGCCGATAAAGATCGCGTCGAACTCCTCCTGCAGCATCCGGTGACCGTCGGGCGGCATCGCCACGCCGGTCTCGAGGTAGTGGTCGGCCCCGTAGGGCAGCGTTTCGAGCTGGAATTGGCGGCCGAACCGCCGACCGACCGCCTCGACGACCTTCACGGCCTCCGACGTCACATCGACCCCGATGCCGTCTCCAGGAATGACTGCAATCTTCATCAGCATGTCTCGGGCGTCAGGCACGTTCGAGCGCCATCGCCATGCCCATCCCGCCACTGACGCACAGCGTAGCGAGACCGCGCGCCGCGTCGCGCCGGGCCAACTCGTGGAGCAGGGTCACGATGATGCGCGCGCCGGTGCAGCCGATCGGATGCCCGAGCGCGATCGCGCCGCCGTTGACGTTGAGCCGGTCGCGGGCGATCGGCACGTCGCGCAGCACCGCCAGGACCTGCACCGCGAACGCTTCATTCAACTCCACCAGATCGAAGTCGTCGACCGACCGCTGGAATCGTGCCAGCAGCTTCTGGATCGCGGGCACCGGACCGATGCCCATGATTCTCGGATCGACCCCGGCGCTCGCCCAGCCGGTGATCGTCGCCAACGGCCGGCAGCCCAGCTGCGCCGCCCGGGACGCGCTCGCCAGCACCAGCGCCGCGCCGCCGTCGGTGATGCCCGAGGCCGAGCCCGCGGTGATGATCCCCGCATGCCCCTCGACCTCACCGAACACCGGCGTCAGTTTCTGGAGCAACTCGAGCGTCGTGCCGGCCCGCGGGTGTTCGTCGCGCGCGATCGTCGTCACGCGCCCCTTCCGGCTGGCCACCTCGACCGGCGCGATCTCGGCGTCGAAGCGCCCCCCGGCAATGGCCGCCTCGGCGCGCGCCTGGCTCTCGAGCGCGTAGCCGTCCGATTCGTCGCGCGAGATACCGTACTGGTGTGCGAGGATCTCGGCGGTCTCGCCCATGATCAGGTCGGAAAGCGGACAGCTGAACCCGTCGCGATACATCGCGTCGACGAACTCGACGTTGCCCAGCCGGTGGCCCCAGCGTGCGTCCTTCGCGTCGACCAGATACGGCATCCGGCTCATCGACTCGACGCCGCCGGCCAGAACCACGTCGGCCTCGCCCAGCGCAATTGCCTGGGCTCCGCTGGCTATCGCCTGCAATCCGGAGGCGCAGGCCTTGTTGATGGTTTGAGCCGGCACGCTGTGTGGGAGACCGACGCGATGGCCGACCTGCCGGGCCGGATTCGGCCCCGATCCGGCCTGCCTGGCGTGGCCGAACCAGACGTCGTCGACGCTGGCGACGTCGATCCCCGCGCGCGTCAGCGCCGCTTTCGCCGCGACCGCGCCGAGCTCCGCCGGATGCACGTCACGGAGCCCGCCGCCGTACTTTCCTATCGGAGTACGAGCAGCGCCTAGGATGACGACATCGTCGACGGGCATAACCTTCGCATCATAGCAGAATGGCAGAATGGCAGAACTGCGCAGAACTGCCCGATCACGCGATCGGATCGCGCGCACGCCCGTTGCCAAACCCCCACGTGGGTGCGAGAATGGAACCGCGTCCTACGATGCGCATCATCCTCATCGGCGGTGGCGAAATCGGCTACGCCCTGGCCAGGGCGCTCGCTCCCGACCACGACCTGCACGTCATCGATCATAATCCGGCCACGGCCGATCGCTTTCACTCCCTCGATGTGAACTTCGTGCTCGGGAGCGGGACAAGCGCCGACGTGCTGCGGCGCGGCGACGTCGAGTCGGTCGACCTCGCCATCGCGTGCACCGGTCTCGACGAAGTCAACATCGTCGCCTGCTCGATCGCCAAGAACCTGGGGGCCGCCAAGACAGTCTGCTTCGTGTCGCGGGACGACTTCCTCGGCACCGTCGGCGGCCGCAACAGCCTGCGCGAGCACTTCGGCGTCGATCAGGTGATCTGGCCCGAAGCCCAGCTGGCCGAGGCAATCGAGCGGATCATCGCGGCGCCCGGCGCGATCGATGCCGAGATCTTCGCGGGCGGACAGGTCCAGCTGCTGGAGTACAGGCTCGGCGTTGGCTCACCGCTGACGGCCGGCCCACTCGCCTCGCTGCAACTGCCGCGCGGCGTGGTGATGGTGGCGGCCAAGCACGGCGACACCATCACGATCCCGCACGGCGAGACGCGGCTCGAACCCGGCGACAAGGCGATCGTGATGGGGCGCCGCGAGGCCATGGCCGGCATCGAGGCCAAGGTGGCGCCGGACGGCGGGGGCCTGCACGACGCGCGACGGGTCACCATTATCGGCGGCGGCGACGTCGGGTTCCGGCTGGCGCAACTCTTGGATCAACGCGACGATGTGAGCCTCCAGGTCATCGAACGCGACGCGGCGCGAGGAGAAATGCTGGCCGCCACGCTGACGCGCGCGCTGATCCTCCGGGGTGACGGGACCGACCTCGAACTGCTCGAAACGGAGAACATTGGTCGCAGCGACGTGCTCGTGTCGGTCATCGACAATGACGAGCGCAACCTGCTGGCATCGCTCCTCGGCCGGCAGCTGGGCGTCGACAAGATCATCACGCGGGTGAGCAAGCCGGCCAACCTCCGCTTGTTCGAGCGGGTGGGCATCGACGTCGCGCTGTCGGCCCGGGGCGCCGCCGTCGAGTCGGTCGTCCATCAGATCGAGGGCGGCAAGGCCGAACTGCTCGCCGTGCTCGAGGAAGGCCAGGCGAAGGTCTTCGAGCTGATCGTCCCTGACGACTATCCGGCCACGGCGCTCAAGGACCTCGCCGCACCGCCCGAATCGATCGTAGGCACGATTCTGAGAAACGGCGACGCGATCGTCCCGTCCGGCGACGACCGGATCGAGCCGGGCGACCTGCTGCTCGTGTTCTGTACCGACGCATCCTCGGACCGGGTGCGGAAGTTCTTCTCGTCCTAATAGGAGGCCATCCGGATCGCACGCCATGCGACTGGCGATCGTCCTTCACCTCACCGGCACCATCCTCCGCGTTTTCGGCGCCGCGTTCCTGGCGCCACTCCTCGTCGCGCTCTACTACGGGGAAACGTCGGACGCGATCGGCTTCGTCGGCGCGGGCCTGCTGGCGGCGGTGGCCGGGCAGGCGATGCGCCGCCGCGTCGACCAGCGCGAATGGGTGCTCCGGCGCGTCGAGGGCATGGCCGTCGTCGCCGGCACCTGGCTCCTGGTCGCCGTCATCGGCTCGGTGCCCTACGCGGTCGCCGGCCTGGGGACGGTCGACGCGCTGTTCGAGTCGATGTCCGGGATCACGGCGACCGGCGCCACGATCTTCACGGACTTCGGGATGTTCGGACGGGGCCTGCTGTTCTGGCGCTCATTGTCGCAGTGGCTGGGCGGGATGGGCGTCATCACACTCTTCATCGCCGTCCTGCCCCGCCTCGCCATCGGCGGAAGGCAACTCTTCTTCACCGAGGCGCCCGGGCCGACCGACGACGGCCTGACCCCCCAGGTCCGGAAGACCGCCGGCTTGCTCTGGCGCCTGTATGCCGGTCTCACCCTGGCCGAGTTCGTGGCGCTGATGCTGGCGGGCATGTCGGCCTACGATGCGATCTGCCATGCCATGACGACGATCGCCGCCGGCGGCTTCTCGCCGAATCCTGAATCGATCATGGGCTACCAGTCGGCCGCCATCGAGTGGATCATCTGCGGGTTCATGTTCCTGGCCGGCGCCAACTTCGCCTTGCAGTACCGCGCGCTGCGCGGGCGTCCGCGCGCGCTCTTCGGCGACGACGAGTTCCGCGTCTACGCCGGCATCGTCTTGGTTGCAGCGGTCGCCCTCACCGGCTTCCTGGTGCAGGCCGGTGCGGCCACGGTCGACGCGGTGCGCGCTGGCCTGTTTCAGACGCTGTCGATCCTGACGACGACCGGCTATGCCAGCGAGGACTTCGGGCTCTGGAACGACCAGGCGCGGCTGGTCCTGCTCGTGCTGATGTTCATCGGGGGCTGCGCCGGTTCGGCCGCGGGTGGGCCGAAGGTCGTGCGACAGGTGCTCATCGCGCGGTACACGCTGCTCGAACTGAAGAAGACGCTGCACCCGCGGGCGGTGCTGCCGGTCAAACTGGGCGGGAAGGTCGTCCCCGACGACGTCATGCGCGCCGTCCTCGTGTTCTTCCTCTTCTACCTGCTGGCCTTCGCCGTGTGCGCCGGCCTGGTCGTGGCACTTGGCGCCGACATCGTGACCGGCATCACGGCGGCGACCGGCGCCCTCGGCAACATCGGCCCCGGGTTCAATCAGGTCGGCCCGATGGCCAGCTACGCCGACCTGCACCCGGTCAGCAAGATCGTCCTGACGATGGCGATGTGGGTCGGCCGGCTGGAGGTGCTGACGGTGCTGGCGCTGCTCCGACCCGAGGTCTGGCAGTCGGTGACGGTCCGCGCAGATTGACGCTGGCGGTCTCGTGCGAGCACCCGATAAGCCCTAGAGAGTGCCGTTGGGGGCCTCCCTGGCGGGGCTGGAAACTATAAGGTCCGTTTGGGGCGCATAACAGACGTTTATGTCCTCTGAACGACGCGACGGCCCGCGCCTCGACATCCTCGGCGAACTCAACGGCGAGGTGATGGTCTTCCAGGCGATGAACGTCCGGGACCTCAGCATCGCCGGTGCCAAGGTCGAGACGCCGTTCGCGCTGCAACTCGACTCCATTCACGAGTTCCGCCTCACGCTGGGCGAACAGTCCGTCGTCGTGAAGGGGCGGGTGGCCCACTGCCAGATCAGCGACGTCGAGCAGGAGCACATCTCTTACCAGACCGGCATCGAGTTCGTCGACCTCGGCGAGAAGGTCACCGAAGCGATCGACGCCTTCCTCGAAACCGTCCGCTCCGAACGGCGCGGCGGCATCTAACCCCGGAACTCACCTGGCTTGACGTCCCTGGCTTGTCCTGAACGCCGATGGCTGTGTTGCGCCTCGGTCACTTGGGCCCACCAAACTCCCTCGTCGCGCCTTGCCCTCGCCGCCCAGTCCGGCGCCAGAACACGTCGAGCCAGGTGAGTCCTAGGGTTCCAGATCAGCGGACGCGCACGTAGTCGAGGTAGTCGCCGGAGGGAATCCGGGGCGCCTGACCCAGTGGGGCGTTGTAGAAGTAGGCCCAGGCCCGCGCCGTCCGCCCATCCTCGAGGGTGACGTCGGTCTGGCTGCGGGTATAGAGGCTGTGGTCGGGGTCGGTCGGACGGTGGCCCTCGATCGTGTCCAGGGCCTGGAACACGGCGGTGGCATCGACTTCCCCACCGTGGATCTCGTGCACCTCACCCCAGACACGTCCATCCGGCGCCGGGACCGCGGCCGGATAGATTCCCAGATCGTAGAGCGCGGCCTGCATCGAGCCTTTCCCGACGTAGCTCAAGCGTTCTTCGATCCCGGCGCGCCGGCGCCGGTCGAAGCCCGTCCGCAGCGTGCCGTAGAAGAACACCAGATCAGGCACCGTCTCTACCCCAGCGTTGGTTCCGGAATCGGCCGTGCGGCGGCGGCACAACGAGGACACACCACCCCCGGCGGAGTTCCTCAGCGCGTATCTGCGAATGACGCCAGAAACCGGGTCGGAATGAAGAAGGATGAGGACGAATAAAACGGCCGCGGCTGCCTAACTGTCTGGCGCAGTGTATGAGGAGGGGTAACGCGAGTCAAGGCCGTGCGAACCCACCGAACCGGGCGACGTCGTCACTCGCCGGGCGGCGGCTCGGACGGCACCAGCATCTCGAACAGCTCGTCGGGAATGACGAAGGACAGCGCCACGCGCGTCCCGGTCCCGCCCAGTTGAATCGAATCGAGCGCCACCTGCCAGACCGGGCGGCTCCCGGCCTGCATCCGCGCCAGCGCCATGAGCCCGCCGAGCACGTCGCGCAGGTTCTGGGCCGCCGCTTCGTCGCTCGCATCGGCTCGGATCACTCCACTCAGCCCGCCATTGACCCGGCCGCCGGCCGCGAAGTGCCGGAGCGCGGGCAACTGGGCGGCGACCTGCGGGGGCAACTCGGCCCGTTCGGTGAGGCTATCGAGACGTCCCACGGCCCAGGCGTTGAACTCGGGCTCCATTTCCTGCACGAGCCGCATCAGGTCCTCGTTCGCCGTCACGCTCTGAGCGCCGGACTCGAGCGCCATCCGGACCAGCCCGAGGTCGCCCAGCATCGCCAGGCCGGGCTCGACGAAGGCCAGGGCGAAGGGCCGACCGTCTTCCTCGATTTGTAGCAGGCTTCGTCCATCGAGATCCTCGATCTCGGCACCGTGCTGGCGCGCCAGCGCTTCGAGGTGTTCGTCGTCGAACCGCCCGCGCAGCAAGACGACGGCGGATTCGTCGTCATCCTCCAACGCGTTCGGGACGAACCCGGCCACCACGTGGTCGATGTCGGCCTCGAGGTTGATCCCGGTCTGGACTTCGAACTCCTCCCGCACCGCACTGTCCGGCTCGACCTGCCGAAAGCGCTCGCGCAACCTCGAATTCATCACCGCGCGGAGGTCGGCGTAGGCGACGATGGTGGTCTCCGCGGGCAGGTACTCGAGATCCGACGCTCGGTCCTGGGGCGTCTCGATCGTGCTCCGACCGCCGTAGTACGCCACCACCCCGGCACAGAGGCCGAGCAGGAGGACGCCCCCAGAAACGGTCAGAAACAGCCGGTTATTCCTGATCATGCCGCGATTCCTAACGAATTATACCGATCGGCCGCGCGAAAAGTTCCGCAGCGCCGTCACTGGTCATTGATCCAGGACATACTCGCGACGCTCGACCGCGCGCACCGCCAGCAGGACCGCCACGGCCCAGATGACAGCCAGCCAGAACAGGCTGCTGGCAGTCGATGGCACCTCACGGAACACGGCCGCCAGAAGGCTGACCACACCGTCCTGAGGGATGGCGTGCGGCACCAGGCCCTGCAGGTAGTGGGCGATGCTGAACTGCTTCAGGTATCCGGGCACCGCGACGACCGCCGGCTCCCACCCGAAGATGAAGACGAGTCCCATCAGCAGGGGCCGCCGGAACCAGGCACCCACGAAGGCGAAGACGGCGCCATAGACCGCCAGGCCCAGGGCCAGCAGGGCGAGGTCGATGAGCAGTGAGGGGAACCCCGCCGCGAGCGAGCCCCCACGCGAGGGCACGACCAGAAAGTAGATCAGCATCACCGACGGCAGGACGACGAACCCCGTGCAGGCCAGATACGCGAGGTACTTCCCCATCAGCACCGCCCCCCGGCGAATGGGGCGGGTAAACAGATACGTGATCGTGCGATCCTCCACCTCATCGGCCATCAGCGCCGTGCCGTAGAAGACGCCGAGCACAGGCACCGTGAACCGCAGGAAGAACACCCATACCATCAGCCCGAAGATCGTCGGACCGCTGACGACCAGGTCGTTCACGCGGAACGCCGGCAGGTCCAGGGCGAACGCCACTCGCACGACGAACGCCACGAGCACGGGGCCGCCGGTCACCAGCGCCATGAAGACGGTGCGCCGCGACCACAGCATCTCCCCTAGCGACACGTCGAAGACGCGCGCCGCGCCCGCCCAGAACGAGGGCATCTTGGTAGCCAGAGTCGCGGAGGGGATCGGAGCCTCGGTCACGTCTACTTCACCAGGTAGGCGAACACCGCCTGCAGGTTGTCATCGGGCGAGTCGATCTCGTCGATCGCCCCGTGCGTCCCCGAGGCCGCCAACGCCGTCAGGCGGCCGTAGAACGCATCGGGTTCGGCGGTCTCGACGACGATGCCGCCGGACTCGAAGGTGAGGCTGAGCACATCGGCTTCAGCCAGCAGTTCCCGGGCGAGCGCGCGCGGCTGCTCCGCTCGCACGCGCACCTTGTGCGGGTGTTCATCGATGAGGTCGCGGATATGGTGGACGTCGCCTTCGGCGAGGATCCGGCCGTTGTGCATCAGGCAGATGTTCGACGTCATCGCCTCGATCTCGTGGAGGATGTGGCTCGACACGATAACGCTCTTGCCCTGGCGCCCCCAGTCGCGGATCCAGCGGATCGTACGGCGCCGGGCGATCGGATCCATGCCCGCCAACGGCTCGTCGAGGATGAGCAGGTCCGGGTCGTGCGCCAGCGCCTGGGCGAGCTTCACGCGCTGGCGCATCCCCTTGCTATAGGCGCCGATCTTCTTGTCGGCGACCTCGAGCAGATCGACGGCGCCGAGGGCGCGGCGTGCCGAGGCCTCCGCGGCGTCCCGCTCCAGGCCGTGCATCCCCACCAGCGCGGTCAGCCACTCGAGGCCGGTCATCCGGTCGTAGAACGCATCCTGCTCGGGGCAGAACCCGAGTCGGAGATACAGCGCCGGGTTGCCCCAGATGGGCTCGCCGAGCACCAGCACCCGACCCTGGCTCGGCTTGAGCTGCCCCGTCATGAGCTTGAGCAGCGTCGACTTGCCGGCGCCATTGGGTCCGAGCAGTCCGGTCACCCCGGGGGGCACCGTGACGCTGACGTCGTTCAGCCCGATCACCTGGCCGTACCACTTCGACAGGTGCTCGGCGACGAGCGGCGCGGTCACGTGACCACCTCGACGGCGCGCACCCGCCGTTCCAGGACCACGATCGACAGGCCGAGCAGCCCGAGTGTGACGACCGCGGAGAGCAGCCACGGCGTGTCGTACCGCCCGGGCAGCCGGAAGATGACGTCGCCCACCTGGTCGAGGTTGGCCGTCACCGACACCCAGGCGGCCATCGAGCCACCGCTCGCGGCGCGCAGCGCCTGGAACATCGCATCGGAGAACAGGACGACACCCGCGTACAGGATGCCGACGTAGCGGCTGCTGGTCGACAGCGACGACAGCGCCAGCATCGTCAGGGAGGCCAGGAGCACCTGAAGCCCCGCGAGGAGCGTGATCGCCGGAATCAAGAAGAGATTGCGGGCGACGAACTCGGCGCTGCCGCTGAACACCATCTGGACGCCGAGCAGACTCATCGCGGGCAGCCAGGTCACGAACAGGAGAAACGCAAAGAGGATCGCCAGCTTGCCGGCCACGTACTCGGTGCGGCCCAGCGGCTTCGACAGGTAGAGCGCCAGCGCATTGGCACGGCGATCGTTCGCGATGAGACCGGCGCCGACGTAGATCGTCACGAAGAAGACGAAGAGGCGCTGCTGCTCGAGAAACTCCCGGAAGGTCTCGGCCGTCGGCGCGAGCAAGGCGATCTCCCCGAAGTTCACCGACAGGTAGATCTGGACAGCCCGCACCAGGAACGGCACCCACGCAAAGACCAGCAGCGCCAAGACGAGGCGCCGGGCCAGTAGCGCCCGGATCCCGGCCCAGGCGATCACGGCCCAGGCGGCGCCGGGCCGCGCCCGGTTACCGCGATAGTGTCGATAGCTCTGATCGTGAATAGGCATCGCTTCTCGGACGGCCCTTTGCGCTACTCTTCCCCGACCGCCCGCGCGAACACATCCTCGAGCGTCGACAGGCTGGGCTTGAGGTGGCGCACCTGCACTCCCTCGCGCTCGGCCAGCTGGAACAGGTCGCGCGGCCCCAGGGGTTCCGGCACGAAGACGCGCAGGGTTCCGTCCTCGTGTTCTGGAGACTCCATGCCCGCCGCGCGCACCGCGCGGAGAAACGACTCCGCCTCGCCCTTGACGCGCAGCTCGTAGAGGCGCCCGCTCGGCCCCTTCAACTCGGCAATCGGGCCGTTGGCCACCACGGTGCCCCGATCCATCACAACGACGTGGCGGCAGGCCTGCTCGACGTCGGGCAGCAGATGCGACGACAAGATGAGGTTGACGGATTTGCGCTCGGCCAGATCTTGAATGAGCGCCAGCATCTCGTCGCGGCCGGCCGGGTCCATGCCGTTGGTGGGCTCGTCCAGGAAGAGCAGATCCGGATCGTGCACCAGCGCCTGCGCCAGCTTGATCCGCTGCTTCATCCCAGTGGAATAGGTCTCGAGATTGCGGTAGCGCGCCTCGCCCAGCCCGACGTAGTGCAAGACCTCGTGCGCGCGGCGCATCGCGTCGGTCGCCGGCAGCCCGGCGAGCTGACCGCAATAGCCGACGAACGACACCGCATTCATGCCCGGAATGTGCGCGTCGTTCTCGGGCATGTAGCCGAGCCGGGCGCGGATCTCGAGAGGCTCGCGCGCCACGTCGAGATCGAGGACGCGCATCTGCCCGCGGTCGGGCACCACCAGACCGAGCAGCGCCTTCAGCATCGTGCTCTTGCCCGAACCGTTGGGCCCAAGCAGACCGACCGCGCCCGACTCGAACACGGCGTCGACCTCGCGCAGCGCGGCATTCGTGCCGTACGACACGGTCACGCGGTCGAGACGTGCGACGGCGCTGGGGGTGGACATCTCTGGACTCTGTCGATGGACGTATCGGCGCGCGCTCACCCGGAATATACGGCCGGCGACATCGGGGAGTTCACGCCGGCTGACGCCGCTACAGCGAGCCGCGCAGGCCGAGCGTGTCGGCGACCTCGCGCATGAAGCCGATCACGTTCGTGATGTGCTCGTCGAGCGGTAGGCCCAGTTCCTCGGCACCCAGGCGGAGGTCGTCTCGGCTGACGCCGCGCGCGAACGCCTTGTCCTTCATCCGCTTCTTGACCGACTTGGCCTCGAGGTCGAGCACGCTCTTGGACGGGCGCACGAGCGACGCCGCCGTGACGAATCCGGCCAGCTCGTCGCAGGCAAACAACGCATGCTCGAGTCGCGACTCCCGCTTCACCTCGGTGCGTTCGGCGTGCGACAGGATCGCGCGAATCACGACGTCTGGATAGCCGCGCTCCTTGAGAATCTCGGAGCCGCGAAACGGGTGGTCGTCCAGGCTCGGCCACCGCTCGTAGTCGAAGTCGTGCAGCAGGCCGACGACTCGCCAGAGCGTCTCGTCCTCGTCAAACAGGCGGGCGTACCCGTGCATGGCGGCTTCCACGGCGAGGCCGTGCTTCCGCAGGTTCTCGCCCTGGGTGTGCTCCATCAACAACTCCCGCGCCGCGTCTCGATTGAGCTCCATCATGTACCTCGGGTCTGCGCCTCCCGCTTCATCGCCACGGCGCGCGCGATCACCTTCTGTGCCTTCCGCGTCAGATCGTAACCACCGAGCGCCGAGGGATCGGCCGCGTCGGATACTTGCGACTGTCAGGTATCCCACATCATTCGCGATTCGCGGGGCTGAAGCCCCGCGCCGCCGTCACGATAGGATCCGCCACCGTCACGACAGATCCAGGCCCCGATCTAGAGCGAAAGCGAGGCATTTGCATTCAGATTCGGTGCGGCCGTGACGCCGCGCGCCAACTGGCGGAGGCCGGCGGCGGCGATCATCGCCGCATTGTCGGTCGACAGCGCCAGCGTCGGTAGAAACACCGGCAGGCGCCGCGCATCGCCGCGCGCCGCCGCGTCCTCACGCAGGCGGCTGTTCGCCGACACGCCGCCCGCAATGCCGACCGACCTGGCCCCGAGTCGTTGCGCCGCCTCGAACGTGCGATCGAGCAGCGCATCGACGACGGCGCGTTGAAAACTGGCGCAGACGTCGGCGAGTTCGGCCTCCGGCAGCGCGGCGGCGCCGGTCTCGGCCAGCCTGGCCGCGACATGCCGCTTGACCGCCGTCTTGATGCCGCTGAAGCTGAAATCGGTCATCCCTTCCTGCCCCGCGTACCCGGGCGTCGGCGGCCGGATCCGATCGCGGTGGGTGATCCTGGCGACCGGGAAATCGACGGCGCGGGGGTTGCCGGTGCGGGCCAGCCGGTCGACGACCGGTCCGCCGGGGTAGGTCAGGCCGAGCACCTTCCCGACCTTGTCGAAGGCCTCGCCCGCCGCATCGTCGCGCGTCCGGCCGACCAATTGATACGTGCCCGGCGTCAGCACGAGATAGAGGCAGGTGTGGCCGCCCGACACGACCAGGACGACGGCCGGCAACGGCAGCGCACCGTTGTGCAGAAACAGCGACTCGATGTGTCCCGCCAGGTGATGGACCGGCACGAGCGGCACCCCGAGCGTCAGCGCCACTGACTTGGCGAACGCCACGCCGACGAGGAGGGAGCCGACCAGGCCGGGCCCCTGGGTGACGGCGACCGCGTCGAGGTCGGTCCAGCTCAGCTCGGCGTCGCTCAGCGCCCGTTCGGTCACGCCGCAGATGTCCCTGACGTGCTGCCGCGACGCCAACTCGGGCACGATCCCGCCCCACTCACGGTGGATCTCGACCTGCGACGCGATCACCGAGGACGCGATCGCCCACGGACGCTCGGCCTCGGCGGTCTCCACGACGACGGCCGCCGCCGTCTCATCGCACGAGGTCTCGACCCCCAGGATCCGCATCGGCTAGCAGTCCGTGGTGAAGGTGCCGCGTAGCATCGAGAGCGCCGAGGCACCCGCCCCGCCAGGCGCGAAGAGGGAGCATGCCGGGAGTATTCGACCGATGAGCAACGCCGCGGGGCGGGATGCATCGGCGCTCGAATGCAGCGGCACTTTCACCACGGGCTGCTCCTAGGGCGCGGTCTCGCGGGCCACGCCCTCGACGGCGGTGCGCAGGCTCTCGTCGTACGGCGCCCGGCAGACCCCACGTTCGGTGATGATCGCCGAGACGTAGCGGTGCGGCGTCACATCGAACGCCGGGTTCCGTACGCTGGCCCCCTCCGGCGCCAGCTGCGACCCGCCGAGATGCGTCACCTCGCGAGCATCGCGCTCTTCGATCGGAATCTTCGTGCCGTCGGCGGTGGCCAGATCGATCGTCGAGGTCGGCGCCGCGACGTAGAACGGCAGGTCGTGCGCCTGCGCGAGCACCGCCACGCCGTAGGTGCCGATCTTGTTCGCCACGTCGCCATTGGCCGCGATCCGATCGGCGCCGACGACGACCAGATCGACCTGTCCATCGCGCATCAACGGTGCCGCCATGCTGTCGGTGATGACGGTCGTGTCGATGCCGTCGCGCACCAGCTCCCACGCCGTCAGCCGGGCCCCCTGCAGGAACGGCCGCGTCTCGTCGGCGAAGACCGCCACGCTCTTCCCCTGCTCGACCGCACCGCGAATGACGCCGAGCGCCGTGCCGTAGCCAGCCGTCGCCAGCGCGCCGGCGTTGCAGTGGGTCAGCACCCGCGCCGGGTCGGGCACGACGCCCGCGCCGTGGGCGCCCAGCGCTCGGCAACTCGCGACATCCTCGTCGTGGATGACGTGCGCTTCACGCTTCAGCGACGCGGCTACCTCCTCCACAGCCCGACCGGCGCGCACGTCGGCCGCGAATACGCGCTTCATCCGATCGATCGCCCAGAAGAGGTTGACCGCGGTCGGCCGGGTGCCCGCCATCAGGTCGCACAGCTTGTAGAACTCGGTCGCCAGCTGGGTCGTCCCCTTCGCCTCGCTGCGCGCCACGCCGATCGCCAGCCCCATCGCCGCCGCCACGCCGATCGCCGGCGCCCCCCGGATGACCATGGTCGTGATCGCGCGCGCCACCGCGGCGCCGGTCCGGCACTCGACGTACTTCTCCACCTTGGGCAACTTCCGTTGATCGATCATGACGATCGCGTCGTCACGCCATTCGATGGTTGGCAACATGGGAAAAATAATATCGCAGTCACAGACGACGGATGAGTCCGGTCAGGAACGCGCCGAATGGCTCGGCGAGCCGCTCGGCGACCTGCAACACGTCGTCGTGGTGGAGCGGCTCGGGCAACACGCCGGCGGCCATGTTCGTGATGCACGACAGACCCAGCACCTCCAGGCCCATCTGGCGCGCCACGATCGCCTCGGGGACGGTCGACATGCCGACCGCGTCGGCGCCGACCGTCCCGAGGAAGCGGATCTCGGCCGGGGTCTCGTAGCTGGGCCCGTGCACGGCGGCGTAGACGCCGTGGGTCAACCGCAGCGGCAGCGGGAGCGCCTGCCCCACCTCATCGGCCAACTGACGCAGCCGCCGCGCGTAGACCTCGCTCATGTCCGGAAAGCGGTAGCCGAAGCGATCGTCGTGCGGGCCGATGAGCGGGTTGTCGCCCATAAGATTGATGTGGTCGTCGACGATCATGACGCAGCCGGACGTCAAGGCGGTGTTGATGCCGCCTGACGCGTTGGTCAGCACCAGCACCGGCACGCCCAGGCAGGCCAGTACCCGTGGCGCGAAGGCGATCTCCGGCCGCGTGTAGCCCTGGTAGCGATGCGCGCGGCCCGACAGGACGACGACCCGCCGGTCGGCGACCGTCCCCGCGGTGAGCGCACCGACGTGGCCGATCAGCGGGTCGGACGGCCAGTGCGGGATGTCGGCGTAGGAGACGACGACCGGGTCGGTGACCGTCTCGGCGAACCGGCCCAGGCCCGATCCGAGGACGACCCCCGCCGCCGGCTCAGCTGGCAGGCGCGCGCGCAGGAACGCCACGGCTTCCTCGACGTGATCGAAATCGGTAGCCATGCCGTCAGATCAACAACGCCGCGATGGACGCATTGATGAGCGTGGCCACGAACCCGCCGAACAACGCGCGCGTACCGAGACGGGCCAGATCGCCCCGCCGGGAGGGCGCCAGGCCGCCCAGGCCGCCCAGGAGGATCCCCACCGACCCGAAGTTGGCAAAGCCCGTCAGCGCGTAGGTGGCCAGCACGAACGACCGCGGCTCGATGACGCCCTGGTACTCGGTCGACAGCTTGACGTAGGCGACGAACTCGGTGGCGACGATCTTCGTGCCCAGCAGATCGGCCATCGCCGCGACGTCCGCGGAGGCCACGCCCATCAGCAGCGCCGCAGGCGCGAAGGCGACCGAGAAGACGCTGGTGAGCGAGAGCGCCGGATGCACGAGCGCGAGCAGATAGTCGATCAGGGCGATGAAGGCCAGGAACGCGATCAGCATCGCCACCACGTTGATGGCGAGGATCATCCCCTGGCTCGCCCCGCCGGCGGCCGCGTCGATCACGTTGGCGTGCTCGCGTTCCACTTCGAGCGTCACCGTGCCGCGAGTCTTGGGCACCTCCGACTCGGGCATCAGGATCTTCGACAGGTACAGCCCACAGGGCGCCGCCATGACGCTGGTGGTGAGGATCGCCACCACGTCGGCACCCAGGCTGATGTAAATTGCCATGACGGCGCCCGAGATCGTCGCCATGCCGCCGACCATCAACGTCAGCAGCTCTGACTGCGTCATGTGAGGCACGTACGGGCGGACTATGATCGGCGCTTCGGTCTGTCCCATGAACACGTTGGCCACCGCCGACAGGGTTTCGGCACCGCTCGTGTTGAGGAAATAGACCACCACCCGCGCCGTCTGCTTCACGAGAAACTGCAGCAGCCCGAAGTGATAGAGCACGGTGAAGAACGACGAGATGAAGATGATGATCGGCAGCGCCGTGAAGGCAAAGACGAAGCCGCCCGGAAACAGCTGCGACACCACCTCCGGGTCGGCCAGCCCGCCGAAGACGAAGCGCGAGCCCGCGTCGGTGAACTCCATGAAGCGCTCGGCGGCCCGCGCGATCGCGGTGAACAGCGCGTAGCCCGGCCTGACGCCGCCGATCTCGAATTTCAGAATGATGAAGGCCAGCGTAATCTGGAGCCCCAGTCCCCAGCCCACCATGCGCCACGGAATCTGGCGGACACTCGTGGAACACGCGGCGGCCAGGCTGATGAACGCGGCCACTCCCAGGACGGCTCGAACGCGCGGGTCGACCAGCTCCCGCATCACGTAGGCGACGGCGACGAGGCCAACAGCGGCCGCGGCAAAGAGCAGTCGCTGGCGACGGGCGGGGTCCTCGAACATCGTCGTCATTGTCGGCATCGTCAAGTGGTCGTCAGGCCACGGTCTCCAGAATGCGCGGCGGCGGCGGTGGCGCCACGTCGTCGATCCGCACGGCGCGCGTGACGAGCTCACGCGCGGCGTCAAGCCCGCGCGTCTCGCGATGATGCAGCTCGACCACCGGATCGCCCGCGGTCACCGGCTCGCCCATCCCGACCCGCACGACGACACCAACCGCGTGGTCGACCGCGTGGTCGACCTGGTCGCGCCCCGCACCGAGCACGACCGCCGCGCGCCCGACCAACTCGGCGTCGAGCGCGGCGAGATACCCGCTCCGGGGCGCCGGCACGCGATCGACCGTCGGCACCGACGGCATCCGGGCCGGCGCATCAACCACCCGGGGGTCTCCGCCCTGGGCCTCGATCGTCTCGCGCAGCGTCTCCAGTCCGCGGCCGTCATCGAGCGCCGCGCCGACCCGTGTCCGCGCCTCCTCGAGGGACGTCTCCAGCCCGGCCGCCTCCACCATCCGGGCCGCCAGCTCCACCGACAGCGTCGTCAAGTCGTCAGGCCCCTCACCGCGCAGCGTCGCGAAGCACTCGGCCATCTCCAGGGCGTTGCCGACGGCGCACCCGCGCGGCGCGTCCATCGCGGTCAGGACCGCCCGCATCCGAACCCCGGCGGCGTTGCCGATGGCCACCAGGCAATCGGCCAGCTCACGGGCCTGGGTCGTCGTCTTCATGAACGCGCCTCGGCCCACCGTGACGTCGAGCACCAGGCCGTCGAGGTCCGCCGCGAGCTTCTTGCTCATGATCGACGCGGCAATGAGCGGAACACTCTCGACCGTCGCCGTCGCGTCGCGCAGCGCGTACAACACCCGGTCGGCCGGCGCCAGCGTCTCGGTCTGGCCGACCAGGCAGCAGCCGGTCCGGTCGAGGACTCCGCGGATCTCATCGGGCGTCAGGACTGTCCTGAACCCGGGGATCGATTCCAGCTTGTCGAGCGTCCCGCCGGTATGCCCGAGGCCGCGCCCCGACACCATCGGCACTGCCACACCGCACGCCGCGGCCAGCGGCGCCAGCACCGGCGAGGTCTTGTCACCCACGCCCCCGGTGCTGTGCTTGTCGACCTTAGGCCTCGCTACGGCCGACAGGTCCAGGCGCGAGCCCGACGCCGTCATCGCCGCCGTCATCGCCTCGGTCTCGCCCGCCGACATGCCGCACAGCACGACGGCCATCAGCCACGCGGACGCCTGATAGGCCGGAATCTGGTCCGCGGCGACCCCGCGAACGAAAAACCCAATTTCGTCCGGGGTCAATTCCCCGCCGTCACGCTTTTTCCGGATCAGATCGACCGCACGCATACCGCAACGGTGCCGAGTATAGAGGATAATAGGGCCTCACATGGCTGAGGCGACTCCACGCACGCCGTTGGCCGCGGACCTGGCAGACCGAGTCACCGAGTTTGCCCGGTCCTACAAGGCCGCGGCCCGCACGTTCTCGATGTATCCGGACGGCCAAGAACTGCCCCGCAAGCGGGAAGCCAACCTCTGGGAAACGGCCGGCACCGAACGCGACGTGAGCATTCTCTCTCCGCTGGATCCGGCCGACTACGGGATCGACCCCCTGGAAATCGTCGATCTGGGTTAGCAACCCGTACCGTGACCGACACGCTCCGCGCACTGTTCGTCACCGCCGTGGCCTCGGGCGCGGGTTTCGCGTGGCTCGCGCTGCGGACCTCCCGCCTCGAGCGCCAGGGTCCAGAGCGGCTGGTCGGGGAACTCCGGCTGGCGCAGGTGGCCGCGCTGCTCCTGGCATTCGTCGCCGGCGCCTACCTCGGCTTCGCAGCGTCGGCGAGCACCGCCGAGGCCGCCGGACTCGACGTCGCCCTGGCACTCGTGTTCTTCGTCGCGGCCGCGGTGGCGCCGACACGCGATCCGGGCGAAGCCTTGGTCGTGCTGGCGCTCGCCTTCGGGGCGCACGCCGTCGTCGACATCCTCCATCGTCCGGGGGCATTGCCCGTGGGCGTCGTGCCGCAGTGGTACCTCGTCGGCTGCGCGGTCTACAACGTGGCGCTGGGCGCGCTATGCTACCTGCCGCTGCTGCGCCGGGGATGATGCCGATGACGACACGGCCCGCCCGCATTCCAGTGTTCACGACACGCGTCCTGACCGCTGTTCGGCGGATTCCCCCGGGCCGGGTCGCCACCTACGGGGATGTGGCGGCGATGGCCGGCCAGCCGCGCGCTTCCCGGGCGGTCGGCAACATCATGCGTGACTGCCGCCGGTCCGATGTACCCTGTCACCGGGTAATCGCGGCGGGCGGGCGGCTGGGCGGGTTCGGCGGCAGCCCCGTGCTGAAGCAGCAACTGCTGCGGGCCGAGGGGCTGCAGGTGGGCCGGACGACGGTGCGGCAGTTCGCCGAGGTCAGGTGGCGGGGACGAGCTTCGCGGCCGTAGCACTCGCGAACCCCGGCACGGCCGTCCCCGTATCTGCTTGAGAGGGACGCTCTTGCGGGCGCCAAATCATCGGGGAACGCGACGGCAACGCTTCGTCCCCTGTTCCTCGTCTCACTGGACAGGCCGAGTGAGAACAGCCGACGCCGACTTGGTGGCCCGCTGCAAGCGGGGAGAACCGAGTGCCTTCGAGGCGCTCTATCGCCAGCATTCGTCCCGGCTGTACAACCTGGCCTACCGGATGGTCGGCAACGCCGCCGACGCCGAGGATCTGCTGCAGGAGATTTTCCTGCTGGCACATCGCAAGCTCGGCAGCTTCAAGGGGCAGTCGGCACTCGGCACGTGGTTGTATCGACTCGCCACGAACCTGTGCCTCGACCACTTGAGAAGCAAGGCGGCCCGCACCGCCCAGGCGACTTCATCCATCGATGAGGAATCGCCGAGCGGCCGGCGCTACGACCCGGCCGCGCCGGCGGTGCAACCGGTCATGTCGATCGACCTGGAGCGGGCGATCGCGCGGCTGCCGGAAGTGCCCTGCCCCCCTTGGTGGTCCATTGATTATGAGAGAGGTCGGGTCAGATTTCCCCTCCCATGAGCCAGCCCGGTCGGCCGTCTCCTTCACCACCACGAGCGCCAGCGCCTGATCGGCGCTGACCGTCCGCAGGCGGCG
>MPMA02262472.1_pt1 | contig 60877 bp, 58 predicted proteins | sample 1617361 | NCBI WGS metagenome assembly MPMA02 (sample SAMN05944807, study PRJNA350692) | marine metagenome | biome: marine; feature: ODZ; material: water; isolation source: 180 m water sample filtered on 0.2 um supor filter | place: Pacific Ocean | collected 2012-04-08 | depth 180m m | reverse complement strand
CTGGTTTCGCCTGGCGGCGGAGCAGGGCTACGCCAGGGCGCAGGCCAGCCTCGGGCTCATGTATGACACCGGCGAAGGCGTCACGCAGGACGACGTGCAGGCGCACATGTGGTTTAACCTCGTGGCCTCACGAGCGGCTGGTCGGGCGCGAGAGATGGCGGTCGAAGATCGCGACCTAGTAGCACGCCGGATGACCGCCGCCCAACTCGCCGAGGCGCAACGCCTCGCCCGCGAATGGGACGAGGCGCACCCGCCTGAGCCGTAACTCAAGTCAACAATTAGAAACCTGAGGAGGCACTATGAATCTAGGTGAACCAATCGCTGAGAGTACTATGACCGTTACATCCGTGCAGATCGAGAATGAGGTAACAACACTTACTTACGAAGGGGAAGTTGGCAAGTACGGCCAAGCTTTCGGAACGCATCACCTTCGACCAAGCGACTTGTCTCGCGAGACTTATGTGTTCGAGGGGTCCGGCAGGACCCTGCTTCCAGACGGCTCAATGTTGTCTGCCTCGCTTCGAGGCATTGGGCGCCGCTCTGGCGGGATCATCAAGTTGTTTAGCCTGGACAATGTCAGCAACGGCGACCAAAACTTTTCGATTATCGAGGTCGACGCGCTCGGCAAGACGGCATCGGTGAAGGTTTATTCTGTCTAGTTGCTGACCGTGGGGCCGCTCGGCTGCGAGGGCGTCTCGGCGAGTGCCCTCGCAGCCACCCGCACAGGTCGCGGGTCTTCTCGTCGAGAAGCTCGCAGGTCGCTTGATCGGCCCTGAACTGCGTCGAGAAGACCGGCAGGTTGCTCAAGAAAAGCCGCCACCGCTGATCACGCCGTCGGGAGCCTGGTGACGACTAATTTGGCGGTTGGTAATCGAGGTCCTCTCTCCTGGTCGAATTAAAACTATCTGTTCGATGAGACAACGCATCCAGTTGCCTCCTGAGGGGCCTTAGGGAGGCCCCAAGCCGCTCAATTCTCTCGCTCCTTTCTGTGTAGTAATCGACGGCATCTCTTGCTGGGAAGAACACGCTGAGATCAGGCCCACCACCCGTAACCTTAGAGAACACCAGAAACCCATTCTCGGGGCTATTCTCTTCGTACAACGCTCGCATCTGCTGCATGATGTCGGCAGCTTCGTTGCCTCTACCGAACTTTAAGTAGAAGGTAAGTCCCCGGTAGAACCCGACCCCGGCCTCCGGAACCCTTCGTGTACTTGGCGTGTAGCTCAATTCAGGTCGCAGTTGCTGTATAGAAGTTTCGATGTGGTGAATAACTTCTCTTGCCAGGGTTGGGTTTCCTGCGCTCATGGCACTCTCCTGGGCTCGCATCTCGTCCAGGGCAGCCATGTTCGACAATGGAATTGTTAGCTGATAAATACCCCTGTCGTGAGCGAAGACCCTCCTACGAAAAGTGACATTGGCTTCAGCCATCCCCGCATTTCTGTCTGCCCTCACTTGCTCGAACTCAACTGCTTTGCCTGGGTTGAGGTGGACATTTTGCCAGAGAAAGAACTGGGGCTGATCCTGCTGGGCAGAGGCGCGAGACGGCAGGCTGACCATGCAGAGGGCAACAAAGGCGACAATCAGAGCGTTCAGTTTCATCAGACACCTCTCACGAGAACGCTGGGTTCCGGACCGTTATCCCGAGAACTGGTGGGATTACCAGACTGCGAATGACCGGAGTACTGAGAAGAATGATAGCAGCAATCCCAGCAAGCACACAATCGGCAACAAGAGCAGGGGCACCCCGCCTCCGATACCAGCGGGATCTCCATCTTAGCCGCTCGGAGACGACACCGTTATTCACCGATCTTTTTCCCGCACCGCGAAGATTTCTTCGTAGACCGTTCGTCTAGGTCCCAATCCCCGTCGCTCAGCCAGCGTGAGAACTGGTGTCCTAGATTCCTGGCTTTCCTCCGACACCTCTGCGACCTTGTCTTTGCTGGATTTCCTCGGGCGGCGGGTCGGGCGGCGGGTCGCCGTCGAGCGGGCGCCGGTTGCGGGCGTGCCGGGCGGCCTGGTCAGCATCGCGGGCGACGGCGTTGAGCGTGGCGATCTGCCCGTCGCAGCGCGTCTGCCGCGACCGCAGGTCGGCGGCGGCCGTCCGTAGCTCTTGGATCTGTCCGTCGAGACGCTGGCGCGTGGCGAAGACTTCCTGTGCGGTCGCAATGTCGGCGACGAGCTTGTGCTGCGGAATGGTCACAGCCACCGAGAGGCTTCTACTTGACTCGTCGAGAGCCTTCACGACACGGTCCCTGAGCACGGTCGTGCTCAGTGCCGTGCGGGTCATACCTTCCCCCACTCCTCCATATCCGCGTGTTGAACCGTCAAATCGTCAAACAGCCCCGAATCTACTAGCCCAACCTGCGTCTCTAAAGCGTCAGGCGCATGTCCTGACTTGACGGTTCGTATTCACGGGTTCGCCACCGGTTCCATTGGGGTTTTGACGGGTTGACGGTTTGAACCGGGGGTAGCGGCTCCAGGCGTCCTGGAACCGGTCCCGATAGTAGCCACGGGTGGTCCCCTGTGGGTTCGGCCTTGGCACGATGCCGAACGCCTTCAACCGATCAGCGACGGCGCGGGTCGTTATCGGTCTGCCTTTGTTCCAGTCGCCCCAGGGGCGAGAGTCAAGCTCGGCGAGTTTCCCGACTAGCTCGGTTGAGCCTATGAACGTGGCATCCAGGTCATCAAAGACCGTCCGGATGTCGTGGAGCAGTTCAACCTTGATGTCGTCGTCGCTAACGTTGCCCATGAGCGTCTCAGCCGCGCGTCGAGCCCGGTCAGGCCACGTGCCGCCAGCGCGATCCGCGATGGCCAGCAATGACTCCCAAACGTCCTGAGCGCGATCGTTCAGAGCAGCGGGTAGATCCGGACGTGCCTCGCGGAGTGCCGCGACCTCGGCTAGGCCCCACGCCACTAGGGCCCTGTAGATCGGCTCGGCCTGGACGCGCGCGTCCCGTGCGCGGAAGCGTTCGACCGGTTCGTCCTTCGTCCGCCGTTTCAACTCGATCGGGATCGCACGATCCGCTACGGTACCTGGCAGCTTGCCGATACCCGCAATCGCCTTCGGGCCGAACGTGCTGAAGTCACGAAACGTGATGTTGCCACCCTGTCCCACGCAGAGCGTCGTTCGGCCCGATCGCTGATAGCCCGTGTTGAGGACACCGCGAAGCGCCTCCGCGTAATCCCGCTCGCCCCCGAATGCAGCGTCCGACTCGTCGAGGAGGAGCGTCGGTGACTCCGCATCCACCTTCCGAACCAGTGCCGCTGCACTGGTTCTACCTGTGAGCCACGGTCGGGCGACGAGCAACTCCTGGACTTCCAGCAGTCGGGTCTTGCCAGCGCGGGGAGTGGCTGACGTAACTTGCTCATACGGCGTGCAGTCGAAGGCGTCGATCGCATGGGTGTGAGCAGTCCAGAGGGTCACGGCAACCGCTTGGTGGTCGGTGAGCACGACGAAGCGTCTGATGAATCTTTCGATGTCATCGAGCAGTGAAGCGAGCTTCAACCGGGCACCGAAGACATTCGCCGTCAGGGTCATACCGTCACCGCCTTGACCGACTCGCCCAGACGCCGGATTTCGTCACGCAGCCGCGTGACTACCTGTTGTTGCCGGCGTGTCGTGTGGGTGAGGTTGTGCAAGATGTCGAGAGCCGCCCGCAAGACCTGCCGATAATCTTGCGCCTCACCGAGCGCCTGGACGAGCAGGTCAACCGCCCGGGCGTTTTCGCTCTCGAGCTCCGCGTAGCGCCAGCGCCACCAGACGACCAGATCGGCGCGGGAGGCTGTCAAACCCGGTGGCGGACCAACGTCCTCTGTTGGGCGACAGGGCGCGGGTTCCCGCTCGTCGAGGGTCCACCGGATCTCGTCGACCCTGAGTTCCCTCACTGGCCGGCCTCCGCTGTGTGCTGGCGCGTCTGCCGCTCGACCCATGCCTCGAGGTCCCGAAGGCGGTAGGCCACACGCCGACCGACCTTGACGTATGGCGGGCCGGTGCCCGTGCTACGCCAGCGTTCGAGCGTCCGCTCCTTCGACGTCAGCAAGCGGGCTGCGGCCTCAGGAGTTATTACGAGAGTGAGCGGTGTGTCAGGCATCCTGGTGTTCTCCCCTCGGCCACGTGCGCGGCCAATAGGGATAGTATTTCCGAGCGAGGCTCTTAAGTGCGGGGAACGATCAGCGCCGTTTTCGTCCCCGCTCTCGGCGCCAGCGTTCGACCACCTGCTGCGCCTCGGTGTCGAGTCTCTCTGCGGAGCGGTCGGCGAGCTTTCGCGGGCGCTCGCGCCATTCGCCCCTGTTGTTGCCCTGTCGGTCCGCGTTGATGGTCCACCAGTAGCCCCTGGGCGAACCGGCGCGGGTACTGGGGTCAAGGGAGTGAACGAGCTTCGATTCCCAGCGCGTCAGCAAACGCTGAAACCACCCCTGTCGTGCACGCCGCCGCGCTCGCTGGCTGGCCTTCTTCAACGCCTCTGGACTCCCGGCAAGCTTGGTGCCTCGAAAGTAGCACGAGGCTTCGTCTAGCGCCTCTTGCCAGGTCAAGCCGTAGACACGCCGATTCGCTTCTACGTGATCAGCAACGATGAATTCACGCAACGCCTGCAAGAATGCTCGGCCCCACGGCCCGAACACTCGCCGCTTGATGTTCGGCCTGTACTTCGGCGGCGTCTCGCCCGCAACGAATTCGGAGAGCCACGCCTCTAGGTCCTTCACGACCCACGAGGGCACCGTCTCACCAGTCTCGTGGCAGTGACGCACAGCCTCGACGAGTGCCGCCGCGTCACCCGTCTGCTCGACATTCCGCCGATACCCGTCCAGGCGCTTCTCGGTCGGAACCCAAGGCATCCCCCCCGGGAGGTTGAGAGTCCAGCCCGTCTCAATCAGGCGGTGAGTGTCCGTCTTCTGCCAAGGACTGCCCGCACGTCTTGACGGCAAGCTCCGGGAGTATTGGTGTGATCCGATTATTACGCGTGGCGCGCGCCGGCTCATCGCGACCTCCGACTGATCGCGGCCGAGATCGTCGCCGCCGTCGCGTCGCTCGCGACACGAAGTGGGTCATCCATTAGATGCGCGTAGCGTTGCGTCGTCGCCGCCTGTGTGTGTCCCAAGAGCGCGCCAATAACTGGCAGCGTTTGACCGTTCGAGACCGCAACGGACGCGTAGGCATGTCGCAGGTCGTGGAGTCGCACATCAGCCAGTCGCGCGCGCCGCCGAACCCAAGCCCACGGATCGGCAAGACTCACCCGGTGCCGTCCTTTTCGATTCCCGTGGCCCTCGCCTGGAAACACGAACGGCGAGCCAGCGAACCGTGGCCACGCGTGCAGCATCTCGACGGCAGGTTCAGGCAGGAGTACCGTCTTGCGGCCAGACTTCGAGTCTGGGAGTCGCAGGGCGCCGCCAGTAAGGTCAACGTCCGACCACCGTAGCGACAGGATCTCGCCGACGCGCGCGCCGGTCAGCAGCAGCAAACGAATGACGGTGATCGCGGACGGCGGGATCGAGTCGTACCGCTCGGCGATTCTGAGGGCGGCGCCGAGCCGCTTCAATTCAGACGGACTCAAATACCGGCGCCGTGACTCTTCCTTGTATTTCTCAACGCCGCGGCATGGATTCGAGCTCGCCGGCCGGTAGCCCTGATCCCCCGCCCAACTCAGCAGCTTCGACAGGACGGCAAGGACTCGATTCGCAAGAACGGGCGTGGCGCGCAGGCGGTGATGGAGCCGGACCACGTCGGCCCGACTCACGTCGGCGATCGCGAGCGCTCCCAGCAACGGCCGGATGTGGGAATCGATCGCGAGTCGGTAGAGTCGGACCGTCGCCGGCTTCCGCCTGGCCTTGACGTGCTCCTCGAGAAACCTGTCCGCAACCGCAGCCAGGGTCGGCGCACCACGGGCCACATCCTTGCGCCGGAGCGGATCGTCGCCCGCCGACACGACGCCAAGCAGTTGGCGAGCCCGCCGGCGCGCCTGGTCGAGCGTCACGACGCCGACCCGATCGATCGTCGCCCAGCGCACGCGGCCGGTCGGTAGCCGGTATTTGACGATGAATGACTTCGTGCCAGCCGGCGAGACTCGAACCCCGAATCCCTTGATCTCGCTGTCCCAGGTCACATACTGCGTGCCCGGCCGTGGCTGGAGTGCCTCGATCGCACGCTGCTTTAGACGACCTGCTGATTGCACATCAGCACCCTGACACCGCACATCTAGCTACCATATAGCTACCATACGGGTGCGGATTCGCGCGGAGCCATGCGGGCATGGTAGCACGAGACAGCCTATTTATAGGGTATATGCGTGTGCCTGCGGGAAAGGTGCAGACGGCCTAAATTGATTCATGCTCAACGGCTGGCTCACCGCTGTGGCGGTGTGGTGCGAGACCGGCATGTCGCCCGCTCGGTTTCTTCGCGACCAGGCGCCGCACCTGTCAATCAACTACCTGGCCAGGCTCTGTCTGGTGACGTTGCTGGTGACCAACGCGACCAGTTTCGGACTGGCCGCGGTCGGGCTGCTGGTGCCGCTGTTTGTGCTGTCGCACGTCTCGTCGAAGATTGCCGTTGAGCAGACCGAGACCCGTGCCGCGCTGCGCGACAGCGAGGCGCGGTTCAGAGAGCTGGCCGAGAGCGTCAACCAGGTCCCGTGGCGGGTCCAGACCGATACCGGACACGCGATTTATGTGAGCCCGGCCTACGAGCGCACCTGGGGCGGTGGTGTCAAAGGGCAGGAGGCGTCGCACAACGACTGGAGAGATGGGATCCACGCCGACGACCGCGACCGCGTCGCCAGGGCGTTCCGCACCGCGGCCACGTCGGGTGGGGTTGATGTCGATTACCGCGTCGTGCGCTCCGATGGCGCCGTCCGATGGATCAAGGACCGCGTCTTTCCGGTGACCGATCCTGACGGCGTAGTCCGCCGCGTCGTCGGGATCGCCGAAGACACGACCGAGCGGCGGTCACTCGAGCAACAGCTGATCCAGTCGCAGAAGCTGGAGGGCATCGGCCGCATGGCGGGTGGTATCGCCCACGACTTCAACAACATTCTGACCGTCATCGTCGGTCGCACCGGCAAGCTGCTGGGTCGGGCCGTCCCCACCGATCCGGTTGCGGGCGAGTTGCGCGAGATCAAGGCTGCTGGCGAAAAGGCGGCGGCCCTGACCCGACAGTTGCTCGCCTTCAGTCGACAACAGGTGTTGGAGATGACCGTGCTCGATCTCAATGGTGTCGTGCGGGATGTCAACGCCATGCTGAAGCGGTTGATCGGCGAAGACATCGTCATGGACATTCAGCTCGCCCCCGACGTGGGGCGCATCGAGGCGGACGCAAGTCAGCTCGAGCGCATGCTGGTGAATCTCGCCGTCAACGCCCGTGACGCGATGCCCCTGGGCGGGAGCCTTGTCATCGAGACCTTCAATCGCATCGTGCAAAAGGGGCAGGTGGAGGAGGTCGCGATTGCGCCGGGCCGCTACAGCGTGCTCGCGGTCAGCGATACGGGGTCCGGGATGGATGAGCACACCCGGGCACACGTGTTCGATCCGTTCTTCACGACCAAGGAGACCGGCCAGGGGTCCGGACTTGGTCTAGCCACCCTGTATGGCACGGTGAAGCAGCTCGGCGGGTACATCAGTTTGGACAGCGCGCCGCGGCACGGAGCGCGCTTCGAGATCTATCTGCCCCAGACGACCGAGCCGCTCGGCCAGACCCGGCAGCCTTCCACCGCGGAGTCTTCCCAGCCGGCGCAGCAGACGGTGCTGCTGGTCGAGGACGACGAAAGCGTACGCGCCGTCGTCGTGGACATGCTGGAGGAGGGCGGGTATCGCGTGCTGGAGGCCGAAGGTGCCGAACGGGCGCTCGAGCTGGCGGAGGGTGACGACGAGACCATTGATCTCATGCTGACCGACCTGATTATGCCCGGCATGAGGGGGTGGGAGTTGGCTGCGCGCTTCAAGACCACCCGCCCGGAGACCGGGGTGCTCTACATGTCGGGCTATAGTGAGGAAGCGGTGCTGGGTCAGCACGGCGCGAAAGTGGCGCGAGAAGCGCTGATCGCGAAACCATTCACCGATGAGGCGCTGCTCGAGCGTGTGCGCCGGGCGATGAGCCCAACCGGTCCCGCGCCGCGTGGTCCGCGGGCGCTGTCACACGCACAGTCGCCCGGCGATGCCGCCGGCACGAGCATTCAGGTTCATTGATCGGATCGGCGCCGACGAAAAAGTTGATCCAAACGTGACGATCTCGCCCATCGGAGATGTCTAGGCGGCCTCTCGGCCCACACCCGGATCGTTCGGCTGCAGGATCTTGCTTCCCGCCCAGATCATACCGGCCAGCAGCATCAGCAAGACCAGCCAGCCCATCGCACCGGTGAACATGGCGCGGCTGAAGGCGGCCCAGGTGATCGGGAACTGACTCAGCACGCCCCACCGTTCGGTCGTCCAGTGCCAACTCGTGTGGGCGACAAGCGCGGACAGGAGGATGGTGCCCATCCGCTCGGCGACCACATACCGAAAGAGCAGATCCAACGCCGGAACAAGCAGGACCAGCACCAACAACTGGCCGAGCTCGACCCCGATGTTGAACGAGAGCAGCGACGTGAGCAGGTGTGAGCCGGCGAACTGCAACGTCTCGCGGAGCGCGAACGAGAACCCGAAACCGTGCACGAGCCCGAAGATGAACGTGATGGCCCACCGGCGTCTCACGTTGGCTCCGGTGATGTTCTCGAGCGCCATGTAGACGATCGACGTCGCGATCAGGGTCTCCACCAACGGTGGAAACCAGAGCGCATCTGGCGCCAGATCGTAGGCCGACGCGATCAGGGTGACCGAATGGGCAACGGTGAACGCGGTGATGATGACGGCAAGGGCGCGAAACCGGCGAAACGGGATGACGAGGCAGGCCAAGAACAAGAGGTGGTCGGTGCCGTCGAGAATATGCTCGAAGCCCATCACCACGAACCGGAGCGCCGCCTGGTGCCAGCGCGGGTCGAGCCTGACCAGCCCCGGGTCGCCATGGAGCTCGAACGCCCGTTCCGCTCCACCCTCGGGCAGGAACCGTAGGACGGTCACGACCCGGAGCCCCATCCGCTCGAGGCTGGGTCGGATCGAGAACTCGGACTGAGCGGATTGGATGCGGTAGTCGAACAGCACATCGAGCATTGCCTGCTGCCAGACGAGCTGTGTGTCGGCTTCGAGCAGGGGTCCCTGCACATGCTCGAGTGCGGTGTCATAGCTTTCGAAGGCGGGATTCGACGGCGTCGATACCTTGATGGCGGCGATCGTCGGCTCCGAAAGCTGTGTGCCATTTTCGAAGATCCGGACTTCCTGGCCAATCCAGAGCATTGCGGCGTCGGTAAATTGATCTCGCTCGCGCGCCGTTTCGAAGTCCAGATAGCCCGGCCCGTAGGTCGGGAACGACATGTCCGACAGCGCTTCGAGCGGTACCCGCACGAGCAGACGCAACCGCTGACCCTCCGGTTTCACGAATGCACGAATCGTCACATCGCCTGGAATGTCGTGCGCCGATTGTGTGGCGGGGAACACAAACATGAGGCCTGCCACCAGCGCGATCAACGCGATGGGGCCGGCTGGCCGGAAGCGTCTTCGGCTCGTCATAGTTGGCACGGTGTCGAGGCTCAATTGTTCGAAATCGTTGAACAACTGGTGGATAGCGCCTCAGTCGGATCGGAAACCGGTCCCCGGCGGGGACGTGATCTTGCGTCTTTCGAAAATATAGCGCAATTCAATTAGATTGCAAGTATACTGGCGGCTTCCGCGAGGGCCACGGAGCCTCGAGCACTGGGGCTTCTTCGTTCGACTTGAGGTGGGAGGAAGCTGATGAATCGGAAGCAACATCTTCTTTTCGGAGCTGCGCTGGCCGTAGCGGCGCTCGTGGTCGCCTGTGCCGGCGGCGCCGAGGAATCAGGTGGCGGCGGCGCTGGTGCCGCGTCGACGGCGTTGTCGATGGACCCCAACGACGGAGTGCCGACCTTTGAGGTCGATCCGTTGTTTCCCAAGAATCTGCCGAATCACTGGCTGATGGGACCGACGATCGGTGTCGATGTCGACTCGCGTGACCACATCTGGGTCGTGCATCGCAACACACCTGACCAGTTCGCGGCGACCACCGAGATCGGACTCGCGCAGGACCCGCCGCTGAGCGAGTGCTGCCAGCCGGGGCCGCCGGTGCTCGAGTTCGACCAGGAGGGCAACCTGGCCGGCAGTTGGGGCGGTCCAGGGACCGAGACCGGCGACTACGGGTGGCCCGTGTCGAACCACGGCATCACCGTGGACGGCATGGACAACGTCTGGATCGGCGGCAACGGCGGTCCGGACTCGCACGTCCTGAAGTTCGACCGGCAGGGCAATTTCCTCATGCAGGTCGGCAGCCCCGGCGCGCGGATGACTGGCCCGGAGCGCAACGGCAATCCGACGCCGCAGCGTGACAGTAACTCGATGGACAGCTTCGGCCGTGTCGCGAAGATCGGGATCGACAACGACGCCAACGAGGCGTATTTCGCTGACGGGTACTACAACCGTCGCGTCGCCGTGGTCGACATGGACACCGGGGAGATCAAGCGCTACTGGGGCGCGTATGGCAATGAGCCGGAAGACGATCTGCCGGGTCGGTACGAGCCGGGCGGCGAGCCGGCGCCGCAGTTTCGCGGGCCGGTCCACTGTTCCGAGATCTCAGACGACGGTCTCGTGTATGTCTGTGACCGCTCGGAAGACCGGATCCAGATCTTCCAGAAAGACGGCACCTTCGTGGAGGAGCACATCATCGCGCCGGCCACCCGTTCGCAGGGGTCGACCTGGGACATCGACTTCTCGCACGACCCCGAGCAGAAGTACATCTATCTCGCCGATGGCCAGAACATGAAGGTCTACATCATCGAGCGGGCCACGATGGAAGTTCTTACCGCGTTCGGGGACGGTGGGCGGCAGCCCGGCATGTTCTTCGCCGTTCATAGCATCGCGGTCGACTCAATGGGCAACATCTTCACGACGGAGACCTACGAGGGCTCGCGTCTGCAGAAGTTCACGTTCAAGGGCTACGCGCCGGTTCCCGCCGGTGCGCAAGGCACGAACAGCCAGGGTGTGCTCTGGCCGACGAACTAGCGACGTCGACCCATTCGTCGTAGTCTCAGGCCGGTCCGCCGCGCGTGCGGTGGGCCGGCCATTCGTGTGTCTGGGAGGTTCCATGGAGTGTTGCTGTTTCGTCAGGGCTCGCCGGTTCGTGGTGCCGTCACTGTGCGTCGTGTTGCTAACAGCCAGCGGTCTCGTCGCGGGCGCGCGCCAATCGGTGCCCACCGAGGAGGAGTATGGCGCGCTGATGACCGAGATCCGCTTCACCGTGGGCGACACCGTGCAGCACGTGGACTCGCGCTACTGGCCAGAGCTCGGGGAGGACCTCGGCAAGCTGTTTCCGATGTTCGAGCAGGTCGAGGCGTTCTGGACGGCGCGTGGCGCCGACGACGCAGTCGGGTTCGCCGGCGAGGCGCTCGCCGCCCTGAACGCGTTGGATGAGGCGGGCGCGGCCATGAGCGTGCCCGCCGCCCGCGCGGCCATCACCACCCTCCGGGGCACCTGCGGGCCTTGCCACGACGCTCATCGCGAGGAGACGGCCGACGGCTTTCGGATCAAACCTGGGTCGTAGCAGGCAACGTGGATCGTTGACCGACGAAGGGGATGGGAGCCGGTGTGGAGCCCGTCCCTTCTTTGTTGTGCGCCGGCGTTTTGCGTCAGATGTCGAACGGTGTAGGCTACGGCGATACTGGACCTGGACGTGCGACATGTCCTCTTGAAAGGAGTCTGCTATGCGACGTGCGATTCGTCGTAGCTGCCTGGTGTTGTCAATAGCGATCGGTCTCGTGGCGACTGGTGTGGCGAGTGTAGATGCTCAGGGTCGGACCAGGGGAAAGGTCACCGACGAGTGGGATAACGGGCTCGAAGGGGTCACCCTGCTCGCCGAGCCCGAGGGGACCGGATCCGGTGGACCGCAGACCACCACGACCGACGACAAGGGCGAGTTCATGTTCGTGGGGCTGGCGAGAGGCGACTGGTCGTTTACCGCGACGGTCGATGGCTATCAGGGGGTACGCCTGATCAGCGCGATCAGCCAGCTCAACACCAATCGCCCGATCGAATTCGAGCTGCCGGCGCTGGCGACCGGCGGGCGCTTTCGCGAGCGGACCGAATTCGAGGCCGACGGGGGCACGCCGAAGTTTCGATTCGAGGACGATGGCACTTTCGAGTTCGAGGATGCCGATGGGGAGGGTGAGGGGACCTACGGCATGGTCGAGCAGAGCGCCATCCTGATCGTGCGTGACTACGACGGACCGGACGACAAGTTCAGCGTTGCGAGTCCAGTGATCGTTCCGTTCGGCGACGCGATGTTCACCAGCTTGACCTACGAAGGGGCGACGTTACCAAAGAAGTAGTCGCGGGCTCCCGACGGGGCGCGCGGAGTCGAGGATGCCGAGGGTCACCACCCGTCTGATCACCTGCGTGCTGGCGCCGATGTGGCTGTGGATCGCCGCACCGGCGGCCGCCGAGGTCATCCGGATCGACATCACGTCGCGTGAGCCGTTTGGCGACGCGGTCACGTCGAGCGTGGGTCCCTACGAGCGCTTGCGCGGGCGTGTCGTCTACGTGCTCGACTCCACCGATGAGGCCAACAGCCGTATTGTCGACCTCGATCTGGCGGTCACCGACGACCAGGGACGTGTGCAGTTCTACGGCGACATCGAGATCATCGCGCCGGTCAACCGCGCGCAAGCGCAGCCGACGATCCTGTATGTCGTCAACAACCGCGGCCGGCGCACCTGGGGCTCGGAGCCGTTCTTTCTCAGCCGTGGTTACGTCACGGTGTCGAGCGGCTGGATTGCCCAGGTGCCGGTGAGTCGGGAACTGCTTCGCCTCGAAGCGCCGGTTGCCATCGACCCGGACGATTTCATCCCGGTAGTGGGATTGGTCCGGGCCGAGTTCTCGACCGACGTGGCAACCGACCGTCTGCCCGTGTCGAATCAGCTGGCCTACGAACCGGTTACCGCCAGCCTCGGAGAGGCCACGCTGACCCGGCGTCTCCGAGAGAAGGACCAGCCGGAGCCGGTCCCGCGCGACAGGTGGCAAATCGGGGCGCGCTACGACGGCGTGGACGAGGGCAGTGGGCTGGTCGAGCTCGAGATGACCCTCACCGGCGGTTTCGAGCCAGGGTTCATCTACGAGCTGATCTACGAGGCGCGCGGCTCGGTGGTGCAAGGGACCGGGTTTGCGGCAATGCGCGACGTGGTGTCCTTTCTCAAGTACGACGATTCCGAGATGAATCCCTTGCGTCGTGCCGATGGGGCGCCGCTCGCCGAGCGTGTCATCGGGCATGGCTTGTCACAGAGCGGTCGGGCGATCCGGATGTTCCTGCACGAGGGATTCAATGCCGACGAGCGGGACCGCCTGGTGTTCGATGGGGTGATGCCGACCATTGCCGGTGGTGGGCAGGGGTTCTTCAATCATCGCTTCGCGTCGCCCACGCGCACCGCGACCCAGCACGCCGGGCATCTCTACCCGGCCGACATGTTTCCGTTCACCTACGGGGACGAGACCGATCCGTTCACGGGGCGAACCGACGGACTGCTGCGTCGAGCACGCGCCAGCGGCACGGTGCCGAAGGTGATGCACCTCGACACTTCGTCGGAGTATCGCCACCGCAGCGGCTCGCTCGTGGTAACCGGCCCGCTCGGGCAGCGCGACGCCGTGCTGCCGGCCGACGTGCGCGTGTATGTGTTCGGAGGCGCCCAGCACAGTCCCGCACGGGGGGGCTCCGATCGCGGGCAGCATCCGCCGAATCCGAACAACTACCGGCCCGTGCAGGAATCGCTGTTTCTGGCGATGGACCGGTGGCTCACCGACGGTACCGAGCCGCCTCCGAGTGTGTACCCCCGTCTTGGCGACGGCACCTTGGTTGCCTGGGAGGCCGAGCCATCCGGCTGGCAGCCGTTGCCTGGTGTCGCCTACCCGACCGTCATTCAGCAGCCGGAGCATCTGAACTACGGAGAGGCGTTCGAGCGTTTCCGCAGAATAGACCACCACCCGCCCATCCGGACCGGAGAGGCATACACGGTTCGCGTGCCGGCGCTCGACGCCGACAACAATGAGCGTGGCGTGCTGCGCCTTCCGCGTGTCGAGGTCCCAGTGGCGACCTTCACCGGATGGAACCTCAGAAATCCGGCGATCGGTGCTCCAACCGAGCTGCTGGACCTGACCGGCAGCCGTATCCCATTTCCGGTCACCTCTGTCGAACGGGCTCAGTCGAACGATCCCCGCCTGGCGGTCGCAGAGCGGTATGCCGACTTCGAGGACTACCTGCGGCGATACATGGCCGCGGCGGAGCAGCTCGTTTCGGACCGCTATCTGCTCCCGGAGCATCTCGCGGGTCTCAAGGCTCTGGCCCAGGAGCACCGGTCGTTGTTCAAGGAGTGAACTGAAGAAGTCGGAAGTCAGAAGGTAGAAGTCAGAAGGAATCCGGAGCGCTTCGGCGTCCCCACGTCCGCTGGCGCGGACGACCCGATCGCGGAGAATGACAATGAAACGGTCTCTGTCTTACGTCGTTTGGTTGCCGCTGCTGACGCTTCTGACGGTCGCTTCCGCTGTGACGCAGGCGCAGCGGCCAGCCAATACCGTCGAATCGATCGAGTACATGGTCGAGATGCGCGACGGCGTGAAACTCGCCACCAACATCTATCTTCCCGAGGGAGACGGGCCGTGGCCGGTAGTGCTCGCCCGGACGCCTTACAACAAGGCCGGCAGCTCCCGGGGGGCGCGCCGCTATGTCGACAACGGCTACATCTACGCCGTGCAGGACCAGCGCGGGCGGTTTCGGTCGCAGGGCGAGTACGTGCCGCACGAGCACGAGCTCGCCGACGGGTACGACAGCGTGGAGTGGTTGGGGGTCCAGCCCTGGTCAAACGGGCGCATCGGGATGACCGGCGCGTCGGCGCTCGGCATCGCTGGCAACCTCGCGGCGGCGGCCGATCCGCCCCATCTCCGGGCCGCCTACTTCAGCGTGGCGCCGCGCAGTCTGTTCTACGAGGGACGGTTCGTCGGCGGGCTGTTCAAGGAAGAGGACACCGGTGGCTGGATGCGCGGGCAGGGCGTGAGTGAGGACGAGGTGACCGCCTATCGGAAGCGTGTGGTGCTCGACAAGCGCTGGCAGGAGACCGACCTTATCTTTCATCGCCACAACATCGACATCCCGATCTACAACGCCGGCGGCTGGTACGACCTGTTCGGCTACGGGACCGTCATGAACTTCAAGTACCAGCAGGAGTGGGGCCGCGAAGGCGCAAAGGGCAACCAGAAGGTGATGGTAGGGCCGATCGGTCACGGTCCGCTGTCGGGCGACCTCGAGTATCCGGAGTCTCGCCTGGGGTCGGATGAGGAGCTGCGGTTCTTCGACTACTGGCTCCGTGGCATCGACACCGGGATCGCGGGCGAGCCGCCGGTGAAGTACTACATGATGGCCTCGGCGCGTAAGGGGCATCCGTCCGCCAAGAACGGGTGGCGGACAGCCGACCAGTGGCCGCCCAGCGCCAGCCGACGCGTGCGGTACTACCTGACCGAGGCCGGCGGGCTGTCCACCCGGCCTCCGACCACCGTGACTGCGTCGACGACCTATGCGTTCGACCCGTCGGACCCGGTGCCGACGCTCGGCGGATTGAACCTGCGCGGGCAGCGCGGCCCGATGGACCAGCGCGACGTGGGAGAGCGCACCGACTATCTGCGGTTCCAGACACCGGTGCTCGAGGAAGATCTGGTGGTCGCCGGGAAGATCGATCTGGAGCTGTGGGCGTCGAGCGACGCGCGCGACACCGACTTCATCACCAAGCTGGTTGACGTCTATCCGGACGGCTACGAGGCACTCGTGCTGGACATGGGATTGCGGGCCCGGTTCCGCCACGGTCGCCGAACCGAGGACGTGAAGCTGCTGACGCCAGGTGAGCCGACTCGGATGAGTATCGATCTGTGGAACACCGCGATTACGATCGAGCGAGGACACCGGCTGGCGGTGCACCTGACTTCGAGCAACTACCCCCGCTTCGATGTGAACCCGAACACCGGCGAGGCGGTGGGTGAGACAACGATTGAACCCCGTATCGCCAACAACACGATCTATCACGACGCGAATCATCCGACGGCGCTGCTGTTGCCGGTGATGGATGAGGCGTCGCCTACGTTGGCGCTCTCGACCAGCCAGAACGATCAGCCGTAGTCCAAAGCCCAAGTCTCCGATGCGCTTCAAACCGCTCGTCGCGTCCATGTTCCTGCTGCTGCTGGTGAGCCGCGGGCTCTCGGCACAGGGGCTGCCGACGGCACCACCCGAGCAGCTCGGGCTGGCGCCGGATCGCCTCGACCGGATCGCGACGCTCGTACAGGATGCCGTCGACCAGAACGAGGTGGCCGGCGCGGTGACACTCGTGGCCCGGTTGGGCAGAGTGGCGCATCTGGAAGCGGTCGGGCTGCGGGACATCGAGCGCGGCGCGCCCATGGAGACCGACACGTTGTTCCGGATCGCCTCGATGACCAAGGCGGTCACCAGCGTGGCGGTGATGCAGCTTTATGAGACGGGGGCGCTGATGCTGACCGACCCCGTGTCGCGGTATCTCCCGGCATTCGCCGAGATGCAGGTGCTGACCCCGACCGGGGGCGGGGCGCCGTATACCCTGGAAGCGACGCGTCGGCCGATCACCATCAGGCATCTGTTGACCCACACGTCGGGCCTCAGTTACCGCTTTTTGGCTCCTCCGCAGCTGGCGTCCCACTATCTCGAGGCCGACATCACAGACGGGCTGAGTCAGGCGGATGGCACGATCGGCGACATGGTCGACCGCCTGGCTACGATGCCGCTGGTCCACGAACCGGGCGCGCAGTTCACCTACAGTCTCGGTGTCGACGTGCTGGGACGGGTCATCGAGGTCGTGACGGGTACGACGCTCGCCGACTACATGACGACCGAGATCTTCGAGCCGCTGGGGATGGTCGACACCTCGTTCTTCAAGGACTCGGCGGAGGCCGGTCGGTTTGCGGCCATCTACACACCGAGCGGAGACGGTATCGCCAGGGTGTCCGAGAGCCCGGTGGTGAGCGCCGATCGACGGACCATTTACTCGGCCGGCTATCCGTATGGGGAGTATCAGACCTACTTCTCCGGTGGAGCCGGTCTGACCTCGACGATCTCCGACTACGCGAGGTTTCTCCTCGCGCTCCTGAACGGTGGAGAGCTCGATGGTGCGCGTGTTCTGGGCCGCCGCACGGTGCAGCTGATGACCCGCGACCACACGGTCTGGCTCGGGGTGCCGGAGGGTGGACAGCCGTTCGGTCTGGGATTCGCGATTTCCCCCGACCCTGGGATGACAGGGGGGCCGCGGTCGGAAGGTGCGTTCGGCTGGCTCGGGTTCTTCAACACCGTCTACTGGGTGGACCCGGCAGAGCAGCTCGTCGCGATCATCATGACGCAGCTCTACCCGAACAACCGGTCGCAGTTGACCGACAAGTTCGAGGTTGCCGTCTACAGCGCGATTGTGGACTGAGGAGTGAGCCCTACAGGAGTCAGAAGGCAGGAGAAAGTGGAGCGCCAGGCGCCCGATGCGCGCATGGCCGTATTCTTGTCTCTGACTACGGTAGCAAAGGCTTTGCTACTGAATCGCCAACAGCTCGACGTCGAAGACCAGCGGCGCCCCCCCTGGGATTCCCGCGGCGGGATTGCCGCGGTCGCCATAGCCGAGATTGCCTGGTATCCAGAACCGCCGCTTTTCGCCGACCACCATCAACTGTACCCCTTCGGTCCAACCGGCGATGACGCGATCGAGCGCGAACGCGATCGGCTGGCCACGGTCCACCGAGCTGTCGAATTGGGTGCCGTTGGCGAGCCAACCCGTGTAGTGGACCACGACAGAGGACCGGGGACCGGGGTGCTCGGCGCCGGTTCCGGCTTCCAGCAGCTTGTGGGCCAGCCCGGACGCGGTTGTTTCCGCATCGGCCGGCGCCGCCGCTACGTCGTCAGGGACCGGTACGCCCTGGGCCGACGCGGCGGCGGCAAAGCCGACCACGACCACGGTCAACACCACGAACTCGGGAACAAGCAATCGAATCAGTGTCATCATGGGAGGGGATCATACCGTAATAGAAGACAGGAGGCAGGGGGAAGCCTGTGGGCTTCGCGAGCTTCTTGCTCGAGGGTGCCGCTATGCAGGGAGTGCGTGTGTCGCCAATCATCCGAGCGTGTGTGGTCGTGGCCGGTCTGTCGATGCTGGCGGTGAATGCCGCTGTTGCGCAGGAGCTGTCAGACCCGCCAGACAAAGACCAGTTCTGGCCGCAATGGCGCGGGCCGCTCGCTACCGGTGTCGCTCCTCATGGCGACCCGCCGGTCGACTGGAGCGAGTCCAGCCACGTCCGGTGGAAGGTCGAGATCCCAGGACTCGGGTCGGCCACCCCGGTCGTCTGGGGCGATCGACTGTTCGTCCTCACGGCCGTGCCGACCGGTGCGGAAGCCCCTTCACGGGACGGCCTGTTCACCCGCCTGCGACGACGATTCATGGGGGGCGTCGGGGCCAGCCAGGTGCAGCGGTTCATGGTCCTGGCGATCGACCGACGCGACGGGCGCGTCGTCTGGGAGCGCGTGGCTCGGGAGGAGCTGCCACACGAAGGCACTCACCAGACCGGCACGTGGGCCTCGCCCTCGGCGGTTACCGATGGGGAGGTGGTGTGCGCCTTCTTCGGGTCGCGCGGGCTTTACTGCTACGACCTGGCAGGCCAACCGCTCTGGGACACGGACCTCGGCGACATGCGGATCCGACTGGGATTTGGCGAAGGGGCGTCTCCGGCGCTCTACCGGGATCTGCTCATCGTGCTCTGGGACCACGAGGGCGACTCGTTCATCGTGGCGTTCGACAAGCGCACCGGCCGCGAGCGGTGGCGCACCCCTCGCGACGAGATGACCTCCTGGACGACACCGCTGGTGGTCGAGCACGGGGAGGGCGCTCAGGTGGTGACGAGCGCCACCGGCGCGGTGCGGAGCTACGACGTGGCGACCGGCCGGCAGCTGTGGCAGGACGAGGGGGTGACGCTCAACGCGATTCCCTCGCCGGTGGCCGCCGATGGGTTGGTGAGCGTGACCAGCGGATATCGCGGCAGTCGCCTGGCGGCTATCGATCTGTCTTCGGCGCATGATGACATCAGCGGGTCGAGTGCGGTGCGCTGGTCGGTGGATCGGGACACCCCGTATGTCCCGTCGCCGCTGTTGCACGACGGACTCCTCTACGTGCTGAAGAGCAACAACGGCATCCTGAGCGTCTTCGACGCCGGCACGGGAGAGCGACACTACGGTCCCGAGCGGTTGCCCGGCATCCGCAGTGTCTATGCCTCGCCGGTTGCCGCCGCCGGCCGCGTGTATGTGACGAGCCGTGAGGGGACGACCCTCGTCCTTCGCGCCGGTCCCACCCTCGAGGTGCTGGCGACCAACACGCTCGACGATGAATTCGACGCGTCACCCGCCATCGTCGATGATGAGATCTACCTTCGAGGTCGGCGTCATTTCTACGCGATCGGGGCGCCGTAGCGGCCGCACCCTGCTTCTCGACATCGGGCGTCCCGCGACGTGCCGGCGCTATAATCAGCGTTTGCTTGGCGGCGTGGCGCCTCGAGCCGAGGCGGTTCCCAGACCGGAACGACACACGAGCGACGCGTGAAAATCACCTACATCACGGCGGGCGCGGGGGGCATGTATTGCGGCAGCTGTATCCGCGACAACGCGCTGGCGACCGCGCTGACCGGGCGTGGCCACGACGTGACGCTCCTGCCGCTCTACACGCCCACTCGCACCGACGAGGAGAACGTCAGCCAGCACCGCGTGTTCTTCGGCGGTATCAGCGTGTATCTGGAGCAATACGTCTCGCTGTTTCGCAAAACGCCCTGGCTGCTGGACCGGCTCTGGGAGTCGCCGTGGCTGCTGCGGGCGGTCGCCGGTCGAGGCGTCCAGACGCAGCCCGACCAGCTCGGTGCCCTGGCGGTGTCGGTGCTCGAGGGCACGCATGGTCACCAAGGGAAGGAGCTCGACAAGCTCGTGCACTGGCTGCGCGACCAACCGCGGCCCGACGTGATCGACATCTCGAATTCGATGCTCATTGCGATTGCCGGGCCCCTCAAGGACGCGCTGGGGTGTCCGATCAACTGCACATTGCAGGGCGAGAATGTGTTCATGGAGGGGTTGCTCGAGCCGTATCGGTCCCGGGCAAAGGAGTTGATCCGGTCGCACCTCTCCCGCGTCGATTCGTTTGTCGCCGTCAGCGACTACTACGCCGGCTACATGAGCCGGTATCTCGGGATTCCCGGCGCCAAAGTGCATGTGGTGCCGCTCGGTGTCAACGTCGACCGGTTCGCGACGGCGCAGGCGTCTGCCTCGGCTCCCTTCAGCATCGGGTATCTTGGTCGGATCGCGCCTGAAAAGGGGCTGCATCTGTTGTGCGATGCCTACCGCGATCTGCGCGAGCGCGGCGCGCTCGAAGGGTGTCGTGTCGAGGTAGCCGGCTATCTGGGGCCGGAGCACACCGCCTACTGGCAGTCGATCGAGCGCGAGGTCAGGGGGTGGGGACTGGCCGACGAGATTCACTACCGGGGCGAGCTGGATCTCGATCACAAGGTGGCCTTTCTGCAGGCCCTCGATCTGTTCGTGGTGCCGGCGGTCTATGACGACCCGAAGGGAATGGCGTTGCTCGAGGCGATGGCCTGCGGGGTGCCGGTCGTGGCGCCTCGGCGCGGCACGTATACCGAGTTGCTCGAACGCACGGGCGGTGGGGCGCTCGTCGAGCCGGAGAATCTCCTCGGGCTCGAAGAGACATTGCAGCGGCTCGCAGGCGACCGTGCGCTGTTGGTCGAGTTGAGTGCGCGCGCAGCCGACGGTATCCGGGAGCACTACAGCACCGGTGAGATGGCGTCTCGCGCACTCGACGTCTACGAGCGCCTCGTCCGGTAGCCAGGCTCTTCAGGGCCGTCGCGGTCTCCACGCCAGCAGCAGCACGACGACAACCGCCACGCCTAGCCAGCGCTGTGGCCCGTCCACGAACACCACGGCGCCGTTGACGATCATGAACAGAAAGAAGCTGCGAACCGGCAGCTCGATCCAGGTGGACCGGTGTAGGTTGCCTTCGGCCGCCCGGTTCCACCACCAGACTTCAGCCAGCCAGACGAGACCGAACAGATAGTTGAAATACAGCCCGCCACCCCACCGTAGGCCGGTCACCGCCTCGGTCTGCACCGCCGTGTCCGCGTAGGCGACAGCGTGACTCCACCCGTAGTGGACCCCGAACGCCAAGAGGACGTGGGCGAGGAACGCCGCCCACCCCATGCCTAGTAGCCACGGGCCGGCTACCCGGCTCATCGCCGTCGCTCGGCGACGTTCGAGTTGCGCAGCCGCGTAGAGCGCGAGAGCCAGCCAGATGGTGACCCGGGTGAGGAGTTCGTCCATGAGTCGTCCATGAGGAGAAGCGCAGCGCGCCCTCATTCTACGCGTCGACCCGCGAGCTATAATCTCGCGTCCCGATCACAGTGGGAACCGGTTGGGGCGGGAGTTCCCGAAGCCCGGAGCCAGACGCCCGTAGCCTAGGTCAGGTTACTCTGTTCTATCATAAGCGCCTTATGTCATACTGAGACATGGACGCCGGAGTCAGAGCCTACCTGGCGCGAATCGGTCGGCGGGGCGGTCGGAAAAGCCGGCGCGTGCTCGACCCGGCCACCGCGCAGGCGATGGTCAAGGTGCGCGAGGCGCGTCGAGCCTATCGGCGTTTCCACACCGAGTGCTTCTGGTCCTGTGACCCCGCCTATCGAATAGGGTCGGCCGACGTTCCGTGGGTGGCCCTGCAGCTCAAGCGCTATGGCGGACGGGCTGCGTGGGACGTGGCTGCGAAGCTATGCCACTAACCGATTTTCAGATGGCACTGGCGGAGGTGCTCGCGGAGAATCGCACCTTCGACTCGTACTTGGCAGGCGGCGCCGCGATTCTGATCGAGCCCCACACCGTCCGCTACAGCAACGACCTCGACTACTTCCATGACTCCGAACGTCGGGTCGCGGATGCGTTTGCGGCCGATCGGAAGCTGCTCGAGGACCGCGGCTACAGCCTGCGCATCGATCTGACCCAGCCGGGGTACATCCGTGCCATTGTAGGGACGGGAGAGAAGACGACCAAGGTGGAATGGTCGCACGACTCGAGCTGGCGGTTCATGCCCACCGTGCGAGATGAGCGGGTTGGGTTCGTGCTGCATCCGATCGACCTCGCGGTGAACAAGGTGCTCGCGCTGGCCGGGCGGGACGAGCCAAGGGATCTGCTCGATACGATACACCTGGGCGCCACCGTGCTGGGGCTCGGTCCCTTGTGCTGGGCCGCCTGCGGCAAGGACCCCGGATTCACACCTCTCTCTCTGCTCGAGCTGCTGCGTCGCCGAGGCCGGGTGCGTCCCGACGAGCTGGCCCGGCTCAATCTCGCAGAGCCAGTGGACCTACAGGCGTTGAAACAGACGTGGCTTGCCGCGCTGGATTTGGTCGAGCCGTTTGTTGCAGTCCGCCCACCCGACGAGGTTGGGTGCCTCTACTACAGCGTCACCGAGCAGCGATTCGTCGACCCCGTTCGGGCCGCGGACGCGGTGCCGCATTTCGGTCGACCCGGAGGGGTGCTTCCGCGCATCGAGACCGGATGATGCCTGTAGTGTGTAGCAAGATTCGTCGAGCCGGCAATTACCAACGCTAGTGCTTCGGAGGGGCCAGACGAGTTGTGTTCGAGCCAGTCATTCGCTACCGCATCATCAGGCGCCTGGGCGCGGGTGGCATGGGCGAGGTGTTTCTGGCCGAGGACCGGTCGCTCGAGCGTCCGGTCGCCATCAAGTTCGTCTCGCGGTGGCTGCAGGACGATCCGGTGGCCCACGAGCGGCTCCGCCGGGAGGCCAAGGCGTCGGCGGCGCTCGATCATCCCTACATCTGCAAGGTCCACGAGCTCACCGAGCTCGATGGCCGAACCGGCATCGTCATGGAGTACGTGTCGGGCGAGTCGTTGCTCGACGCGTCGACCAAGCGCACGCTGACGACCGCGCGGGTGCTCGAGCTGGCCGGCGAGATTGCCGAGGCGCTCGAGGAAGCGCACGCGCATGGTGTCGTGCATCGTGACCTGAAGCCCTCGAACTTCATCCTGACCGACCAGGGGCACGTGAAGGTGATGGATTTCGGGATGGCGCGGCGGCTCGTCCAGACCGAAGGCGGCGGGCGGGACCAGAGCCTGACCGAAGCCGGCAAGGTGGTTGGCACCATCGTCTACATGTCGCCCGAGCAGCTCCTGGGCCAGGAGGCCGACCCCCGCTCCGACATCTTCTCGTTCGGTGTGTCGCTGTTTGAGCTCCTCACCGGCGAGCACCCGTTCCGACGGCCGCGGCAGGCGGACACCATCGAGGCGATCCGGCACGAGCCGCCGGTGTCCCTGCCGCCGAACATGCGAGCCAAGGCCGACTTCGCGCTGTTCGACCGCCTGTTGGCGAAGGCGACCGACGACCGCTACCAGACGTTCACGGAAGTTCGCGCCGAGCTGCGGCGGCTGCGAGACGCCGCGGCGGCGGAGACCGTAGGCGAGCCCGAGCTTGGTGCCGGTGGAGCCACCCAATCGACGGCGCGCCGAACGCCGTATGTTGGCCGCGAGACCGAGCGGACCGAGCTCGAGGCGCGACTGGGTGAGGCAATCCGGGGCCGGGGCGGGTTGCTCCTCCTCGGCGGTGAGCCGGGCGTCGGCAAGACGCGTCTGGCCGAGCAAATTCTCGACGCCGAGCTTCGGAAGGCGCTGGGAGAGGCGGCGCCAGAGGTGGGGCGGCTGCTGCCAGACCTCCGTCGGCGGTTTCCCGACATGCCCCAGTCGCTCGAGATGCCACCCGAGCAGCAGCGCCGGTTTCTCTTCAAGAGCATCGCCGCATTTTTCGAACGCGCCGGCCACGCGCGCACGCTCGTCGTACTGATCGACGATCTGCACTGGGCCGACGAGTCGACGCTCCTTCTGCTCCGGCATCTGGCTCCGCAGCTGGAAACGATACCGATGCTGGTCCTCGGCACGTATCGGGACGTCGAGCTGGACCTGCAGCGCCCATTTGCCGAGGTCCTCGAAACGCTCATCCGTCAGCGGTTGGCCAAGCGGATCAACGTTCGCCGGCTACCCGAGGCCGGTGTGCGCGACATGTTCGCCGTGCTCGGTGGACCGTCTCCGCCGCCTGCGCTGGTCGAGAGCATCCACGACGAAACCGAGGGCAACCCGTTCTTCGTGGAGGAGGTGTTCCATCACCTGGCGGAGGAGGGTGTGTTGTTCGGCGAGGCCGGGGCATGGCGTGCCGACCTCGATGTCGAGGAGCTCCAGGTGCCGGAGGGGGTCCGTCTCGTGCTGGCCCGTCGCCTGCGTCGGGTGGGTGACGACACGCAGCGTGTGCTGACCTCGGCGGCGGTCGTCGGACGCAGCTTCAGTTTGCGATTACTCGAGGCGCTGGGCGATGCGTCGGACGATGCACTGCTGATCGCCCTTGAAGAGGCCGAAGCGGCGCATCTAATCGTCAGTGCCCCGGGGCGGGATGTGCGGTGGGAGTTTTCACACGCGCTCATTCGTCAGACGCTGGCCGACACCCTATCGCTGCCGCGCCGGCAGCAGCTGCACGGGCGGATCGCCGAGGCGATTGAAGCCACGAGCAGAAATGCCCTCGACACACACGCGGCCGAGCTGGCCCATCACCTGTATCAGGCGGGCACCTCCGTGGATGCCCAGAAGACAGTGCGCGTGCTCGGGCGAGCGGCGGGTCAGGCGTTGGAGCAAGGCGCGTTCGATGAGGGGCTCACACTGCTCGACAACGCGTTGAGTTTGGCGTCCGAATCCGAGATGGCAGTGAAGGCGGCCTTGCGGCTGGCCCGCGGCGGTGCGTTGCAGAGTCTGGCCCAGACCGAGCGCGCCCTGACTGACCTGGAGCAGGCGGCGTCGCTCTACGAAGAGGTGGGTGACGTCGAGGGGACCAGTCAGGCCTGCTAGGCGTTAGCGTTTCTATGCGGCTGGCGGGCCGAGAACGCCAGGGCGATCGTGGTGGCTCGTCGCGGTTTGGAGATGGTCGGGGATCAGCCAGGCGCCGCGCGCTGCCGGTTGCTGGGGGCCGCGGCGTTTGTGCTGGGTGCGGCAGGCGAGGTGGCCGAGGCGCACCGCTTGATCGCCACGGCCATCGCCGAGGCGGAGTCGCTCGATGACACGCGGTTGCTGGGACAGCTGCTGAACTTCAACGCCCTCATCGGTCTAGCCTCGATGGCCGGACGCGAGTGGGCGATGGTGGCAGAACGGTCGGCAGCATTGCTCCACGATTCTGGAGATCTCTGGGAGTGGGTGCAGGTGGTCGGCTGGAGGGGCATGGCCCGCTGGTGTGTCGGCGATACAGAGCTGGTCGAGGAAGCCGTGGACGCCGAGGCGACCGCGGAGCGGGTTGGGGGGCTGGGCGCGATCGCCGTCATCAGGATGGCGCGGGCGGTGAACGCACTGAGCCGGAGAGGCGATCTCGAGGTGTTCGAGGCGTTCGCCCGCTGGTACATCGATTTCAGCGAGCGGAACGACTTCCCGTGGAAGATGGTCGGCGCCTCCTGGTTCGGTCTGGTGAGCTTCTGGCGCGGACAGTGGGATGAGGCGCGCACACACGTCGCGCAGTCGCTCGAATTCGAGCGCCAGATGCGGCATCCGCGAACGGCCTGGAGCATCTGGTCAAACGCGGTGATGGTCAAAGCATATGCGGGTGATGGCGACGTCGGGGCGCTGCTCGACGAGCGGGCGTCGTTTCTGCCGGAGGCCGGCAGGCGCAACTCGAACGGCGCCTGGGGGCTCCTGCTCAGGACGGTCGAGGCCCGGGTGTTGCTCGGACAGCACGAGGCGGCCGCGTCGCTCTACCCCCTGGTGCTCGAAGCGCTCGATACCGGGACGGTCATCGAATTCCAGTCGATGGAGTTGCTACAGAAGGCCGCGGGCACCGCCGCCGCGGCCGGCAGCCGATGGGAGGTCGCCGAAGAGCATTACCGCACGGCGATACGACAAGCCGAGGAGCTGCCCCACCAGATCGCCCGGCCGGAGGTGCGGCGCTGGTACGGCCGGATGCTGCTCGATCGAGATGCAGCCGGCGATCGGGAGCGGGCTCGGGCGTTGCTCGGCCAGGCAGCCGACATCTACGAGCAACTCGGCATGCCGCGGCACCTTGAGATTGCGAATGAGATGCTGAAGAACGCTCTGTAGGAGGCAGGAGACCACCGGAACGGGGCGTTTGCTCACGGGTTGCGGTTGAAGTCTCGTCGCTGAAGCAATCTTGACAGCATGTATGACGGCTTGTCATGATGCTTTGATGCGAACCACCGTGACACTGGACGCAGACGTCGAACGGATGCTCCGCGACAACATGCACCGGACACGCCGGTCGTTCAAGGAAACCTTGAACCAGGCGATCCGCGCTGGTCTGACTGCTCGGCGGCCGCCCAACGGGAAGGGCAAACCGTTTGTCCTCGAGGTGCGTTCGATGGGGTTGCGGCAGGGCATCGATCCCGCGGCTTTGAACAAGCTGGCCGACGAGCTGGAAGTCGACGCGGTAAGAGCACTGGCTGGCCGCTCGACGCGCACCGAGTCTGCAAATTGATTATCCCGGATGTGAATCTGCTGCTCTACGCCTACGATGCCGAGTCGCCGTTTCACGCGCGGGCGACATCGTGGTGGCTGGCGTGTCTCGCGGGTACCGAACCGGTCGGGCTGGCCCATGTGGTCATGTTTGGCTTCATGCGTGTGAGCACCAGTGCCCGTGCGTTCAGGAACCCCCTGGGCGCATCCGAAGCGGCTGGCCATATCCGTGCTTGGCTGGAACAGCCGGTCACCGAAGTCGTACTGCCTGGCCCCGGCCACACCGGGCACGTCCTCCAACTGCTGGACGAGCTTGGCACGGCCGCTAACCTTGTGACGGACGCGCAGATCGCAGCCATCGCCATTGAGCATGACGCTGTCGTGCATACGTCTGATGCCGACTTCACGCGGTTCCCGGGTGTGCGCTGGCTCAATCCGGTCGCCGCCGCCTGATCGAGCACCTGGTGGCGTAGGGTGCCTTTTCCCATGGCGAGAGCTGGAGTGAACACGACTATGACGAGACCGCTACTGATCGCATCGGTCACGCTGCTCGCCGTCAGCGCTCTGTCATGCGGGGGGCAGCCGGCTGATGAGCAGCCTGTGAAACCCGAGTCGGCGCCCGCAGAACAGACCTTGGCGTCGCCGCGCCTCTACGTCTTCGATTGCGGCAACCTCCGCGTCGCTGACCCGGGCCGGTTCTCGCTCACCATGGACGAGGTGTCGACGCTCGATCTCTCGGTGCCGTGCTACCTGATCGAGCACCCGGCGGGCACGTTGCTTTGGGACGCCGGGCTCTCGGACAGCCTGGCCGAGGGGTCGCCGCACACCCAGGAGAACGGGACGGTAACCACCGTCACCACGACGCTGGCGGCTCAGCTCGAGGAGCTGGGGTTCACGCCGGCCGACCTCGACTATCTGGCGTTGTCTCACCTCCACTACGACCATGCCGGCAACGCCAACATGTTTGCCGGATCGACCTGGCTGGTGCAGCGGCCGGAGCACGAGGCGGCGTTTGGCGACGCACAGGGGTTCTTCGACCGCAGCCTTTATGCTGACTTGGGCACGGCCGAGACGGTGATCCTCGGCGGCGACCACGACGTGTTTGGCGACGGCAGTGTGGTCATCAAGTCGGCGCCGGGTCATACCCCTGGTCACCAGGTGCTGTTCGTGAAGCTGACTGACCCGGGTCCGGTCGTGCTCAGCGGCGACCTGTATCACTTTCCGGAGAACCGGACGCTGAAGCGGGTGCCGACGTTCAACTACGACGAAGCGCAGACCCTCGAGTCGATGGACCTGGTCGAGGACTTTCTGATCGACACCGGTGCCAAGCTCTGGATCGAGCACGACTCGGCGGCCAACGCCAGGTTGCGCAAGTCGCCGGCCTTCTACGAGTGAGGCGGGAGCCGTGTCCTAGCGAGCGTCCGGCGGGTCGGTTGGGGCCAAGGTGCGCCGCATGCGCTCGTGGGTAGCCAGTGTCCGCATTGCCTGGTCACGCGCTGACACGATCGGGTCCTTGACGGGCCATGCAATCGCGAGCGCGGGGTCGTTCCAGAGAATCCCGTCTTCGCCGTCCGGGTTGTACGGCGCATCCGCCTTGTAGAACAGATCGGCCGGTGTATCGTCGAGCACGCAGAAGCCATGGGCGAATCCGTGCGGAACCCACAGCAGCCGGCCGTTCATGTCGGACAGCTCCGTCGAGTGAGTCTGGCCGAAGGTCGGTGAGTCCGGTCGAATGTCCACCACGACGTCGAAGATCCGGCCCCGCGTGACGCCCACCAGCTTGCCCTGCGCCGGGGTGTGTTGGTAGTGCAGTCCGCGCACGACACCGGGCCTGGAGCGCGAGTGGTTGTCCTGCACGAAGTCGGTGGGGAGCCCTGCGGCCCGGAACCGCTCGAGGTTGAACCGCTCGACGAAGAATCCCCGTTCATCCCCGTGGACATCGAGCTCGATGAGAAGGAGGCCGTCGATGTCGAGGCGAGTGACTCTCATCTGTGTCTGGTTTGCGAGGTTCGTGCGGCGTGGGCCGAGTCGGTCGATCATAGCGCAAGCGCATCACCGATCTCAGAACGAGAGACGTACTGAGTCGTGAAATGTCGGCGCGCCGTATAATTTGAACCATCCTCTTGCCGGAGTGAAGACGGAGGACCATGAGGACATCCTCGGCATCGGCGTTCCTGATCCTGTGGCTCCTGCCAGGCTGTGTATCGCAGCCCGGGGCGCAGGTTGCCCGGTCTTTCGAAACGCCACCGGGTGCGACCGTCTTCGAGGCGCCGCTCAGGGAAGCCCTGGCAACCGCCTGGGCAGCGCGTCCCACAGACTACACGCCACGCACCCGGCACCTGCTGGAGGACGGGGCGCCCCGTTACATCAACCGTTTGTTCCTCGAATCCAGCCCCTATTTGCGGCAGCATGCCCACAACCCGCTGAACTGGTATCCGTGGGGCGACGAGGCGTTCGAGCTGGCGCGCGCGCTGGGACGTCCGGTCCTGCTCTCGATCGGCTACTCCACCTGCCATTGGTGTCACGTCATGGAGGAGGAGTCGTTCGACGACGAGGAGATCGCGCGGTATCTGAACGAGAACTACATCGTCATCAAGGTCGATCGCGAGGTACGGCCCGACCTTGACGCCATCTACATGAGCGCTGTGCAGCTGTTCCTGCAGGGGCGGGGCGGTTGGCCGATGACGGTCTGGCTGACGCCTGACGGCGAACCGTTCAGTGGCGCCACCTATCTGCCGGCCCGCGACGGCGATCGTGGCGTGGCGGTCGGTTTTTTGACCATCGCGCGACAGCTCAAGCAGGCGTATGACGAGCAGCCGGACCGGATCGCTGAGGTGTCGGCCGAGGTGGCCGCCCGCATCCGGGACCTGTTGGCGCCGGGCGCCGGTGGCGACGGGTTGCCGACCGCGCGGGCGTTGCATGCGACCGCCGCCGCCTATCGAGCCGGGTTCGATGAAACGCACAGCGGTCTCGCGGCGCAGATGAAGTTTCCAAGCAGCCTGTCGGTTCGCATGCTGCTCCGGCATCACCGTCGCACCGGCGATGCCGAGTCGCTGGCGATGGCGACCCGCACACTGGAGGCGATGGCAGCGGGTGGAATGCACGACCAGGTGGGTGGGGGGTTTCACCGGTACTCGACCGACCCGGAGTGGCTCGTTCCGCACTTCGAGCAGATGCTCTACGACAACGCGCTGCTCGTGCCAGCTTATCTCGAGGCCTATCAGGTGACCGGCCGCGAGGACTTCGCCGAGGTGGCGCGCGACATCCTGCGCTACGTCGAACGCGACATGACCTCACCCGACGGGGCGTTCTACTCGGCGACCGACGCAGACAGCCCGGGTCCCGATGGGGAACGTGAGGAGGGGCTGTTCTTCACCTGGACGCCCGATGAGATTGCCGCGGTGCTCGACGAGGAGCCGGCGCGTGTTGTTTCCGCCTACTACGGTGTGACCGACGACGGCAACTTCGAGGGCCGGTCGATACTGCACACCCCACGGCCACTGCCGGGCGTGGCAGCCGAGCTCGACATACCGGAGGACTCGCTGCGCCGGACGATCGCCGAGGCGCGAGAGCGGCTCTACGCGGCGCGGGCCACCCGCCCGCCGCCGCTTCGCGACGACAAGATCCTGACTGCCTGGAACGGATTGATGATCTCGGCACTGGCCCAGGCCTCGCTCGTGCTCGACGAGCCGCGGTATGCCCAGCGCGCGTCGCGCGCGGCCGGCTACCTGCTAGTCACGCTTAGGCAGGATGGTCGGCTCTTGCGCGCGTCGCTCGACGGTGTCGCACGACACACCGCCTATCTCGACGACTACGCGTTTCTCATTGCCGGTCTGCTCGACTTGTACGAGGCGGACGGCGATCTGCACTGGCTCGACGAGGCGCTGGCGCTCGATGCGGTGCTCGAACGGGACTATGAGGACACCTCTGGCGGCGGGTTCTTCCGGACCGCGGTCGATCAGGTCTCATTGCTCACCCGAGAAAAGCCGACGTATGACGCCGCCGAGCCATCGGGCAACTCCGTGGCGGTGCTCAATATCCTGCGCCTGCATGAGCTGACGAGCGATGATCGATACCGGATTCGCGCCGAGCGGGCTTTTGAGGCGTTTGGCGCCGTCCTCTCCCGGAATCCGTCGGCGGTGTCCGAGATGTTGCTGGCAGTCGACTATCAGCTCGACACACCGAAAGAGATCGTGCTGGTGGTGCCGACCGGCCGGGACGACGCGGCGCCGTTTCTGGCCGAGCTCGGGGCGCGGTTCCTCCCCAACCGGATACTGACGGTGGTTGGCGAGGGTGCCGAGCTCGAGCGGCACGGGCAAGTTATTCCGCTGCTCGACGGGAAGACCGCGCGGAACGGGCAGACCACGGCCTACGTCTGCGAGAACCGCATCTGCGACCTGCCGACGACCGACCCGACGGTCTTCGCGACGCAGATAGCGACCGTGCAGCCGCTGGGTCCGCCCGACTAGCAGGCCGTGGTGAATGCCCCGCGTCGCACCGAGACGGGCGATGCGTCGCCCGAAGACATGGCAGGGTGCTGAAAGATGCCGAGCGCGGTTTTCTGGCGAGGCGTTCGTCTGGCCAGGCGCTAGTGTAGTGCGTCCGAAATAGGGGGTACTAATTCGTGGCGCGGCGCCCGGCTGGCCAGGCGCGACGAGGGAGCAAATTGGGCATTTGTGACCGAGGAGCAACGCCGCCAGGCGGGATGCCCCGCCGCGAAGTCATGACCCTTATTTCGGACGCACTGCACTAGGAGCGAGCAGCCAGGCGGGCTGTGACCCCGGTCAGCCGAAGCCGCGACGCCGTCCAGACGGGCACCCCGCCAGGAAACCTAAGGCCCGCTCGCCCACAGATGTTGGTCGGTTCGGATGTAGAACCGCCCGTGCGCGATCGCCGGGGAGGCCAGCGCTCGCTCACCGAGCGGATTCCGGGACACGATCCGCGCGTCTGGCCCCGCCTCGAGCACGACCGTTTCCCCGTCCTCGTTGAGCAGGTAGATGTGCCCGTCGGCCGCGACCGGCGACGCGGTGTAGACCCCATTGAGCCGCGTGCGTGAGACGGACTCGCCGGTTGCCGGATCGGTGACGGTCAGGATGCCGTTCTCGGTTGCCATATACAGGAGTCGGCGGTAGAGCAGCAGGGATGAGACATACGGCGCGCCGGTTGCCCGACGCCAGCGGACATGCGTGGCGTTGACGTCGCCACTTCCCCCGACGTCCACAGACAGATACGGCCCGCTCGAATACCCCGTTGTGGTGTAGAGCACGCCGTCCGCGTAGACCGGCATCGCCGTCGCCAAATCGACGGTCGTGCCGGCTCGCCAGCGTTCCGCGCCGGTTTTCGGGTCATAGGCGTCTATCCACCGGCTCGAGTTGACGATCAACTGGTCCCCGTCGGCTGCCGGCACGACGAGCGGGGTGCTGTAGGCGCGAAGGAGCGGGTCCCGGTCGACCAGCCACCGTTCTTCGCCGGTGGCGCTGTCGAGGGCCAGCAAATAGGCGGCCTCCGGATGGTCACATTGCAAAATCACCAGGTCCTCGTACAGCTGCGGAGAGCTGCCGTGACCCCAGAGCACGTCGAACGGCGCGTACTCCTGACCGATGTGACGTGACCACAGCTCGCGTCCTTCGAGGCCGAGCGCGACCACTTGCCCATTGCCGAACCAGGCGAAGAGCCGCTCGCCATCTGTGACCACGCTGGGTGTCGCGAGGTTGTGGTTGCGGTGCACCGCCGGAATACGCCCGTCGGCTGGCAGGCGATGCTCCCACTCGATGCGGCCGTCCCCGCGCCGGAACGCCTGCACCACGAGTGTCACGCCGTCGTCCGGTCCGCGGCTGGCGGCCCGTCGGGTGCCCGGGAACTGCGCGCCACGCTCGTCGATTGGACCGCTGCCGATCTGGGACGTCAGAAAGATTCGATCACCCCAGACGACCGGTGTCGACGTGCCAAGCCCCTCGAGCGGCGCCCGCCACGCGATGCCGTCGTCAGAGCTCCAGCTGGTTGGGACGCCGGTTTCCACGGAGATGCCGAGCCCGTTCGGACCGCGCCACTGCGGCCACTGCTGGGCGGCGGCCGAACCCGCGGCCAGCAGCGCCGAGACAAAGGTCAAGACGAGCGTCTGAAGCCCGCAGCCTGAAGCCGGAAGCCCGCCGAGCAGCATGTGTCCGCCGAGCATAACAGAGCCGCCGGCTGACCTGGTCTTGACACGGCGAGGCGATACGAGTCAGATCGGGCCCTTGGCCCAGGGTGTGGGACGAACGACCGAGGAGGAGTACATCATGGCGATTGCGGATGCGTTGATCGGGGAGCTGGAACAGGAAGCGGGTACGACCCGGCGGGTGCTCGAGCGCGTGCCGGGCGACAAGCTGACCTGGAAGCCACACGACAAGTCGATGTCGCTCGGGCGGCTTGCGCTGCATGTCGCGCAGGTCCCCGGATTCGTCGGTGCCCTCGCCGTGCAGAATCCTGCCGCGTTTCCCGAATCAACCCAACCAAACGAGGCGTCCTCGGCCGAGCAGCTTCTGTCTGCGCACGATGAGGGCCTCGCGCAGGCGAAGCAGATCGTGCAGGGTTTCGACGACGCGGCCATGATGGAGAGCTGGTCGGTCACCGCAGGTGGCAAGACGCTGATGACCATGCCGCGAATCGCCCTCCTGCGGGCGCTCATGCTGAACCACTGGTATCACCATCGTGGCCAGCTCTCGGTGTACCTGCGCCTGCTGGATGTGGCGGTGCCGTCGATCTACGGGCCGAGCGCCGACGAGAATCCGTTTGGGTGACGCGAAGAAGTCAGAAGTCAGAAGGTAGAAGTCAGAAGACAGGACGACCGGCGCGGTTTGCGGTCGCCGTCGACGGTGATCCGACCCGGCGGGAGCGACGGCGTTCCTCCGGTCACTCAGGTAACGACGATGATGAATCGATCCGTGGTTGCGGCGTTTCTTCTGTGCGTGATGGCGGCGCCGGTGCGTGCACAAGAGCCGGTCGACTTGCTCCTGCGCAGCGGCAAGGTTTTCGCCGCAGACGAGCTGCTGTCCACCTACTCGGCGGTCGCGGTGCGCGACGGACGCATCGTAGCGCTGGGGTGGGACGGTCTAGGCGATCAGTACCGGGCCGCGCGAACCATCGATCTGGGTGGCAAGCTCGTCGTGCCCGGGTTCATCGACACACACATTCACATCAGCGGCGACCCGGAACGATGGGTGGACCTGGCCGGCCTCGAGAACATGTCCGAGCTGAAGGCCCGGGTGACCCGCAAGGCCGAACAGCTCGGGTCGGGCGAGTGGATCACCGGGTACGGCTGGTCGGAGGACGAGCTGGCGGAGCAGCGCCGGCCGATGCGGTGGGACCTCGACGATGCGGCGCCGGTGAACCCGGTGGTGTTGACACGCGCCGGCGGACACAGCTCGGTCGCAAGTTCCTTGGCTCTCGAGGCGGCCGAGTTGACACCGGATACTGAGACGCCCCCGGGGGGCATCATCGAGGTCGACGACGAAGGCCGCATGAACGGCATCCTGCGGGAGGGGGCCCAGGGACTGGCGCGTCGCCTGGTGCCGGACCCGACACCGGACGAGCTGCGGGTCAGCTTCGTCCAAAACTTGCGCGACCTGCTCGGTCTCGGCATCCCCGGCATCATCCAGGCGGGTGTGGGCAACCGGGGATACGCCGACTGGGAGGCGGTCTACGACGAGTTCGCCGGCGAGCTGCCGAGAGCCGCCGTGCAGCTCCGGGTGCCGCCCAACCCCGAGCGCGCCATCGACATGCTGAACCGGTTCGGTCGGACCACCGGAGATGGGAACGAGTGGCTCCGCGTGGGCCCGATGAAGTTCTTCGTCGATGGCGGCTACACCGGCGCCGCCGCCTGGACGCTCGAACCCTACAGGGGGCAGCCAGGCTATTTCGGGACCGGGGCGTTGATCGACGAGGCCGGTCTGTACGAGATCTCGAAGGCGGCCCACGACCTCGGTTGGCAGATGGGGTTCCACACCATCGGCGATGCCGCCATCAAGATGACTGTCGACGTCTGGTCGCGCCTCATCGAGGAATCGCCGCGTGTCGACCACCGGCACTATCTGAATCACTTCACCGTGCGCCCGCCAGCCGAGACGATGCAAAAGATGGCGGACCACAACATCCACATCGCTCAGCAGCCGAACTTCACCTACACGCTCGAGGGCCGGTACGCGGAGCACCTCGAGGGCGACCGGTATCAGACCAACAATCCGCTCCGGTCACCGATGAGTCACGGCGTCTTCGTGGCGCTCGGCAGCGACATCCTCCCGATCGGGCCGATTGTCGGGATCTACGCGGCGGTGACCCGTAAGGGGATGAGCGGCGCGGTCGTGGGGGCCGGCGAGGCGCTGACGATGCCCGAAGCCATCGTCGGCTACACACGGCTGGCCGCCCATCTGACGTTCGAGGAGGACGACAAGGGGAGTCTCGAGGTCGGCAAGCTCGCCGATTTGGTCGTACTCTCACAGGATCTGCTGACCATCGACCCGGAGCGGACACTGGACACCGAGGTCGAGATGACGATTCTGGGCGGCAACGTCGTCTACGAGCGCTGACCACACGCCGTGTCTGACGCGCCGCTTCAGCTTCGCAAGATTCTCGGGCGGCGCGACGTGCTCGCCATCGCGTTCGGCGCGATGGTTGGCTGGGGCTGGGTGGTGCTGGCGGGCGAGATGATCCTGCGCGCCGGCACACTTGGGTCCATTCTGGCGTTTGGGTTCGGCGCCGTCATGGTCTGGCTCGTCGGGCTCACCTACGCCGAGCTGACCGCCGCGCTGTCCCGCGCCGGTGGAGAGATCAGCTTCACCTTCGTTGCCCTGGGACCAGCCGGCGCGTTCATCTGTGGATGGACCCTGGTGCTGGCGTATGTGGGTGTCTGTGCGTTCGAGGCGGTCGCGTTACCGACCGTGGCCAGCTACGTGGCGCCCGGCTTCGAGACCGGGTATCTGTACACGGTCGCCGGGTGGGATGTGCATCTGTCCTGGGTCCTCGTCGGCGTGGCCGGCGCCCTGGCGATCGGGGTCGTCAACTATCGAGGCATCCGGTTCGCAGCGTTTGCCCAGAGTGTGGCCGCCGGCATCTTGCTGTTGGTCGGGCTGGCATTCTTCGTGCCGGGCACCATGAGCGGCGACACGGCCAATCTGGCGCCCTATCTGACCGGTTGGGAAGGGGTGCTCCGAGTCGTCATCATGACGCCGTTTCTCTACATCGGCTTCGACGTCATTCCCCAGATTGCTGAGGAAATCAACATACCGTTCCGCGCCGTCGGCCGGATCATCATCGTCTCGATCGTGATGGCGTTGGTCTGGTACGGCCTCGTGCAGTGGACCGTCGGACTCTCGCTGGCTCCGGAGACGCTGGTCGATCGGGAGCTGCCGACCGCCGACGCGATGAGCGCAGTGTATGGCAGTCCCTGGGCGGGGCGAGTGCTAGTGTTCGGTGGGCTGCTTGGCATCGTCACGAGCTGGAATGCGTTCTTCCTCGGCGCTTCCCGATTGCTGTTCGCCATGGCGCGTGGCGGCATGCTGCCGCCTGTGTTCGCCCGCCTGCATCCGCGCTACGAGTCGCCTGTGGCGGTGGTCTTCGTGTTGACGGTGTTGACGGCGATCGCGCCGTTCTTCGGTCGGCCAGCGCTGGTGTGGCTGACCGACGCCGGGTCGCTGGCGACCGTGGTGGCCTATCTCCTGGTGGCAGTCTCCTTTCTCGTGATCCGGCGACGCTATCCCGATCTCCCCCGACCCTATCGAACCCCGGTCCCGTCGGTGGTAGGATGGCTCGCAGTCACGACCACTGTGTTCTTCATCCTGCTCTACATGCCGTGGAGCCCGTCGGCGCTCGTGTGGCCCCAGGAATGGGCGATCGTGCTGGTCTGGGTGGGCCTGGGCGCGATGCTGGCGTTCGGGATGCGGCGCCGCGTGGCGGCGCTGGGCAGGGGGAGGCAGGCCCGACTCATTCTCGGTGATTACGTGAAGGAGTTGGGACTCTGAGGACGCGCATGCAGTCAGGAGACAGGAGACTGGAGACGGGAGGCAGGAGAAGACCGAACGCATCACCGCATTCAGCGCCCCACCGGCTCGGTGTTCCGCTGCTGGTGCTCGCCGCGCTGGCAGCCCTGGCGAGCGGAGACTGGACCCTCAGCGCGGGCGCGCTGACGACCGTCGAATCGGCCGGGGCGCTCGAGCCGGCGGTGGCGCGTGTGGCCGAGCTGCCGCGGATGCGCTCGATTCTGGTGTCGGTCGACGGCAAGTTGCTCGCCGAGCAGTATTTCAACGGGGCCGCGCCGCACAGGGCCGCCAACCTCAAGTCGGCGTCGAAGAGCATCATCTCGGTGCTGGTCGGGATTGCGGTCGACCAGGGGCATCTCGACGGCGTCGACACGACGATCGACCAGTTCTTCCCGGAGTATCTGGATGACACGGCGAAGAAGCAGATCACGGTCGAGGATCTGCTCACGATGCGGTCCGGGCTCGAGACCACCAGCAACCGCAACTATGGGCGCTGGGTGCAGAGCGGAAACTGGGTGCGGCACGTGCTGACCCGGCCACTCGTGGCCGAACCCGGAACGCAGATGATCTACAGCACCGGCAGCTCACACTTGCTGTCGGCGATCATCACCAAGGCGTCCGACATGGACACCCACAGTTTCGCGCGGAGGTATCTGGGCGAGCCGATGGGGATTTCGGTGCCACGCTGGACCGCTGACCCCCAGGGGATCTACTTCGGCGGCAACGAGATGTCGATGACGCCGCGAGACATGCTGGCGATCGGCGAAATGTATCTCAACTGCGGTCGCGTCGGTACCACGCAGGTCGTCTCCGAGGAGTGGGTGCACACGTCGATCGAGCCGCATGCAACCCGAGACTGGCGTCCGGAGCGCGCCTACGGCTACGGCTGGTGGGTGCGCGACCTGTATGGCTACGACGCGTTCTACGCCTGGGGCTACGGCGGGCAGTTCATCTATGTCGTGCCGGATCTGCGGCTGGTGACGGTCATGACCTCGTCGCCCAACCCGGGGCAGGGCCTGCGCGCGCACCGCAACTCGTTGTACCGGCTGATGGAGGAGGAGATCGTGCCGGTCGTCGCACGGGGAATCTGAGGTGCGCTCTGAGAAGGCAGAAGGCAGTAGGACAGCCGGAGGGCTTCGCCGGTCCTACTTTTCAGCGGTCGGCGAGAGAGGGACGACAACATGTGTGAGCGAATCAGAATTGGTCTGAGTGTCGCGATGGTGGCGACGATGGTCATGCTGGCGATGGCGTGCGGTGGGGCGGGACCGGTCGAGGAGGCGATGCCGGAATCCGAACCGGCCGCGGCCGTCGATACAGGCGCAGGGACTATCGTACGGCTCGACCCGGCATTCGACGCGCTGGTACCGGCCGATGCGCAGATCGAGAAGCTGGCCGATGGTTACGGGTTCACCGAGGGGCCGGTGTGGGTGCGACGGGGCGACCCCGGTCCGTATCTGCTGTTCAGCGACATCCCGAACAACGCCATCAGGAAGTGGTCGCCGACCGAGGGCACGTCCGATTTCATGAATCCGGTCTTCGAGGGCGACCCCGAGGGGCGCTCGGTCGGGTCGAACGGGCTGCTGATCGACAGCGAAGGGCGCTTGATCCTCTGCGAGCACGGGAATCGGCGCATCTCGCGCATCGAAGCCGACGGCAGCATCACGGTGCTGGCGGACCGCTACGACGGCAAGCGCCTGAACAGCCCGAACGACGCGGTCTTCCATGCTAACGGCTGGCTGTACTTCACCGACCCGCCCTACGGCCTGGTGGGCCAGGACGAAGACCCCGACAAGGAGCTCGACTTCAACGGCATCTTCCGGTTGAGCCCTGAGGGCGAGGTCGAGCTGCTGGCGCGCGACCAGACTCGCCCGAATGGCATCGCGCTGTCACCCGATGGGGGCACCCTCTATGCCGCGAACTCCGATGGGAACGACAAAGGGTGGTATGCCTACGGCGTGCTCGATGACGGCACGCTTGGTCCCGGGCGGAAGTTCAATGACGCCAACGAGGACGCTCCCGGGGCGGCCGACGGCATGACGATCGACCGCAACGGCAACCTATTCGCCAGCGGGCCTGGAGGCATCTGGGTGATCAGCCCAGATGGCACACACCTGGGCTCGATTCAGCCGGACGAAGTGCCGGCCAATGCCGGGTGGGGCGACGATGGCAATACCTTGTATATGACGGGTCGCACCGGGCTCTATCGCATCCGATTGAACACGGGTGGGGCGATACCGTAGCGAGCGCTCGAAGAAGTCAGTAGTCAGTAGTCAGTAGTCAGAAGTCAGGAGGCAGGAGGAAGCCCTGCCTCGGTGTTGTGCTGGGCGACGATTGATGTGATCGAGGGGGGGACATGAGATCCGATAGTCGTTTCACAATGAGGGGCTGTCTGGGGGCGCTGGTCTTCCTCTCGATGACAACGGGGGCGGCCGCGCAACAGGGCGCGCAGGACGGGGAGTGGCGGCACTACGGTGGGGACGAGGCCAACACGCGCTACTCGCCGCTCGATCAGATCAACGCCGACAACTTCAACGAGCTCGAGCTGGTCTGGCGGATGAAGACCGACAACTTCGGTCCCACACCTGAGTTCAATTTCCAGTCGACACCGCTCATGGTCGGCGGCGTGGTCTATTCCACGGTGGGTACCCGCCGCGCCGTGGTCGCCGTCGATGCGGGCACCGGCGAGTATCTGTGGATGCATCGGCTCAATGAGGGGCAGCGCGCGGCGGAAGCGCCACGCCGATTGTCCGGTCGCGGGCTGGCGTATCGCGACGACGGCACGAACGGGCAGATCATCTACGTGACCCCCGGCTATCGGATGATCGCGCTCGATGCCTCGACTGGGCAGCGCATCTCAAGCTTTGGCACCGATGGCGTCGTCGACCTGATGCAGGGCATGGACCAGGAGATCGACCCGTTATCTGGCTCGATAGGGCTCCATGCGACGCCGCTGGTGGCCGGCGATACAATCGTGATCGGCGCCGCGCACATCCCCGGGAGCGCGCCCGAGTCAATGCGGAACACCAAGGGGCACATTCGTGGATTCGACGCCGACAGCGGCGAGCGCAAGTGGATTTTTCATACGGTTCCGGGTGGGGACGAATTTGGCAACGACACATGGTTGAACGAGTCGTGGCGCTATACGGGCAACACCGGCGTCTGGGGGCAGATCAGCGTCGACCTGGAGCTCGGCATGGTCTATCTCCCCACCGAGATGCCGACCAACGACTACTACGGCGGCCACCGGCACGGGGACAACCTGTTCTCGGACAGCATCGTGGCCGTGGATCTCGAAACTGGACAGCGCCAGTGGCACTACCAGGTCATCCATCACGACGTCTGGGACTGGGATTTCCCATGCGCGCCGGTGCTCGTCGACGTCGAGATCGAGGGACGCCCGGGAGTCACCAAGGTGATCGCCCAGCCGAGCAAGCAGGCGTGGCTCTACGTGCTCGACCGGGAAACCGGTGAGCCGATCTGGCCGATCGAAGAGCGTTCCATGGAGGCGTCCGACGTGCCGGGTGAGTTGCTGGCGCTGACCCAGCCGTTTCCGACCCGGCCGCCGGCCTATGACCGCCAGGGGGTCAGCGAGGACGACCTGATCGACTTCACACCGGCGCTACGGGCCGAGGCGCTCGAGATCGTCGACAATTTCCGGCTGGGGCCGATTTTCACGCCGCCGGTGGTCGCTGACCCCGACGGCGCTTACGGCACCCTGATGCTGCCGTCGACCGGCGGCGGCACCAACTGGCCCGGTGGCTCGGTCGACCCGGAGACCGGCATCTTCTACCAGTACTCCTTTACCCAGCTCGTCTCGCTGGGACTCGTGAACGACCCGGAGCGATCGGACATGGATTTCATCCGTGGCAATCCTCCGGGGGTGGCGCCACGCGATCGCACCCTCAGCATCCGGGGCCTGCCGTTGGTCAAACCGCCCTGGGGCCGTATCAGCGCGATCGATCTGAAGACGGGCGACATTCTCTGGCAGATTCCGCACGGCGAGACACCAGACAACGTCCGAGAGCACCCCGACCTCGAGGGCGTCGACGTTCCGCGCACCGGACGGATCGGGCGCGTCGGGACGCTCATCACCAGGACGCTGGTGATCGCGGGCGAGGGCGGGACCTTCACCACGCCATCGGGTGAGCGCGGCGCGATGCTGCGTGCCTACGCCAAGGCGACCGGAGAGGAAGTCGGGGAAGTCTACATGCCGGCGCCGGTGTCCGGCTCGCCGATGACCTACATGCACGAGGGCTCGCAGTACATCGTCACGGCCGTCAGCGGCGGCGGCCATGTCGGTGAGTTGCTGGCCTATCGGCTGCCAGAGTAGCTTCCGGTGTTACGACGTGCCGCCCTCGCGGGCGGCACGCTCGCGTTCCCTGAGCTCGCGTCGCAGGATCTTGCCCGACGGCACCTTCGGGATGGCGTCGATGAACTCGACCTGCCGCACCTTCTTGTGCGGCGCGACACTGGCGGCCACGTGGGCCATGATTTCTTCGGGCGTGGCCCGGGCATCGGGCTTCAGCACGACGAATGCCTTCGGAATCTCGCCCACCTCGAGCACCGGGACCGGAATGACCGCGGCGTCGGCCACCGCCGGGTGCGCCTGAATCACGCCTTCGAGCTCGGCTGGCGCTACCTGCATGCCCTTGTATTTGATCAGCTCCTTCACACGGTCGACCACGAACAGATAGCCGTCGTCGTCCGCATAACCGATGTCTCCCGAGTGCAGCCAACCGTCCTCGTCGATCATGTCGCCGGTGGCCTGGGGATTCTTCAGATAGCCCTTCATGACCTGCGGTCCCCGTATCCAAACCTCGCCGGGCTGGCCGGCGTCCGCGTCGGTCTCGGTACCGAGATCGATGACGCGGTACTCGGTGTTGGGTAGCGCGAAGCCGACCGAGGCGTGCTTGATCTCGCGGTCCTTCCCGTTGGCGTGGGTGACGGGGCTGGTTTCGGTCAGCCCGTAGCCCTGCCGGAGGATGACCCCGTGCCGCTCGATACAGGCTTTGGCCACCGGTTCCGGTAGCGGCGCAGCACCCGAGAGGATGTTTTGCAGCTTCGACAGGTCGTAGTTGTCGACCAGCGGGTGCTTGGCCAGCGCGAGCACGATTGGCGGCACGAGGTAGGCCATCGTCACGCCATGTTTCTGGAGCAACTCGAGGAACCCCTCGAGGTCGAACCGCGGCATCGTCACAATGGTGCCGCCAGCGCGGATGGCGCCGCTCATGATCACCACCATGCCGTAGATGTGGTAGAAAGGCAGAATGCCGATCAGGACCTCCTGGTCGGACAGCTGCTCGACCAGGTGGGTCTGGCACAGGTTCGCGACCAGGTTTCGGTGGGTCAGCATGACCCCTTTCGGCAGCCCGGTCGTGCCGCTCGAATAGGGCAAGGCGACCACGTCTTCGTTCGGGTCGATATCGACGTCTGGTGGCTCGCCGCCCCCCGTCGCCAGCGCGCCGAACGGCGTGGCCCCCTTCGCCTCTCCGAAGACGAAGATCTCTTCGACCTGCGTGCCGGCCGCCGCCGCGGTCGCTTTGTCCAGAAACTGCGGAATCGTGACCAGGAACCTTGCTTCGGAGTCGAGCAGCTGCCGTTTCAGCTCGTCGGCTGTGTAGAGGGGGTTGACCGTCGTGTTGGCGCCGCCGGCGGTGGCAACACCGAAGAACGCGACGGCGTACTCCGGCACGTTCGGGCTGTAGATGGCGAGGACGTCGCCCTTGCCGAACCCTCGCGCCGCTAGTCCGGCCGCCGTTGCCCGGACGGCGGCAACCAGTTGCCCGTAGGTGATCGTGCGCCCGGTCGGTCCGTCAATCAGCGCCGGTTTGTCCGTATACTTCGCGGCGTGCTCGAACAGGTGGTCTTGCAGCGACACATTCGGGATGTCGACATCAGGGTAGGGGCTGCGGTAGATCATCGTCGTCTCCATGACTGCGTGTCCGGCGATCCGCCGAAGCACGCGCGTGCGCTATAGCCTATGCCACCGCGCCCATGGCCACAAACATCTCGAGACCGCTCGGTAGCATGGCCCCTGCGACAGGCTCGGGGCTGGCTTTAGGGCCGCTCAGCTCGGCAGCGGTTCTCCGGCCCTGCCAAAGCCTGAAGACGGAAGGCCGAAGCCAGCGAGGCGAGAAGTAGGTCGCCTCGCTACGTCACACAGGTTCCCCCGTCGACCGGAATGACCGCGCCGTTGGTATAGGCGCCGGCCCGCGACGCCAGGTAGATCGCGATGCCGGCCATTTCTTCCGGTCGGCCAATCCGGCCCAGCGGGCACCGTTGCTCGATGTCGTCGCGGAAGCGTTCCAGGGACTGCTCGGTCATCTTGCTCTCGAAGAAACCGGGGGCGATGGCGTTGACCGTGATGTGGTGTGGCGCTAGCTCGAGCGCCAGCGCCTTTGTCATGTGGTGCACGGCCGCCTTGCTTGCCGAGTACGGAAACGTGCCGGTCTGGAGGACCGTCGGTATCTTGATGCCGTCCATCGAGCCGATGTTGATGACGCGGGCCGGGTCATCTGGGTCGGCGGCGGTCGCGAGCAACGGCGTGAGGTCCCGGGTCAGGAAGAAGAGCGCCGTGACGTTCAGCTCGAGCACCTTGCGGAACCCGCTCGGCGGGAAGTCTGCGTAATCGGCGCCCCAGGCGGCGCCGGCGTTGTTTACCAGGATGTCGAGTCGGTCGGTGCTTGCGCCGAGCGCGGCCACCAGCCTCGAGCGGTCGTCGTCGCTAGCGACGTCGGCCGGCAGCGAGTGGCATGAGCCGATCGCAGACAGCTCCGCCGCGACCTGATCGCAGACCTCCGCCTTGCGCGACGAGATGTAGACCGTGGCGCCCGCCTGCAGATAGCCCTCCGCGATCATCTTGCCGATGCCGCGGGACCCCCCGGTCACCAGCGCCGTCTTCCCCGTCAGATCGAACAGGCTTGCAACGTTGATCGCGTTGTTCGTATCAGGTGTCACGTGGTCAGTCACTCCAGCAGCTGTAGCGGGGTCAGCCGGCTGAATGTTTGGAAGTCACGGTCACGGCTGATCAGGGGCACGTCATGGTCGAGGCAACTCTGTGCGATCAAGGCATCGGCGATGCGTGCATTGTGTCCCTTGGCAAGGATGCGTGCCCGCAGCAGGCCGGCCCTCTCCCAGTAGCCGTCCAGCAGATCCAGCTGCGGCAACTGCTGAAACAGCGCTCGAGGACGTTTTGGCAGGCGCGGGGCACTCAGCAGCTCGCAGAGCACCACCGGTGGCAGTACTGCCTGCTGCTGCTCCAACGCAAGGTCGACCGCCAGCACGTCCTTGCCGGTCGATCCGTCGAGGTAGGCCACCACCGAACTGGTATCGAGCGCGATCACACTCGGTCCTCGCGGAGTCGGTCGAGTGCTACGGACAACTTCACCTTGCCGCGAAGCCTTCGCAGTCCTCGATATGCGTCGGCGGCCGCCATCAGCCGGAGCCCTTCGCGCACCGTGGCGGTGACCCCTTTGCCGCTCGCTTCCTGGGCCCGCTCGAGGAGTGCGTCCGGTACCTCCACGGTGATTTTTCGAGTCGGCATGGTGCAAGAATACCAGCATAAACACCAGCATTCAATATGGTAACGTCCTGGCATTTCTTGACTCGACTACCTGCACGGCAGAGAACCCCCGGGAAGCCTCACACCGGAGAATCCTTGACCGCGTCGTCTTCCTCCACACGCTACACCCTCCTCTCGAGTCTGGGTCGCGTCGGCATGGGCGAGGTGTTCCTGGCCGACGACACGCAGCTTGGCCGCAAGGTGGCCATCAGGTTCTTGAGCGAGGCGCTCGAGGCAAACGAGAAGGCACGCGAGCGGCTGCGCCGCTCGCGTCAGAAGCGTGGCCGGCCCTCTCCGGCTGGGGGGCAGGCGGTCGTCTGCTGCTCATCGCCTATTCGGGTGATGGGGACGTCGGCGCGGCTTGGGCCGACGAACGGTCGGTGCTGCCGGAGGAGCCGCCGCACATGATCATGCAGCCGGAGACCCGCCGCTGGTATGCCCGTATGCTGCTCGATCGAAACGGGGCGGGCGACAAGGACAAGGCGCGCACCCTGCTCGACGAGGCGATCGAGATGTATGGCACGCTGGGCATGCCCCGTCACCACGACATGGCGAAGGGGATGCTGGGCGCGCTCTAGGGGAAGAAGCTGTAAATGATGACCAGATATGGTCATAATAAGGTCATGAAAAGCGCCAAGGTCTCAGAGCTGAAGGCGAAGCTGAGCGGCTACCTCTCGGACGTACGTCGGGGAGAGACGGTCACAGTGTGCGATCGACAGACCCCGATTGCCCGTCTCGTGCCGTTGGACGATCGGCCGGACGGATTTGATGTGCGCGAGCCGGCCGAGTCCAGGGCATTGCCGGACGGATTGCCGATCCGTCTCCGGAAACGTGTCGACGTCGTCGCGCTGCTGCGTGAGGAGCGTGACCAACGGTGATCGTGTATCTCGACACCAGCACCGTGCTGCAGGCCCTGGTGGGTCGCGGCACGACGCTGTCCGAGTGGGGGCAGTGGGAGCGTGCCTACACGAGCGGGCTGATGGGGGTGGAGGCGCGACGCGCGCTGGACAGGCTGCGTCTCGAGCAGGCGCTCGACGACGATGGGCTCGCCACCGCCCACGAGGCCCTTGGCGCCATCGAGAGCGCCATCGGGGCGATACGCCTGACCGCTGCGGTGCTCCGACGCGCGAGCCGGCCGATGGCGACCGTCGTGAAGACGCTGGACGCGATCCACCTGGCGAGCGCGCTGCTGTTCGAAGAGCATCGACAAGAACGGATGGTGTTTGCGACCCACGATCGGCGGCAAGGGGTGGCCGCACGGGCGCTCGGTCTGCAGGTGATCGGAACCGCGTAGCATGCCCCGGCGCCAAAGAAGCAACTCGTGTCAGAATCCGGCATCGGCGGGGTCACAGAAACCGGTGGCGCCTGGGCCAGGTACGTGGGCACTACCCATTTCGTGGCGCAGGGCTTCAGCCCTGCGATGTCAGCGCTTGCGCCGCTCCTGTGGCGCAAGGCTTCAGCTGTGCGAACCGACTCCCAGTCCGTTCACAGCAGCTCGTCCAGCAGCAAGACATCCAGTTCTGGAGCCCGCCTGAACACCGCTTCGTTCGTGACGAGACCGGACGCGCCGGCGGTCCCCTCGGCACCCTCTACCCACCTGTAGATCCGCCTCACTTATGTATTTCAGGCATGTGAATAGATTTCTCATATTACGTAACATACGTATAATGCGAACATGACCCAGAGAAAGCCTGCTTCTGGCAACCGCGAAGAGCGAGTCGTGACGGCCACTTACGCGGCCAAGAACTTCGGGGCGTTGGTGGATCGGGTCCGTGAAGAGGGGGCAACCTACGTGGTCGAGCGGGGAGGGGCGCCGGTGGCCGAGATCAGGCCCGCGCAGCGTCCGTTCACCGGACGCGATCTCCTCGCATTGATTGAATCAGGGCCTCGCGCGGACGAGGAATACCTGCGAGCGGTCGAGGAGGGTATCGCGCTGATGAATCGTGACGAGGAGCCGGTGAACCGGTGGGAAACCTGATCGACTCGAGCATCCTGATCGCGGCCGAGCGTGGACGGCTCGACCTCGCGGAGCACTTGGAGCGACGGCTCGACGACCGGTTCGCGATCGCGGCTATCACCCTGTCCGAGGCGCTGCACGGCGTTCACCGGCTGCAGGGGGTACGGCAGGTCCGCGCTCGCGCCTTGCTTGACCGCTGGCTGCAGCAACTGCCTGTGGTTCCGTTCGGGCGTCCGGTCGCGGAGACGCACGCCGTGCTCGGTGCCGATCTCGCCGGTCGCGGCGAGACGATGGGAGCCCACGATCTCCAGATCGCCGCCACAGCCGTGCACCTGGGCTACGACGTGGTGACGCGAGACCGCCGCAGCTTCGCCCGACTCGCCGACCTTCCGGTGCAATACTGGTAGTCGCCGAAGGCCAGGCTGGCGCCTGGCTTCGCAGACCTGCGGGCCTGCGCCACAGGAGTCAGTCAGAGCCCGGACCAGCTTCTGTGGCGCAAGGCTTTTGCCTTGCGAAGGACAACCCGCAGGGTTGTCCTCTTGTTCCCTCAATTCTCGGAAAATTCGTGTCGTCGCCCTGCCTGGAACTCATCGACGAAATCGAGCTGCGTCGCCGCCGGGTGCGGTCCCGCTTCGGTGGTGTCCCCAAAGACCATAGTCGGGTGTCCGTCGGGCGAGTACGCCGGCCACTCGGGCAGGCCACCGCCGTTGGGGTTGCCGGTGGCGGCGAAGCGCACCCAGGTGTCGGCCAGCTCGTTCGATAGCTCCCTGTCGCGGTCGTCGTAGTCGCGGTTGGCGTAGGGATAGGGCGCGCGGCCGAGGTTGTTGAACACGTAGACGATCTCGGCCGCGTGGAAGGCGCGCAGCTGATCGCGGTCGGCCGCCGGCGCCGACCGGGTGAAGTAGTAGAGATACGCGGGCGAGCCGACCCTCGACATCAGGTCGGCCCAGGTCCGCATCTCCCAGCCGAAGCTGCGCGACGCATAGCTGTCGAAGTAGGCTCGCCGCGCCTCCTCGTCGGTTGAGGCGGGGTAGACGTCGTGGTGCGTGGCCGCCATGGCACCGAACTGCCGCTCGACCGCGGTCCGGTGCGCCGCTAAATCGGCCGGTGCGCCGCCGGCGGCCAGCGTGGTCCCCTCGTCGGCGTTCGACCCGACGATGATCGGCACGTCGTGCTGCTTGCCGCTCGCGAATGTGTCGTAGACGCTCTGTTCGAGCACCCAGCCGTCGACGTTGGCTGCCGTCCTGAATCCGACTGCACGGCTCCGGGTGAACTCGACGATTTGTTCGCCGGTCACGGCGCGCATCGACGCGAGGGAGACCTCACCGCCGCTTGCGGCCAGCAGTCCGTCGATCCAGCGTTCGCCGACCGCCTCGGCGGAATCGCCGCGCATCGACGCCTCGGTCAGGTGGCTCGTGCCGCCAAAGACCCCTCCACTCTCGCCGATGACACCGTGAAATAGACCGGCGGCCAGCGGGGTGGCCTGCAGCACGTTCACGCTCCAGGAGCCGGCCGACTCGCCGAAGATGGTGACCCGGTTCGGGTCGCCCCCGAACGCCGCGATGTTGTCACGCACCCACTCGAGTGCCGCCACCTGGTCGAGCACGCCGTAGTTGCCCGACGAGCCGTGCGGGTCTTCTGCACTCAGCAGCGCGTGCGCGAGATAGCCGAGGGGGCCGAGCCGGTAGTTGGTGGTCACCACCACCGCGCCACGCGCGGCCAGCGCCTCACCCCGATAGACCACCGATGCGCCGGTGCCGTTGTTCAGTCCGCCGCCGTGCACCCAGACGAGCACTGGCTGCGCGGCGTCGGCCGACTCGGCGGCCGTCCAGACGTTGAGATAGAGGCAGTCCTCGCTCATTTCGTCCGCGCCCGGGCCATAGAACGAGTCGACCGGCCGTGTGGCCTGCATGCAGGCCGGCGCGAAGGCGGTCGCGTCGCGGCTGTCTTCCCAGGCGGCAACCGGCTGCGGGGATTGCCACCGCAGCTCGCCCTCCGGCGGCGCGGCGAACGGGATGCCCTTGAACACCCGCACGGTCGCGTCGATGTCCGACATGGCACCGGCGATGTCGCCACCGGTCACCGCGATCGTCAGGGGGTCGGTCACCGGCGCTCCTGCCTCGTCAGTTTCCCCTGCGCCGCCGCACCCAACCGCCGCCAGCGCGAGACCCGCCAGGAGTGTCGTTGTTGCTCGTGTCATCGTTCTCTTCCTTTGCGAGTTCGTGGCGCAGGCCTTCAGGCCTGCGATCGCATGGCTGAAGCCATGCGCCACAAAAGGGTCCTACTGCTCCGCGAGCGGGATGAACAGCGAAATCCGATCCTCGGTGCCGATCGCCCGCGAGATGTGTCCCTGCCCCGTGGTGTCCTCGGCGAGCAGGATGTGCCCGGGGTGCAGCCTGACCTTCGTGCCGTCGCCGAACTCCACCTCGCTCTCGCCGCTCAGCGTGATCACATACTGTCGGCGCGGCGCCGTGTGGAACGGGAGGTCGTAGTCGAGCGACGTGCGTCGGAACTGGAGGCTGGTAACGTCGACCGGCTCCGACAGCTCTGTAGCGCCCCGCTGCGGGCCGAGCGGCACGTCGTACTCTTCGACGTGGGTCTGGCCGTCCGGTCCGGTGTACATCCGGCTGACCTTGATCGGGGTCCGCTCCTGGGCGATCGCGTGCGTGTCGCCCGTCCAGTGCAGACCGACGAAGACGAGCGTCGGAATCCAGCCGAGTGTGACGATACCGATCGCGATTCTGCGTCCTGTGTTCATGGCGGCTCCCAGCAATTGCGTGCGCGGATGTTTCTGTTCGGTGATTATAGGCCCGACTGCGTCCAGGATGGGCGCTCGGGGACTACCTCCGGCAATTCGTCAGAGATCTGCGAGATGGCTGACGCTGGCCGCCAGGCGGAGCGTCCATGGCGGCGTCGGGTCGATGTGCGTGACCGACGCGTTCGGAAACCACGCTGGTGCCGACTCGCCTGGCTCGAGCGCCAGGTGGAATTCAGCGAGCGCGCGACAGACGAGCCCGTGGGTGACCACGGCCACTGTGGCGGACCCGGCGTCGGCTGAGGCGCCGATGTGCGCCCAGGCCGCGGCTACGCGCTCACGGAACAGGTCCCACGTCTCACCGCCGGGCGGGTCGTGCTCGGGGCCATAGAACTGGTGCTCGACTTCGGCGTACGGCCGCCCGCGCAACTGCCCGAGGTCGCGTTCGCGCAGCAGCGGGGTGACCTCGAGCGGGACCGTTCTGTCGGGCGCCAGCGCCGCCGCCGTTTGACGAGCACGTGGATAGTCGCTCGCGATGATCCGGGTCAGACCGGCGTCAGCCAGGCGTGCGCCGAGCCGCTCGGCCTGGCGTGACCCATGCGCGCTCAGTGGGGTGTCGGGCGCCTGCACGACCCGTTCGGCGTTGCCCGCGGTCTGGCCGTGGCGTATCAGGTAGATCATCGAGGGAGCTGACGGGAGGCGGCGCGCGACTACCGTCTACGATCCATTGTACCAATCTCCCGACCGGTGACGTGTGGTAGGGTCCGGGCACCGTCATGAGCGCACCCTCGCTGCTCGAGCGTGTCGGCTTGCATCGTCCGGAGCTTCGCGCCTGGGCGATGTACGACTGGGCCAACTCCGCCTTCATGGCGACGGTCGTCACGGCCGTTTTCCCGATCTATTTTCCGTTGGTCGCTGCCGCCGAGCTCGACCCCGCGGTTGCGAGCTTCCGCTTCGCGTCGACGACGTTCATCGCGTTGTCGATCGTGGCGGTGCTGGCACCGGTGTTGGGTGCTATCGCAGACGTGGCCGCCGTCAAGAAGAAGATGCTCGCCGTGTGTCTGGCGCTCGGGGTTGTGGCGACTGCCTGCATGTTCTTCATCGGGCGTGGCGACTGGATGCTGGCAGCCGTGCTGTTCATTCTGGCGAACATCGGCGCGACCACCAGCTTCGTCTTCTACGACTCGCTGCTGCCGCACATCGCCAGCACCGACGAGATGGACCGGGTGTCGACCTCCGGGTATGCGCTCGGCTACCTGGGCGGCGGGGTGCTGCTGGTGGTGAACCTGGCGTGGATTCTGGCGCCGGAGCGGTTCGGACTCGACGGGCAGGAGATGGCGATGCGTCTATCGTTCGTCAGCGTGGCCGTCTGGTGGGTCGGGTTTTCGATTCCACTGTTCAGGACGGTGCCCGAGCCGGCCCGGGCTCTCGAAGTGGACGAGCAGGCGAGTGCGAATCCGATCCCGACGGCGCTCGTGCGGCTCGGCGAGACGCTCAGAGAGCTGCGTGGCTACAAGCAGGCGTTCCTGATGATGCTGGCGTTTCTCGTCTACAACGACGGCATCGGCACGATCATCCGGATGGCGACCACGTTCGGGACCGAAATCGGACTCGAGCAGGGCGACCTCATCACCGCCATCATGCTGGTGCAGTTTGTCGGAGTGCCGTTCGCTTTCATCTTCGGCCAGATCGCCGGTCGCCTTGGCGCCAAGCGCGCCATCTTCCTGTCGCTGGCTGTCTACGTTGGCATCAGCATCTTCGCGTACGGCATGACGACGGCCGCCGAGTTCTACACGCTGGCGATGCTGGTCGGTATGGTGCAGGGCGGCAGCCAGGCGCTCAGCCGGTCGCTCTTCGCCAGCATGGTGCCGCGACACAAGTCGTCGGAGTTTTTTGGGTTTTTCGGCGTCTTCGAGAAGTTCGCCGGCATCGTGGGCCCCGGGGTCTTTGCCGTGATGATCCTGGTGACTGGGTCGAGCCGTGGAGCCATCCTGTCGATCATCGCATTCTTCGTCATCGGCGGCCTGCTGCTGGCGAGAGTGGACGTCGAGGAGGGGCAGCGGGTGGCCCGAGACGCCGAGGCGGACCTGAGGGCGGGTCGATAGCTCGAAGGAGACAGGAGACAGGACAAGCCTGAGGGGCTTCGCCCGCTTTGTCATTTGTGGCGCAGGCCTTCAGGCCTGCGAGGCAAGGCTGAAGCCTTGCCCCACGAAAGAGTCGATTCACGGGTGGTCTGAGATCGGGTCGGGTGTCACGCCTTCGGCGTCGAACACCTGTCTGGCCAGCCGGAACGCTTCCACACCGGCCGGGATGCCGCAATAGACTGCCACCTGCATCAGGGTGTCCCGGATCTCCTCGACCGTGCAGCCGTTCCGCAGCGCGCCGCGCACGTGGGTCTTGAACTCGTCGCCGCGGTTCAGCGCGGCGATCATCCCGAGATTGATCAGGCTGCGCTGACGGTCGTCGAGCGTCTTTCTCGTCCACACCGCGCCCCAGCAATATTCGGTCACCAACTGCTGAAACTCGGCGTTGAAGCTGTCGAGCCCGGTGAGCGCGCGGTCGACATAGTCGTCGCCCAACACCTTGCGCCTGGCCTTCAGTCCCTCTTCATGTAGCGCCGTGGACATCGTATCGGTCTCCTTGTGCGAGTGAACGCCGGTCGCGAGTGTACCATTCACCGCGTGGAGGGTCGTGAATGGACTTCAACTTGAGTGAAGAGCAAGCGGCGCTGCAGGCCGCGGCGCGTACGTTTGCCCGCAGCGAGATGCTGGCAGTTGCCGAAGAGACCGAGCGGGAGGCGACGCCGCTGTCGCGTGATTGGCTGAAGCGGTATGCCGAGATGGGCTTCCTCGGCGTCAACGTGTCGGCAGACTACGGCGGCCTCGGTCTCGGCAATGTCGAGGCGTTCCTCGTGCTGGAGGAGTTCGCCAAGATTTCGTCGGCGGTGGCGTTTCCGATTTTCGAGTCCGTGGCCGGGCCGGTGCACGCACTCGCCCACTTCGCGGACGATGCGCTGAAGCAGCGGGTCATTCCGGCCGTCTGTCGGGGCGAGATGATTGTCGCCGTGGCGATGTCAGAGCCGGATGCCGGGACGGCGTTGACCGACCTGCGGACACGGGCCGAGCTGCGCGGCGACCGGGTGGTGATCAACGGTGCCAAGCGCTGGTGTTCCGGGGGCGGGCACTCGGATGCCTACCTTGTCTACTGCCGGCTGTCGGACGCGCCCGGCGCCAAAGGAATCGGGGCCGTCTACGTTGACATGGGCACGCCCGGCTTGACCTTCGGTGAGCCGGAGCAGCTGATGGGTTTTCGGGGCATCCCCGATTCGGATCTCTACTTCGAAGAGGTGTCGGTGCCGGCCGACCAGATCGTGGTGCCGGCCGGTGGCTTCGCGAAGCTGATGCAGGCGTTCGACCTCGAGCGCTGCGGAAATGCGACGATGGCGCTGGGTCAGGCCTCCGGCGCGCTGGAAGAGGCGCTGGTCTGGGTGCAGGACCGCCGCCAGTTCGGCAAGCCGATCGTCGAGTTCCAGGCGGTACAGCTCAAGTTGGCGGAGATGGCGATGCGGGTCGAGGCGTCCAGGCTGCTCATCTACCGCGCCGCCCAGGGCGCCGAAAGTGGGCTGCCGTCCATTCTCGATTCGAGCATCGCCAAGTGCGTCGCCAACGAGGCGGCCCGCGAAGTGACCAGCGCCGGGGTCCAGCTGATGGGCGGCTACGGCTACTCGCGCGACTACCCGATGGAGCGACGGATGCGCGATGCCTGGGGATGGGGCATCGCCGGCGGGACGATCGACATTCAGAAGGTGAACATCGCGTCGGCGCTCGTTGGGCGGCGGTTTGATCAGAGACGGTGAGGGAGATACCCGACCCATAGCCCGGCCAAGAGCGCTCAGCCAGCGAGCCTCAGGTTGGAAAGGAGGCGAGTCTCTCCTCCACCCCATCGGGCAGCGGCGTGCGCGCCGTGTTCATGACCATCGCCAGCAGCTGGTAGTAGCCGAGAATTCCGACGGTGTCGATGACTCCTTGCTCGTCGAACAAGGCCAGCGCACGCGCATAGGTCGGGTCGCTGACGCACTGGTTGCCGAGGAGCTCCAGACAGAAGTCGTGCAGCGCCGCTTCGTCCTCGGCCATTTCGGCCGGTCGGCGGCTCTCGGCGATGGCGTCGATGACGGCCTCCGTCAGACCAGCCTCGCCCGCAGCCGCCGCGTGGACATTCCACTCGTACTGCTGGCACCAGTGGCGGGCCGCGATCAGAATTGCCATCTCGCTCAAACGCGAGGGCAGTGCGCTGTGGTATCGGACATACTCGCCCACCCGCTGCGCCCGGCGCAGCAGCTCGGGGCTGCGGAGCAGTGGCACGAACGGGCCCTCGAATTCGGTGGTGTTGCGTGTGGCCTTGAAGTCGGCGACCGCCGCCGCCTGTTCCTCGGTCATCTCCGCGTCCGGTATCGGTGGCATGCGGTCCTGGGGTTCCACTCGGGTTCCTTTCTCTGATTGGTTGCGCATCAATCGTATAATGTCCGCCATCGCTCGCATGGTTGCCGGTGCGCGATAACGGGTCCTCCGTGGCCGCGGTGAAGGCGGGCCCGGTGTCTCGCTACCGACGACCGCGCGCCTGGTCTGGCAGGTCGTCACGTGCAGATGTCCGTTCGATAGCAAGGCCCGTCAGGGCCGCCTGGGGAAGGAGCAAAGCGATGGCACGCAAGAAAGCATCCGATTTCGACCCGGCGTTGCTCGACATGCTGGACGATTACGTGCATGGCGGCATCAACCGCCGGCAGTTCATCGACGGCGCCGGGAAGTTCGCTGTCGGCGGGATCACCGCCGCCGCGCTCGTCGATAGTCTCAGTCCGACCTACGCGGCCGAGACGCAGCAGGTCAGTCCGGAAGACAGCCGGCTGAAGACAGAGTATGTCGAATACGACTCGCCCCAGGGTGGCGGCACCATCCGGGCGCTGCTCAGCCGGCCGGTCGATGCGAGCGGCAGGCTGCCGGGCGTGCTGGTCATTCACGAGAATCGTGGGCTGAATCCACATATCGAGGATGTGGCGCGTCGCGCTGGGCTCGCCGGATTCCTGGCCTTGGCGCCCGATGCGCTGTGGCCGCTCGGGGGGTATCCAGGAAACGACGACGACGGTCGCACCATGCAGAGAGAGCGTGACCGGGCCGAGATGATCGAGGACTTCGTCGCGGCGGCCGGTTTTCTGCGGTCACACGCCGAGTGCACGGGGCAGATCGGGGCGGTCGGCTTCTGCTACGTTGGCGGCGTGGTCAACACGCTTGCGGTCCGTCTTCCGAATCTGGGGGCCGGAGTGCCGTTCTACGGGAGTCAACCGCCGCTCGAGGACGTGCCGAAGATCCAGGCGCCGCTGCTGATCAACTATGCCGGCAACGATGATCGGATCAATGCGGGGGCCGCGGCTTACGACGAGGCGCTTGCCGACGCCGGCAAGACCGCGACGTCGTATGTGTATGAGGGCGTCAACCACGGATTCCACAACGACACGACTCCACGGTTCGACGAGGCGGCTGCCACGCTAGCGTGGGAGCGGACGGTCGCGTTCTTCAATGAGCATCTGCGATAACCAGCGGAACGTGCGCGTGGCGGTGCGCAAGGCATGACCTATCAGGAACTGTTCAACTTGTCCGGTCGGGTCGCGGTGGTCACCGGTTCCTCGAAGGGAATCGGACGGGTCATCGCGGAGACGCTAGCCGAGGCCGGGGCCCGCGTGGTGGTGTCGAGCCGGAGGATGGAGAGCTGTAAACCGGTTGCCGACGGCATCACGGCCGCCGGGGGCGAGGCGGTGGCCATCCCGTGCCACATGTCGCACCTCGACCAGGTCCGGGCGTTGGTCGACCGGACGTTGGAGCAGTGGGGACAGATCGACGTGCTGGTCTGCAATGCCGCCGTGAACCCGCACTTCGGTCCGATGGTCGACGTGACCGAGTCGGCTTACGACAAGGTCATGGACACCAACGTGAAGCACAACCTGTGGTTGTGCAACCTGGTGCTGCCGCAGATGGCGAGCCGCGAGGATGGCTCCGTCATCATCGTCTCGAGCATTGGTGGGCTCAAGGGGCACGACAAGCTCGGGCTCTACGCGATCTCGAAGGCGGCCGATTTTCAGCTTGCCCGCAACCTGGCGGTCGAGTGGGGTCGCAGCAACATCCGGGTGAACTGCATTGCACCGGGGCTCGTGCGCACGGACTTCGCCCGGGCCCTCTGGGAGGATCCCGACCGGCTTCGCGAGGCGGTTTCCACCTATCCGCTGGGGCGAATCGGGGAGCCGGAAGACATGGCCGGTACGGCGCTGCTTCTGGCTGCTCCGGCCGGGCGCTTCATCACCGGTCAGGTGCTAGTCGTCGACGGTGGCGCCACGATATCCTCAGGACGGTATACCTAGGGGAATCTCCAAGAAGTCAGAAGAGGCCGGAGGGTTCTGCCGGCTTCCATCCAGAGACACGAGAATCCATGAATATACAACTTTTTCAGTTCCTGCATTTGGTCTCCGTGCTGCTGGTTTCCGGCGTGACCTTCGCGGCCTTCGCGGCGCCGCACCCCGACAACCGGAGCTCCTATCTGAAGATGTCCGGAGTGCTCAGCCTGCTGGTCGTTCTCAGCGGTGGCGGCACGCTGGGGATGATGGGGCTCGGGTTCCCCGCCTGGGCGTGGGTGAAGGTGGTCTGCTGGTTGGTGCTGACGGGTCTCACCGGGATGGCGTTCCGGATGACCGGCCAGATCCGCATGCTGACGACGGTCGCCGTGGTCGCCATTCTGATCGCGGTCACGATGGTGACGTACAGACCGTTTTAGTACTTAGACGGGGCTGCGCCCCGAACCCCACGCGGTGGCTTGTGGGGGCCCCTCGCCCCACGCCGCCACCGCGGGCCGCACATTGTCGCGCGGCCTGGCGGCCACGTTAAAGACTTGAAGCCGCCTGCTTAGACGGGGCTACGCTCCGAAACCCACACCGGTACTGTTGGTGCCAGCCCAGATCTAGCATGGCTCTGGCGTCCGGAAACCGGCGCCCGCCTGGGCGGCATTGCTTCGCTCGACTCGACTGCCGAGCTAGGGCTACCCGGCGTCGATGAGCGTTACGCCTTTGCGCGCCAGGTCCCGCGCGCGTTCGTCATAGCCGGCGAATCGCTGGTCTTGTGTCTGGCCGCGCCGGAAGCGGATGTAGATCTGCTGGACGATCACCACCAGCTTGAACACGCCGAAGACGTGATACCAGGCGATGTGGTCGAGATCGAAGCCAGTCCGACCCGCGTATCGTTCGACCACCTCGGCCCGCGTTGGGAAGCCGTCGTGGTGCGTCGGCATCCGGGAGCCCTGGCGCCAGCGTGGGTCGTCACCCGCCTCGTTCCAGAAGTTCAGTAGATAACCCAGATCCATCAGCGGGTCGCCCCGCGTGGTCATGTCCCAGTCGAGCACCGCGACCGGGGTGGCCGGGTCGGCGGCGGCGAGCATCACGTTGTCCAGCTTGTAGTCGTTGTGGAGGAGCGCCGTGACCTGCGGGTCCGGGACGGCCTCCTCGAGCCAACGCAGCATCCGGTCGACGTCGGCCACTTCCTGGTCCTTGGCAGCCTGCCAGCGACGGCCCCATCCTTCGACCTGTCGTTGTGCGAACCCCTCCGGTCGGCCCAGCTCTTCCAGACCGACTGTCTCCGGTGGTACCCGGTGCAGGTCGGCGAGCACATCCACGATCATCTCGCCAATCCGTCGGTTGAGCTCTGGTCGGCCCTCGAGCTCAGCTGGCAAATCCCGTCGGATGACGATGCCGTGGCGCCGCTCCATGACGTGAAAGTCGACACCGAGAATGGCTGGGTCGGTGCAAAGCGCATAGCTTTGTGGCGCCAGTGGGAACGCCTTTCCGAGGCGCTCCAGCACGCGGTGTTCCCGCCGCATGTCGTGGGCGGTCGGCGCGATGGGACCCAGCGGTGGCCTGCGGAGCACGTACTCCGAGTTGCCGAACCGCAGCAGATAGGTGAGATTGGCATGCCCGCCGCCGAATTGCTGCAGCGTGAGCGGACCTTCCGAGTGCGGCAGATGCGCGCGGAGCCAGGGCTCGAGCCGGCTCAGATCCAGCTGTTCATCGGGTCGGACCGCGACCACTTCGGGATCGGTGGGCGGAGCCACAACTCCCTCAGGCGATCTCGAACAAACCGGCAGCACCCATCCCGCCGCCGATGCACATCGTGGCCACGACATGCCGAGCGCCGCGCCGTTTGCCTTCGATCAGGGCATGGCCGACCAGCCGCGCGCCGCTCATGCCGTAGGGATGGCCGATCGAAATCGACCCACCGTCGACGTTGAGCCGCTCCATCGGGAGGCCGAGCCGGTCCCGGCAGTAGACCACCTGCACGGCAAAGGCCTCGTTCAGCTCCCACAGGTCGATGTCGTCCATTGTCAGCCCGTGGCGCTCGAGCAGCGTCGGTACGGCGAAGACCGGACCAATTCCCATCTCGTCGGGTTCGCACCCAGACACCACCAACCCACGGTAGATGCCGAGTGGCTCGAGCCCGCGGCGCGAGGCCAACGCCCCATCCATGACCACACAGGCCGAGGCGCCGTCAGAGAGCTGGCTGGCGTTGCCGGCGGTGATGCACTTGTCGGCGCCCATCACCGGGGTCAGTCCGGCCAGACCCTCGAGGCTTGTGCTCGGGCGGTTACCCTCGTCGCGCGACAGCGTCACCTCCTCGTCCCAGGTCTCGCCGGTTTGCTTGTTCGTGGCCAGCTTTGTGGTGGTCAGCGGCACGATCTCGTCGTCGAGGCGACCGGCCTCCTGTGCGGCGGCGGTCCGCTGCTGGCTCACCAGGGCGTAGGCATCCTGTGCATCGCGGCCGACCGCGTAGCGCGTGGCCACGACCTCGGCGGTGTCGATCATGCTCATCCAGAGCTCCGGCTTGTGGCGCATCAGCCACTCCTCGGTGAAGTGCTCCTTGTTCAGCGCGTTCTGGACGAGACTGATCGATTCGACACCACCAGCCACCATGACCGGCACCCGGTCGGTGACGACACGCTGCGCCGCAACGCTGATCGCCTGGAGGCCGGAGCTGCAGAACCGGTTGATCGTGGTGCCGGCCGTCGTCACCGGCAGGCCGGCGCGGATGGCAGCCATCCGCGCCACATTGTGCCCGGTGGCGCCCTCCGGCAACCCGCACCCGAGCACCACATCCTCGACCTCGCCCGGCTCGACCCCGGCACGCTCGACGGCATGCCTGATGGCGTGCGCAGCGAGGACGGCGCCGTGCGTCTTGTTGAAAGCGCCCCGGAAGGCCTTACCGATGGGTGTTCTGGCTGTGGAGACGATGACGGCGTCGGGCATGCGAGGCGCTCCTCTAGTTCTGGTCGCTCTTTCTCAGTTCCATCCGCGCCACCGCGCGCCGGTGCACCTCGTCCGGGCCGTCGGCCAACCGCAGCGTGCGGGCGTGTGCCCAGGCGGCCGACAACCCGAAGTCGTCGCAGATTCCGGCGCCGCCATGCAGCTGGATCGCGCGGTCGATCACGGCAAGCGCCATGTTGGGCGCCACCACTTTGATCATGGCGATCTCGGCCCGGGCGACCTTGTTGCCGACCGTGTCCATCATGTGCGCCGCCTTCAGAGTCAGCAGACGGGCCTGATCGATCTCGATCCGCGAGTTGGCGATCTCGGCCATGACCACGCCCTGATCGGCCAGCGGTTTGCCAAACGCGATGCGCGACTTCGCCCGCGCACACATCGCCTCGAGCGAGCGCTCGGCCAGCCCGATGAGCCGCATGCAGTGGTGAATGCGGCCCGGACCAAGGCGGCCTTGGGCAATCTCGAACCCGCGTCCCTCACCGAGCAGCAAGTTGTCCCGTGGGACCTTCACGTTCTCGAACGTGAGCTCGAAGTGCCCATGGGGCGCATGGTCGTAGCCGAACACCGTCAGCGGGCGCACGAGCGTGACGCCGGGTGTGTCGGTGGGCACCAGGATCATCGACTGCTGCTGGTGCTTCTGAGCGTCCGGGTCGGTCTTGCCCATCAGGATGAGCAGCTTGCAGCGTGTGTCGCCGGCACCCGACGCCCACCACTTGCGTCCGTTGATCATGTAGTGGTCGCCGTCACGCTCGATCCGGGCGCAGATGTTGGTCGCGTCCGACGAGGCGACCTCCGGTTCGGTCATCGCATAGGCCGAACGGATCCCGGCTTCCAGCAATGGCGTCAGCCACTGCTCTTTCTGGGCCTTGGTGCCATAGCGGACCAGCACTTCCATGTTGCCGGTGTCCGGCGCCGAGCAGTTACACGCCTCGGGCGCGATCGGGGAGCGGCCCATGATTTCGCACAGTGGCGCGTACTCGAGATTGGTCAAGCCAGCGCCGAGCTCGCTGTCGGGAAGGAAAAGATTCCACAATCCGGCGGTGCGCGCCGCCTGCTTCACTTCTTCCATGATCGGCGGCGATGCCCATCGGTTGGTGCTCGTCTCGACCTGCTCGGTATAGATCTGCTCGTTGGGGTAAATCGCCTCGTCCATGAAGCCCAGAAGGCGCTGGCGGAGCTCTTCGGTCCGTGCGGAGTATGAGAAGTCCATCGGTTCTTTCTGGGAGCGCACACGCGTGCGGGTCCGGCGGGTCGTTGCTCACAGCGAGGGAGCTGCATCGCCGGTCATCCCGCATCTCCGTCACCGGCGCCCTTGTCGCCTACCAGGGCACCAGCAGAGTATAATGCGCTCGCTTCACAACGAGTGCGAACAAGGGGGGGTTCTGCGTGCGTTCACCAGAGCCGGACGGTGCATGTGTCGGAGTGGGCACGTCGGCCCCGCGCGGCGGCCCGTCCGGGCACAGCTCCCGTTCGGTTCCGGTGGTCGGTGTCGTTCTGTTCAAGAGCGTAAGCCGTTGTCGGGGGGCTCGCCCATTCGGCGGGTCTGGTAGGTGAACCCGAACGCGTCGATACCGCGCGAGTAAGGAGCAGACCGAGATGCCTGTGCGACACGACCTCCCGAGAGCGGTGAACGGTTCCGTGGCTGCCGCAGCCCTCCTGGTTGCCGTCGCCGTTACCGCAACCGCGCAACCGCTCGACCTCGACAAGGCACAGGTCGAGGAGTTCATGTTGACCGCCGAGGTGGTCGACTCCCAACCGATCGGACGTGGCGTGACGCGGCCCTGGCGGCTGACGTTGAGCGACGGGACCGTGACGCACGACGTCGGGTTCCAGTCGGTGAACGAGCGGGAAGATCGGAAACGGTTGGGACGGCGGGAGGAGCTGAACTTCGTCGATGCCTATCGCTACAACATCGCAGCGTATCGAGTTGCCGAGTTGCTCGGCATCGACCACATGATGCCGGTGACGGTGGAGCGCGACTGGAACGGCACACGCGGTGCGATGACCTGGTGGATCGACGACGTGATGATGAACGAGGAGACCAGGTTGGGGGAGCGCCGGTGGCCGGACGACATGCGGAGATTCACCCAGCAGTATTACCGGATGCTCGTCTTTGCGGAGCTCGTCTATGACACCGACCGCAACCAGGGCAACATCCTCTACAGTTCGGACTGGAAGCTGTGGATGATCGATTTTTCTAGGGCGTTTCGACTGTGGGGCGAGCTCCAGGGCCCCCAGAATGTCACCCAGTGCGACCGCGAGCTGCTCGAGCGGTTGCGGGAGCTGACCCGCGCGCAGCTCGAAGAGCACACACGCCCCTACTTGACCGGTGGGGAGGTGGACGCCGTCATCGAGCGACGCGACAAGCTGGCCGAGCATTTCGATACGTTGATCGCGCAAAAGGGCGAACGGTTGGTGCTGTACTAGCAGCGCGGCCGGTATCGGCGGAGATAGAAACCGGACCCGGTTGCGAGGCAAAAGAGGTGGACATGCCTTCGAGACAGCGAACGAAGCGCGTGACGTTGCTGGTCGGACTCGTGGCGCTGGTGTGGGTGTCGGGTGCCGCAGCGCAGGGCG